>BNJS01004022.1_pt1 | contig 151764 bp, 133 predicted proteins | sample 8540461 | NCBI WGS metagenome assembly BNJS01 (sample SAMD00202454, study PRJDB9452) | human saliva metagenome | isolation source: human saliva | place: Japan | reverse complement strand
GTTTCAATTATTGTGTCTTCTCAGCACCAGCCGCTGCTCGGGTGCCTGATCGGCTCAGTTGCCCAGCTGTAATCTTATATGTATTTTCGTTGCTGATGGTTCTCGCGCTGAATACTTGGGTTTGGCACGCCGCGCATGCGCCTGATGGGCGTCATCGCCGCTTTGGATAAGTTTGGCTTTTTGTCGCCGATATGTGGTGGTTACTATCGCCGCGCCTTTGAACATTGCCGCCTCGTGGCGCCTCTTGTCCGAATGATACGCGGCACCTGCGTTCAACCGCGTTGTTTGGCTGCGTTCAGTATTGCGCTCAATGATTGATTGATGTCATTATCGTCAAACTGGATTCTTTCGCTGCTGCTGCGACCGATGTTGGTTGTTCTGCTGCGCCTGCTAATTAATGTGGTTTTACCTCGCGGGATAACTCGCTTGGGCTTGGCCGCGAACTTGGGTGGTTTATCGGTTTTGCTGTTCGCCGGCAGGTTGCTGGAGGATGGCTTGTTTGCGTGGTTTGCTTCATTGTACAGTTGTGAACGCAGCCTACGTTGGCAGCCGCCATGGCGTGCGGTCGTTTGCTGCGTCGAGCTTGTTTGCTGCTGTTAAAACTGGCAACAACGTTGCCAAATCGGTAACGATTGATGCCACCGTTAACCTTTTTGTTCATGGGTTTGGGTGGTATTGCTGTTTGGCATTTGTTGTGCGCGAATGTATGGAATGGTATGACACCTTCGGGCAAACGGTTACTGCCGATTTGTTCAGTGTTTGCCTGCAACAATGGTGGTATCGCCTTTCAGGCTACCGACCACCTTGTATTTCGTTGCTTTGCGGATTGGTTTTCTTGTGTGTTTGTCTTGCTGCTGTGCGGTGACCGGGCCTGCGCTCTCGTCTAGTTTCTGGGTTTGACGGTGGGTTTCGCTTGGCTTTGAGTTTGGTTGGCACAGTATTTTGAACATGATTGCCTGCTTGAATCGGAATTTTCATTATCGATATTTGTTGCTGCCAAGGATGTTAGCGTCATTTTACTCTACAACTAACACCTTGCCTTCCGGGTACTGCTTGTGGTTTCATGCTGGCTCTGGGCACATCAGGCAATCAATTATTGCCACACTTCCTGTGTGTTTGGTTTATGTCAACGCGCGGGTCGATGGTACCTGCCGTCTTGATGTCTGTTTGGCAGACGATGCCGATTGCGCTGCTGACTGGCGGCTGGCGATCAGATTGTTCTAGCAATGGAACATCGCCTTTTGTTTGAATGCTGCTGCAAACTTCGTTCGTTGGAACCGCGACGCGTTCGGCATCAAAATGGTTGCTTGATGTTTGCTGTGTTTGTACCGTATCTAGGTTAATGTCGCGCCCTGCTTGCAATAGGTTTGCTGCTGCTCTGATTGATTGCTGGTTGACCGGCAATGATGTTGATGTCTTTGCACCTGCCTGCACGCTCGCTAAACACGCCGCGACATTTTCGGTCCGGTGCTGCTGCCCGCTGTGTATTTTGACTGTGGCGGTGGCGGCTGTTGATGTTGTTGCCATTGAGCAATAATGTCTGTTCGGCAGAAGAATGCCGCCAATATTATTGATAACGTGGCCCGTAACCGCTGATTTTGCGCATGAATACGCCCACCGATATTATCCAGCATGTCGGTATTGATAAATAAGCGCATTTAGCACAATCGTACCTGAGTTTTCAGGCACCTGACAATGGTTTGTCCGCCTGCTGCGGCAACAATGCCTGCTTACCGTCTATGTCGCGTTCGCGCGTACATAAACCTGTAGCACCAATACGGTTTTGTGTGCCGCCATCGAAGTTCTTCTTTTTGTACCAACCAAACAATATCGCTGGTCAGTTGCGCTACTTGCTCGGCGCCCAATGCAATATAACGCTGAATTTCATGGGGCGACGCGATCGCGCCATTATCCATTAAAGGCTTTAAATTGTTCTTCGTCGTTTGATAACCGTCAAACGACGATGCCTATCAACTCTGCGATCTGTTCATTGATTAAACGTTGCTCATATTAACCATCACCCAAACGTTATATAAATTGTTGGAATTCTAGTTTGAGGGCCGCCAGCATATGGTCACTACCCAACCGACCGACGGTGGTTAACCCAAAGCGTGGATCGGTTTGCCAACAGGAATGGCAACTTTATTGACAGGTTGTCGTAACAGCTGCTGCTGGGTAATGGGGTAAAAGATGGTTGTATAGAGATGGCGACTAATTGCTTTGCGGCAACTCAATTGCCTTAGCTGGGCGCATGATGGCTTAATACTTCCGTGCAGTTGAGCAAAATGAGCTTCATTGGACTGTTGAAGAGTATGATTTCCTCCAGCAATTAATTTTGTTCGCTATGTCCCGTTGGTCTCATCTTTGTTTTCTCACGCCAATGTGTATAATTTGCCATTTCTGAATACTTTCTTTTGTAAAGAAGTTTGCTCGTTATGCGAAACCGTCGCCTGTTTTTCGGCAAAATCGCCGCCAGCGATGATTTGGCCTCGGTATTAAATATTACTTTACCATCAGTGGTTAATCATTACCTATGATGATTTTGGCTGCGCAATTTACGGTAACTTGGGTTTTTGGGTGAAACTTTTTCCATAATCGTATTTATGCCAATTTTTCATGCGCCGCTCATCGGGGTGCGTAAGTGGTCTGCAGTTCATCGTTATGGACAGACCAGCCTAATTCATGTTGTGTGCCTTTGCAATAATTCATTATTGATGCTTCGCAATCAACAATATGCTGCCTATTTCTAACACGTTGACCTGCATTGGTATTGTGCAGCTCTGCACCCTAAACCTTTTGCCGGCAAAAACTTCAATGGTAGCACTGGCATTGCGTATGCTGGGCTGCCTGTGGCAGCCATTGGTATATCTAATGCCGCCAACCGCCATATCGTACCGCTGTAAATCAGACTGTTTTCACGGTTGTTTGATTGTCCGATACCTAAATTCAGGTTTTCTTGCATTTCACCAATGGCGGCACCAACAGGCCTTCATCTTGATTGTCTAAGCGGGTAGCCGCAATAGCGATATTGTCGCCATAATCCGACCTGTACCGATATTATTCCTTGCCCGGCCAAGATTTTTGGTTTGTTGTCCGTCAATCAAGCCTCTATTGGATTAGAATTGTGCTGCATTGCCAATGCCATGTCGTACCGCCAGTTGAATGTTGCCTTGTGCTACATTATCCGGTTATTGCTTTAATCGATGCGTTTTCCTGCTGGTATGAATTTTCAGGCTGCCTCGTGTACTGAGCGACAATTCCCATTGCCCGCCACGATCTGCGTCTACGCAAAAATCATCTTGCTAACGCAATATCAGTTTATTATCGGCGGCAGGGTATTACCGTTGTTGGATAACAATTTTGCCTGAATAACGTAACATCACGGCCTGATTGTATCGTACCGTTCTGTTATTATCAATGGCGGCGGCGGTAGATTGCTGACCATCGTGAATAATCAGTTGTTGATCATTAACTATTTCGCCATTTTTGGTTGTTCAGGCTGCCTGAAACGGCTAATCCATATTTCTGCTGATAATAACTTGCCATGAGCGTACATTCAATTGACCGGTTTTCAATCTAACTGTTGTGTTGTGATATTTGCGTTTTTGATTATTCAGGCTGCCGGCTGAATGTAGACCGCATCACTGATAATTGTTCCATTGTGATTGTCAAACGCCGAACCTTTTGCATTTTAACTGATGAATGTCTATTTGTCTGCATTATTTAAACCTTGTTGCCTTTCTTTATCTGTTTGACCGATGGCGATAATACCATCCGCACCATGAATTGCGAATTGTCCATCGCTGAGTAGGCGCAGTTATGTTTGATATAAAACAGTTTAGTACCCATTACCTGTTGCCGTTGTTGGTGTGTGGATGAATGGGAAGATGCATTTGTAACTGTATTGCCAGTTTGATTGCTTGAACCATTTGGCGCGGTTGGTGTGGTATCTGGCAAACCATGCGACCTGGTCCTCCATTTGCCTTGTGCATCAATATGGAGTTTGTGAACCGGTTTGAGAGTTTGCTGATTATTAAGTGTGTCAGTATCAATAGCCAAACGAGCGGCTTCAATGGTGCCTGATATTTGTTTTTCAGGCTGCAGATGATCAATATTTCTAGGGGACAATAATGTGCAATGTTTTGAATCGATTGACTTGTGAATTTGGGTGCCATTTGCGATACACCGTACCGCTGTTTTCAACGCCTTGACTGCGGATATTGACTTTGTGTGTTCCACTGTGTATTATCCGTATCTTTGCATTGGCGGCAGCCATCGTGCCACTATTATTGACTAAACGGCCATTTGCATCGTCTTCATTACCGGAAGAAATATTCGCTGCCATGATTACGAATGCTTGTTCGGCCGTACTGATCAAGGTGATTTTGTTGGCATACATACCTCTAATTTGCCTGTATCAATCGCAAATAAAGGGATATGCCGTTGTTGGCTATGTTTGACGTATTGGCAGCAGCATTATTGAGAATAGGAGATATTATACTTCTTGCGGCCCCGCGACGACTGAACATCCCCATGCAGGTGCATCAATTTGGAATAACTGTAGAATACGTGTGTAATCAGGTGCTCGGGCATCAAACCTTGTCGGGTGTGTTCCTTGCCTTATCTTAAAGCCGCTAAATTATACGCGATATTGCGGTTGGCCTGTCGTCAAAGTGGCACGGGAAGCATTGATAAAACCACCACCATTGACTGCCAATCCCTGCCGGTTGGCAATAACGACTTCTGCGTCGTCCGCCCGCTTCAATACGCAGCCATTCAGTTTCCAGCGAAGAATGGCTCTCTGTTGATTGGTTTGCAACCACCGTGCTTCGCCCCTTGCCAACCAAGGATTGTGATCAACCGCCTAGCTGGTGTTTTGGGCGACTGTTGTTTAAATCGCCCCCACGGTGCCCATCAACTAGGCATATTGATTGAAACCCCTGCTGGTAGGTTTTGAATGACTTACCGGTATGCGTTACCTGTTTTGAAGTCATTGGCTTGTTGGGTTTTGGGCAGCTTTATCAGCAATAATGCCATCAGCAAAAGCAATATTGGCGTATAAACATAAAGAAAGCTAATGAAGAAAAGATATTTAGACGTAAATGGATTTGATGGTACTGAGGAACAGACTACATGAGCGCTGCCTGAATCACTATCAGCGCTTTTACCTTCGCCGGTAGTTTCAGCAGCAGCTACGTACGTTTGCGGTTGAAAATTACACGATGAGGTTTTGTTCATGATTTCCAGTTATTTGATTTTATAGAGTTATTAGAAAAAATTGGATGATCTGACCATTCTGAATCAAGGATTTTTGGCGGCGAGTCAATTACCGCCGTTTTACTGCCATTTGTTTATTAAATTAGGGGACTTACTGGAGTAACGGTTAAAATCCCATTCGAACGGAAATGGCAAGGTTTATACCGTCGTTGTCCCTAATGCGCAATCAACAACGTGTACCGATTATCCGAGAAAGTGATCTGATGGCATTGTATACCGGTTACCTTTCGTAGTTATGATGTGATGTCGGTGAATTTCGCCATTACACCAATTTCCAGTGACTGACGAACGTTTAAAACAATCGGATTTTGTCCCATTTGTCGGCCAAGTCTTTACTTGCGCCAGCCGTTTGAATTAAAAACAGTCTACTTTCCGACCTTTTTTCTGTTGTAAGGTCTATGATCAATAGCATTCCCAAAGACATTTGGTGTGTTAAAGGAATGTGTGACGTTTTAACAACAGTGAATAGAATCAAGACTATATTTGAAGACAATTAGTTAATGGGGTGGTCTAGTTATCTAGTACAGCCCTTTTTAATTTCGCATAAACGACGTCTGGCTGTTGCGATAGCGAATCAACCGATTTTCGGGGCTCTGAGCGGTGTTGTTGTTTCAGTTTACAGCCTTGCGGAAGCAGCTCTTCAAACCTTTTTCTTGAATTTCGGAAACCCGGAACGCTTTTGAAGAAGTTTTTGAACGCGCTTTCAGGTCTTTTTAACTGACTGTGAATTACTTGGGAATAACGGTCTTCGGGCCAAAGCAGTTCTTTTTCTATTATTCTGGCAGCAGATTGGCTATTTCGTATAGCTGAACTTTGACTTTGTTATGCGCCCTTGTGCTGTTCTGCCAAGCCAACGCCTGATTAAAGACAAACGGGGCAGCCGCAAAACTGTTTCATTTGCGGATTTGTGCACGCCGTTTGGCATGATTTCGAGCAAAGGCTTTGCGTATTATCATGGTGGTATGATTATACCTTTGGTTTATTGTCTGTGCCTTCCTCCCGCCTCGAAGGACGGAGTTTTTACGGCACAGAGGGCTGAAATAAAACAGCGGATATAATCAAATACATGTAATAAGTTAAAATCTTGACAATAATGATGTATATTAGTTAAATGTAGCTGGTACAAAAGTGTTATGTTCAACAAATGTTAATGAGCAAAAACCAATTTAAGGTCAATTGATTCAAAGAGCAGAAGCAGGAAATCGTTATTATTTTGAAAGCTTGAGTAGGCGTCAACTAACCGGTGATGAAAAAACTGGCTGAAATGCAGGAAAATTGAAAAAAATTCAGTCATAGAATACGGATATTTCACGTATTCTTCGGATAAACAATGAAACAGCAGCTTTATTTGAGAGTCAGCTCTGTGAAAAGATTCTGCTTGATACCCATGCTTTGCTGTGGTGGTTGTTGGATGACAAGAAACTGAGGGACATCTGCGCAAACTGATAGAAAATCCGAAATGTGATCTTTGTCAGCGCAGCAAATGTTTGGGAAATTTCCATCAAGCAGAACAAGGGGTTGTTAATTACCGGAAGAGTTTTGATGTGTGCTTCAAAGAAGAGGATTTGAAGTACACTATAGGGTCATTTTCATGCAAACAGGCTGGAAGCCTTCGGAGATACAGGGCCTGAGGCAGGATATTGATTGCACTGAGCCAAGCGGAGGAGCTTTGAACTGATAACTTTATAAGTGAATATGTTTCTGATATGGAATTGATTGTCAACACGTAAACTGACAAATACAAAAACTGTGTACCTAGAAAGACCGAGGCGGTCTTTTCACAGATATCTTCAGCAAAGCCAGACTTCCAGAGTAAATGTTCTATAAATCAGTCATTGTTTAAACCTTACTGTAAAACTGGCAACTGCTAAACTGTAACACAAGAAGCAATACTAACAACACAAAAACAACAGATATCAAACACCATTAAGTGCATTATTCTGACTTTTTCATTGCCTGATGTTTGATGCTGTTTATGCTGTTCTTGTCTCTCCATTGATCTTTGGTTACGTCGCGTTTTTCCGGAGAAATTCAACCGGTAGAGACCGATACATATTTCATCTCCTTGTAAAGTGGAGACGGATACAAACACCGTTTTGGTATCCGTATTATCATCATTTTTCGTCAAGGTCAATCGCGTTTGTTGTTTGCAAAGATGTAAAGACTATTATTCGATTAGACGAAACCTATCAAAGGGAATTTCGCACGGATTTCTTTTAGCGCAAAATATGCGCTATGTTGCTTTTACGATATTAACCCGGCTTCGCGCCAATTGGAAAACGCCGGAGAAAAAACCATGCGGATGTGCCGCATGCCGTGATAGTTTTAGCTGCTGGAAGAAGAATAAAGGTATTGCGAGATTTTGGAACTACCTGACGGTATTTGCCGGTACGCTGTTTGCCCATTTCGATCAGTAGGCATGCTGTTTGTTTTAGGTTATGCGTCGTGCTTGATTTTCCGGCCGAAAAACCACAAACTTGGCGGGATTATTTTCAACCATTTTTTGCTGTGTTTGTAGGTTTGTACGGGTATCATTTTCACGAAATAACGGAATATGAGCTTTCCCGGCAGAAAGTCGCGGTCTCCGGCAGGGTGGGGCCTCACCTTGTATTTGAAATGACTAGATGGGGTTCGTTGGGCATTTTAAATACATTGGGCAGGATTTTAATAGCAACGCCATGCAAGTTAATCACTATATAAACAACGTTGTCAGTTAACTCATAAAAAAGCAAAGGTCATAATATAACGTGAGCACAGTTGTCACATTATAGATATTGCTTTAAATAAGCTATAACAAATCTAGCAGATAATATACATCTGTTTCATGATAATCATCATTTTATCTGAATCTCTAAATCAACAACAACACACCAAAATTTTGGTTTCAATAAAAATTCTGAGCACTCATGAACGCACTCATTTCCATTTCAACTTCATTGCTTTCCTATGTTGTTCTAAAATAGCGTCCTGTACGTTTTTCTTCTTAACATAACCAGATCCTGAAAACAATAAGACAATTTTTTATTGTTGAGTCTTTTAGGCTGCATCATATAAATCTTGCTTTTGCCACCCTCTTAAAATATTACTATCTTCACACAACAATTTAGCCTTACTCAGATATCATACTCAAATTAGGTTGATGAGGTTCAGTTTAAACTTCCCCTCTGTATGTTTACCCTCCCATACTCCCAACAGGGTCCCCCACGATAACGTCAGATAATTTGATACTCCTTTCATACCTGCATATTCCGCACTGATTGCGCTACTTTGGTTGAAAACTATTCGATGCTTTGGTCGCGGTAATCGCGCCATATTAACGGAACCCATTTTAGAACCTTTGACCCTTGGAATCTTATATCGATTTCTATACAATCTAATACACATAAACTGAATACCTATATTGGCACTCTGTCCTTTCTGTATGCTTTTCTCTCCCCAGATAATGCGCACAATATAACAATCATAATTTGTCTTAGAAATTATTTATTTATTTATAATCTGAACCAAGATTTCCACATATCATCACTAGTTTGATATTGTATAACATTAATTACAGATAGTATTCTATAAACCTTTGATACATCTTTTATGTCTAATTTTTTGTAAAAAATTGCAATAGGTCTTTTACGTGAACTATTAAATGCACATAATATCGTATCAGGCCATCTATAATTTCTATGCATTGCATTATCAGGGGAATAAATATCAAATATAATTAAATCATAACTTCTTTATTCGAATTTGCTTTACAAACCTCAGATAAATTCTATTGGTTTGGTAATTTTAGGACATTTCATATTTCTCGTATATAGGTTTTTCAATTTCATCTAATTTTCACATGTCTTCAATTATTAAAATTTTCATTATAGCTCAAAATCATTTGTGCATATGTCCAGTCCACGATTACTATTGTCATAGGGCAAGAACATGTTTTAATTTCTAACCTGTTTCAGTTATAAAATTTCCTGCTTCAAATAAATAGTATTCATTTTCCTTCAATTTCCGGATATTGTGTAGTACATAATTAATGGAATGTCTTTTCATATCTAAAATGATAATTCCGATATGACTGTTAATCCCTCTGGTGCTGGATAATGGATTTCCTTTCCCTATTTTGCAGAATGGCTGGGTACAGGGACATATCAAGAATATTTGTCTGGGCTTTTTCTCTAAGATACATGATAGCATCACTGTTCATATCCTTTATCTCAATAATAAAATAGGAAATATGATTTGATAATCTTTATCTTATTTAATTAAATGAATCATCTTTAAACTATTAATACATTCATTTAATCCAAATTAAAATCAAATGATGCCATCAAGATACAATCCATCATCCGTGTAATAAACATTAAATATACTTATCAATTTCCATTCGTTTTCAATTTTTTAATTCTTTTCCTTCAAAAATATGAGCGCTTTCCTTTATTATCAACTATATTTTTCCTATGTGTTGTAGATTTCTTATCTTAGATTCGGAATTTAAACTCTGGTTTAACAGTTACCCTTATAGCCTTTGGATTATTGTATTATTGAATGTCTAATTCTAATGACATCTAACTTTCCATGATCAAAACACCGCTAATGAAAGAGCATCATAAATAGCAAAATGTTACCCTCCGTTATGAAGGGTCTGGGAATTGGTTTAACTTTAGGAGAAAAAGATTTGGTTACTAACCCTTTTGTACGACAACACTGCATGAATAATAAACAATATCGGCTGTTGGTGACTGTTAGAAACAATAAACCAAGATGATATAACTCTAAATTTATCTCTGCTATGATATTAATTTCACAACGACTTACCTATTCTTTGTCTGGTGACCCAAATTAAATCTTGGTATTTTAATAAATTCCATATTTGGTTTCTCATTAAATGTGTTCTTATTTGGGATCTTCTTCGATCAATCTCCAACAATATTTAAAATAATATGGCAACTCCATACCTACAAAATTTTGTCCTTATATGAAAGCACATCTTTTATATATAATTAATTTTTTTTAGGAAATTATTATTGGATTATATCATTCATATGGTTTTCTTGTAGTTATAGATGTGGGAAGTACTCAGATACTAATAAATCTAGATCTCGGATGTATTCGTGTATCCAGTTAGTAGCAAGTCTTGAAAATCTCTATTATCAATAATAAATCTTGCTTTTTGTTCTCTAATGTTCAAATTCCTGCTGTAGCTTTTCCTAGAGTACTCATGTCGGATCTTCTACGTCCTAGATAAGAGCTTCTTCCAAACAACTTATCTTCTACAAAAGGCTTCTAAAACATCCTCAAAGCAAACAAGAGGCAACCTTTCTCAAGGTCTGTAATACCCGTTTTTGTTTTTGACCCAATCAATATTATATGAATTAGGAATACTTTCAAAATTGTGTCTTCTAAAAGATAATCAAAAGATCATTTAGATATTATCATTAATCCATTGAATACTATTTCATAGGATCAACATAAACTCTCAGAGTCATCGCGTATTGCCTGTTTACTTAGTTTGTACTATCAATTCCTTAAATTCTTAGCTCTACTATAATAAATTATTATTTGTTTTTCATACGATGCAATATTGGTGCTCTACCTCGATTGCATCTATAGGCTCCTTCAGTTATAAAGAATAATTTAGTTAAGAATGTTGTCATCGCATAATGTGACCATATACTCAAACTATAGCCGGTGATTGGTATAAATATTCAGCAAATTCAGTATATTACACTCAAATCACTCGTCTAGCATCGATGTCCATTATCTTTACTTGAGCGGGCTCGTATGTCGTGTTTCTGTACTTGGTAAATAGCCAGATACATGATAGTAAACTCACTCATTACTCACACATGCCATTCTATCTTCTAAATAAACTTATCAGATCTCTCCTATGAACCGTCGTCACGCTCATCAATCTATCAATACATCTTCACATATTCTCTAATTAGATCTCAAAATCCTTTTCTAACAAATAAATTAAGCCACAAGTATTTTCGCTAACAATTTCCACAGCGATCTCTATTGCTATTTAAATATATTAATATTATATTCGTTGGCTTCTCCACTTCTTAAAGAAAACAAACTCCTAACTCAGAAAAGTAATTATTAATTTTCTTTCTTTGATATGGAATAATATTTCTTCTTTAGTATAAAAATATGATATTATTATTCGGTATTCTTGAATTTTAGATAGCTGTCAGTTAATAAACTTTCCTGAAAAATAAGTAAATCACAGAAAATTGCCTCTTCCTTATTATACATTCTGCACAATATCAAAATTAATAATTTTCTTTGAATAGAGATTTTATATTCTTCAATGATTTCTATATCAAGAGCTCGTGTAACAGAAATATAGGGTAGTTCAAATCGAACCATAGAAAGAATGTGCAATACAGCATCTGGTATAGAAACCCATTGAACAATTGCATTCAAAACTTTATATGTACTCTGATTCACTGTATCAGGAATTTGATTTATAAGTGATTTTATAACACCAGTTAGGCCATTCTCCTCTCCTGAATTAATTTATCACATAGACTAAACAATCGCTTTTATCAGCTCAGTAATTCTTTTATTGCTACACATTGATACCAAAATTTATATTGTGAGGACGAATTATTTTCTGCAACTCCGATTCATCCTTTCTCGGATCGTGGAGATCTCATAGGAGAATTTGTTTTAATCAAACTGAAGTATTCTTAATAAAACATAGAAACGCCACCTGAATGTGTTATTCAAATTCTTCAGCACATCCAGCATGAATTTCCAATATGATTTAAAGAAACTAATATTTTATTATATATCTCTTAATATTTCTGATACTCCTTTGTTTAAAGTGGATGTTTCTATATATATGCTTGTTGTAGATGCTGTTCAACGTTTTTCACTACTTTACAATCAAGAAAGTATCTGTATGTCTGGGTATGAATAGCGATTTCCTCTGATGACATCGAGAGATTTTATACAGAGAATTCCATATTTAAAGCTTAATCTTATCTAACAGTTTATAATTTTATAATGATCGTCATCCCTCCTCTCATTATAGTTTCTTACATCTCTGTTTTTATACCGACATATTCTTAATGATCATAATAACCGTTTTTCATTTTTACCATGTCTTATTTCGTTTTAAATTTGGGCTGAACTAAAATTGGGACCTTCCTGAGATTAACTACAAATTCCACAGGTCCTCAGGGAGATTTTAAATTATCGAAGTTGTCATGAGACAAAAGCAAAATTTACATCTCATAATCAATGACAAAGTGCTGTGACCTGCCACACCACGTCTTCTTCTGCAGACATCTACAGAGAATAACTTTTATGGGTAAGCTCTCTGATTCTTATTACATTTATTTAAAGCAATTCTTCTTGATTCCATTCCAAACTCACACTAGAAATGATTTTTAACAAGTAGTTTATACTGGATTTTCATTTCTGCTATACATATCTACATCACTTGACATAAACATTCAATATCATGGGGTTCATAGACGACTACTCACTAAAACCCGAGTGTCCTTTTCATTTTGCAGGACTTGTCAGAATGTCTCTTTGTTGAGAATCTACTCGATACTATTAACTTGCAGCAACTGGGCAATATTTTTCTACAGAATTTAAGAATTTCCTTGTACACGAATCCGGCCAAACTGCCGTACAAGCAGGTCGTTTTCGTCGCCGCAACAGGTTCAACCGCACCTGATAAAAGAGCATAACCTCAAACCATTTGTCCGGGCTTAGGATAAAAGCCGAGACACTCGGAAGGTCAGTATATCTTCAGATTAGTCAAAACTAAAATAAGGAGCCGGTTTGATTGGTACTCCGGAATTTGTCCCATTTGTCAGTAAATCCTTTACTTTGTTTGGCCGTTTAAATTTGAAAACAGTCTTTCTACTTTCCGACTCTTTCTGTTGTAAGGCTCCAGAATCACATCCTTCTTTATTGTACACAAGCGGGTACTGAGTCGCTACAATTTTAGGTGGCATCCTGCTTCTTGCCGCATGTGTTGCAAAAATCCGTATTGCAGCCGTGATTAAAACCGGTTCCCTTGACATCCTCCTTCGCCTTAAAAGACGAGGGATTCCTGCACTGGCTCACGCTTTGCGACATGCTCACGGCGTACAGTTCTGCTGCCATGACGCTTTCAGCCAAGTTCACTTCACTTGACGCGCGTTTTCTGTAGCTTGCATGTCATCGCCGTTCATCATAATACATTATGTTAAATTTTATATTTTACTGAAGCCTGTCATGCCCTGAGCAAATCCGGTTGAACGATACACTCCAGTAACGCCAAAACATTCTCTCAATTCCCTCCACCCACCCGCATCAACAGTGGGCTACACCTTATCCGATGCCCAGCCTAAGCAGGCAGATTTCATCGCCATCCCGTCGTCCGTATGTCAATAGCATATATCAGGTCTTTATATGGCATCTCCGATAGCCGTAATGGTTGCCGGTAAGGCTATGGTCTCGTACTTTCTCAGGTATCGGCCTTCGCCGTTTATCAGGCACGCCTGCAACGGTTATCCAGTCGTTTGCCCTAGCAAAAATTTGCCACTGCTTTTTGCATCACTTTCGAAACTGTTGGCCGGAACGTTTGGCTCCTTCAAACCCTAAATGTCAAATGCACAGAGCGTGAGAGCTGAGATTGCCGGAATTGCAGCAGGAAAAGCGCAGATTTTGCAAACCGGAGCTGCAGACACGAAATAAAGCAGCCTGCCCGACAGTGTCGTGCAAACTGACTCGAAAACGTGCGCCATTGCCCGAGTGTCACCATTGCCGGACTGGAGCACTTTTCGGCGGGAAGATGAGACTGAGCACGCGAAATACGTAAAACTCACCCAGTACGCCGAGGAAAACGGATGTCCGGATCAGGATCGCCAGCCGCCGGCATCGACGAGATACCGACGCAGGAAATCTGTCCGAAATCTCTCACAGGTTTTCAACGAGGCCACATGAAAACCGCCTGCGGCCGACACAGCCAAAGAAAAATGGATCATTGCCTGAACGTTGAAAGATGGCCATTCGTCTTCGTCTCGACGGAAGATTTCAGCCGTCGGCGATACCGATAACAGAGACTTCTGCCGTGCGCATTCGGACAGCGCGAACAGCTGGCGAGGATATGGTGTTAGGCGCGCCTCGTGGCGAAGACCCTGTGGAGAAGATGCTGCAAAACCATATCAGGCAGCTTCCTCCGAGATGGCTGGGCAGTAGTCAGACTCACTCCCATGGTCGACGCTCCTCGCGCTTTAGGCGGATTCTACTGCGGAAATCGGCGGTGTTTCACGCTAAAGCCGCTTCGGCGGAACGAAATGCTGCTGACAACCTTACCGCATTGTTCACTTCACGCACGCTGCGGCGTCCTGTCACCACTGGTTTACCTGCTCATTGCGCGCCAGATTTCCTGACCGCGTCGTACAGCATGATTGCATTACCGACCGCCATCCGTATTTCCTGTATAGCCGCATTCTACGCATTCAAATACAGCGTCAGGCTTGAGGAGCCTCGCCGTCCTGACCGCAACAAGGGACAGGTCTCGACTGGTACCTTTTGCCGCGGTGGCTGGCAACGCAGAATGTCCGCCATTCCACAGATTTGTCGTCCAGCTGCCGTCTGAACTCAAAACCAAGACTGATCCGGTATCATCCGGTTCAAAACCACCGGTGTGTGTCTGACGTTTTTGCCGCTGTGCAGTTCAACATCTCCTTTGGCGGATCGAGGGTATGTTTGTTACTCAAACGTCAGAATGCATGGCCAATCGCGGTACTGTGCATGGTGCTTGAAGTTTGCGCAGAGAGTCTTTACGGCGGTGGAGCGAGTTTTGATTTGGCAGTGCGATTTTAATTTTCGCCGTTTTGGCTAAATTTAACCTTGTCAAGTCAACGTTGTGGTTTTGCCAGTTTGGGACACCTTTAAGGTGAATGCGTTAATCGGCTCAAAATGTTCGCCGTTGGATATGGATAGCGCGAAGCGCACGATGCCCATATCGATGCCGATTTCCGCCTTTTGGGTTGCGGTGTTTTGTGTTTCAAATTCTGTTTGGAACGGAAATATACCACTGTTTACCGCATTTTCGGCTGACGGTTATTGCTTTTAATTTCGCTGACGACATCGCGGCTGTTGCGATCAGCGAATCCAACCGATTTTGGGCAGATCAGATGCTGGTTATTTTCGTTGTTCCAGTTTACAGCTCAGCAAATTGCACTGTCTTTTCGCCCTTTGCGTTTGAGATTTTGGAGGGGTCCGAACGTTTGGCGAAGAAGTTTTGAACAAGTTTAAATCTTTCAAAAGCTTGCTGCAAAACCTGACTGTGGCAATCTTTAGCGTAAGTTAATTCACGTTTCATTTCAGCAACAAATTCAAGGATTTTGTTGTAACTGAATTTCAGAATGAGTTTATCATGCTTCGTACTGTTCATTTTCGATACACCAGCGCATTGAATACAAATTGCGGGAACAACCGCAAAACCGTTTTCCATATGGTTTGCGGATCTGCGCGCTCGTCGCATCAATTCAAATTTGAACGCTTTGGCATGTGCATCGTTTCGTAGATCGTGGAATTTTTGATTATTCCACACTTGGTCTCTGGAAAAGAAACTGATTTAAGACTTAGTAGACACGTTGTCTTTTAACTTACATGTGCCATTTGAGTCTGCCGCATAAATACTGCTTAAGTATTCACAAAGCTATGACGTGCCACAAATTTTGAAAGCGTTTGCACCGATTTTGAGGGCACAACTAGGTGGAATTTGACGGTGAAAATGGACCATGTTCATTTTGCAACGCAAAACTATCCACCCAAAGTTATCCATTTCAAAACTCGTGACAGCTTGAAAGGTGTATCTAGTCATTATGATCAGGCGATTATCCTCGTGTATTTCGTGTATGAAATCTTTGGGGTGGTGCGTTGTATGCCGTCTTGTCTGTTTGCGAGTAGTTGTGGTGGTGCATCTAGCTGCATTGTTCGACAACATATTTGAGCGGCAAAAGCCGCCTGACTGGAAATTCAACGTAGGACTGCTTTACGTGTAAACAGAGTACCTGATATCTCCGCCGTGAACGGCGAAGTTTTACGGCGCATTCGGATAAAATATTATTAAGAAAGCCCTCACTGATGAACCGCTAGCTCTGTACAAAGTTGTAGTTTGTGTACAAACATCGAAACTGCATGATAGCCGTTGCTGAAAATGCCAGACACCCGAGGGCAAAAACACAGCTCATCGCTAAGCTGTAGGTGATGCCGAAAATGATAACGCTGTGGGCTTTACGCGGGTTTTATCCATTCTAGCTCTGTTATCTCATTCTCCTTTCAGTACTGCTCGGTTCTGCCTTATCCTGACTTCTTCTGCTAATGCCGCAGTCGTTGCCGAACAAATCCGCACCTGCACAGCAACAGCCCTACCATCCTGCAAACGGGTAACGGCGCACCCGCAGAGTCAATGAGTTCAAACCCCTACTTCGGCAGTTTCTGTTAATCAATATACACAGTTTGATGTGGGTAATCGCGGGGCGATTTTGACTAACAGTCGCAGCAACACCCAAACACAGCTAGGCGGTTGGATTCAAGGCAAATCCTTGGTTGGCTGAGGGCGAAGCACGTGGTTGCAAACGAAATCAGCAGCAGCCATTCTTCACAACTGAATGGCTATATTGAAAGTGGGCGGACGACGTGCAAGAAGTCGCGACTGCCAACCGCACGGGATTGACAGTGTGCACGGTGGTGGTTTTATCAATCGCCTCCCTGTGCCGACTGACGACGAGGCCAACCGCAATATCAAAGCGGGAGACCTTTCCAGCGGCTGACGATAAGGCAAGGGAATGTTGCTAATCGCTTTCAGACAAGGTTTGGACGCACGTGATACCGATTTCACGCAGATGTTAGAGCCATGCGTGGTTAAGATTGATGGGCCGTGTGGGTGAGATGTTGCGTGTAACGCGGGGATGATGTCTCAAGCTGAGCTGGCTCTCATCCAGTCTTCACGCTCTGCCTACGATATAAATTCCGGACAACTCTGCTGCCGCTGCCATCTGGTGCAGGGCGTGGAGCGGAAGCATGTATGCCGGTAAGATCACCCTGATCAGCACTGATCGTGATGCATCCGTGCGCAATCAGAGAGCGATGGTTTGCCTCAGCCGGCGATGTGCGTGAATGCCGAGGGTAAACTGTCGCACGGGCATGATTTGCTAGCGACGAGAAAATCATGCAGTTTCACTTCATGCCCGCAATGTTCATAATAGCGGTACGGTCTGCCTCACGGGATGATGCCAATATTCACAGCCAGACGCTGGACAATTCAGGCACGGTCTTATCCTCGATCGATTGACTGTTCGTACTCTAGGCCGTCTGAAAAACCGCACAACGGTAGCGATCCAGGCTGCCCGCCCTAGATATGTCAACGGTGGTTTGGATAACAGCGATGTACTACTCAAAGCAGGTTCACAAGCATTTGATTTGGTATCTGCCGGCAAATTCGACCGCGGTGGCATAAGATTGGTGCTAAGTTGACGTTCCACAGACCGGTTTGAATCCCAATCACGATCAGTCCATACCACAGATTTCCGAGTACCGCAACAGGGTTCGAGGCAGCAGCACTGCCTCGGTATTCAAGCCTGTTCAAACACATCCCGTTTCACCCACCAGCACCTGCAAAACTACTGCCGTGAACGCATTCAAACAACAGGAGCATTTGACAATACAGGATCGATCAGACGCAGGTGGGCAAATTGGACATTGCCGCCCAAAACGGTTTGGAAAATTCGATAGTCTGAATGCGGCTAAACCATCTGAGTATCGGGCGATTCATTTACCAATACGGTAAAAGGCAAACTCCAGGCACACGATCTGGCTGTTAACACTCAAACTGCTAGCAGCTGTCACTTATTAACTCAAACCGGCAAGATTGACAACCGTGAACTCCGCACGCCGGAGAAATTGCCGCCAACAATCTCACACTATTCATTCGGGCCCGCTTGAGCAATGATAGGCAATATTTCGAGCTGCACATTTGCAGCTTGATGTACCGCTGGTTTCACATAGCAGGTGACTATTCTTGCCGATCGATGGAACCGTTACCACCAAGAATAATCTTCGCAATACAGGAAAAGTTTCTGTTGCACGACGAATACCGAAGGTCAGGCTCTAGATAATACGCACGGACAGGCAGAGGCTGAAACGGTTAACATCCAAAAGTCTAAGCAACTGACGACCAAAGGCCGTCTATTACTGCTGCCGAACAGCTGACTGTCAATGGTCGAAATGTGAGCCAACCAAAACGGCAAAACCCTATCTGCAAACCAAGCACACACAGCGCTGTTTCAGACGGCCTAAACAACCAACATGGTGAGGCCTGCACGCAACGCGGTTGTCTATTCGCCGATAAAAACTCAAAACACTTTGGCGTTAAACAATGCGGATGGCGACGATTCAGTCTGCCGGTAATGTATCGCTAAAAAGCCAAATCGCCCGCCAACAATGGCACATTAACAGCGCCGGTAACAAACTGAATGTTGCTTTGGCAGAGACGGTTTCGTCGCCAGGCGCGACCTCACTGCAGGCAAACACAAATCTAAGCATGAAAGTGCCGTCTGATACCCATACCCCACAAGCGAGGCCATACGCCCAAACTCAATGCCGGCAATATAGATAGCAAGTTACAGGCAGCCTGATTGGCGGAGAACAAACGGACATCCGCATCCGAACAGCATGATGGCGACAGCTTGATCAACAGCGACGGTTTTGACCCACATCGGTGCAGAGTCAAACTGACCACCACCGGACGGGCAAAATCTCGTGGCAACCATATTGCCCTGGACGCGCAATACTGGCTTTAACCGGGAAGAAACGACGGAAGGCGGTACCAAAGCGGGGGCAACAGTCATAAGCGAAACGTTTGGATATTGAGTACGTAAAAGAGATTCACAACCAGTACAGGTGCCTACTATCCAGCGAAGTGTATTTGCCGTAGGTAATCGACTGGATGAACAACGCATCGTGCGGCAGGCATGGCCGATCACCTTTGTTAATGGCGGTGGTGCCGGTTTGGAAGTACAAAGGTGATGCATTGATGTCCGTTCGGAATATGCAGAATATCAATAATCGCACTTTAAAACAGGACTTATGCTCAGCTAAAGCGGAAAAGCAAGTCCGCGACTACACCGTACTGGGCAAAAATACCACACCTATCGGCGAAAGAGACATTGCCTATTCCGACAACTCGCAAGGACAGAGGGTTCGAAACTACTGCTACGTTCCATTTTAAAAATGGTTCTCGTATTGAGGCTGACCACGGCATGTCCGAGACTATCGTCGAGACTTATCAAAGAGCGCATCATCGAAAACCCGGCCGGCACATTACTGTGGGCGGTGAATTTGACTGCCTCAGGTCAAAGGTCGGCTGAATCAAAGACAGCCGAGTGTACCGGTAGGCGGGCGCCGTATCACCGATGATTTAAACCAGAAAGTACCATGACAATCAAAGTACAACAGGCAAAGGTCGCACAGATGCTGTCGGCACACAGTGGGATTCAGTTACAGTGATGGTACAGCGGTAGAAAAGAGACGACGCCGCATGCTGAAAGAAACCATACCTCATCACGCATGATGCCAACTAGTTTACCCACGACTTCGACACACGCCTGTATCCGTCATCGACTAGAATGCCGCCTCCCTTCCTTTTCAACCTGCTGCATCTGCAATCAAACTGATTGACGGAGCATCCGGCAGCCATGTCAATGGTCGCTATCCATACCGGTAATGTGGTCTCGTTAAATAACGCTACTGTTACCTGCCTAACAGCAGCTTCCCATACCACCCATCCTGACAATAAAGGCTGGTTGACGGAAACCGATCCTCAATTTGCGAGCCCGCCGCTGGTTGAGCGGCGACTGCATGTCGCAACAACCGAGAGTGGACGCAATTCTATCTACACAAACGGCTAGGCGGCGGCTACTACGCGGTCAAAAACTCAGTCACGGGCAAAACCACCAGTTAACGGGCTACCGCCGACTCGACGGCTACAGGAGTGATTGAAGACAATTACAGCTCGATGGACGACGGCCTTACTGCTGCCAAAACAGTCGGTCTCACTCTCAGGTATCGCCTTGAGTTCAGAGCAAGTTGCTCAGCAACTTCAGATATCAGTTTGGATGGAAAATCAAACCGTCCGCACTCTCTGACGGTTTCGACTCAAACCGTAATACTGGTTCTAAAGCCCATGCCCTGGCGCAAAGGTGCGATCTCACTACGGTGAAGCCCGATTAGTGCCGAGACAAGTCTTACTGTAACCGGCACAAAACGGCAACCCGACTCAACAGCGGTACTGCATTGCAGGGCGACAGGCCGCACCTCATCCAGGCACGGAATATGCAGCAACGGTAACATATCAGACGACGTCAAAATCGGTTTAAAAGCTGGAAAAGAAAGTATCAATATCGACGGCGGGCAGCGGGTACAAAGCGGGCAGACTGCTGACCGCCCAAGCGCAAAATATCAACCTTAACGGTACAACCCAGACTTCCGGTAATGAACGTAACGGCAATACCGCCATCGATCGTATGGCCGGCATTAACGTGGTCGGAGGCCATACTGAGCAATGTAGACATGGAGCTTCAGACGGCATCCTATCCCTGCATGCCAGCGACATATCAACCTCAATGCGGCCGCCGTCTAACCACTGCTAAGGCGGCACTGCAGCGCGCCGGCAATCATCTCAGCTCGGCACCGATCACGCGCGCGAACATCGCGAAGCTTCGCGTTTTGTGCACAGATGGACGAGAAACCATCGCCATGTCCGCCAAAGTACCGAAGTCGGCAGCAGTATCCGCACGCAAACGGCGCACCGCTTAGAGCCGGTAACGACTTATCCGCCGAGGCGAACTAGAGGCCGAAGAAAGGCTAAAGCCGTCCTTGCCGCAGGACGTGATGTCACTACTGCAGCGAAGGACGCCAAATAACCGAATCCGATACCCTCGGTAAGCGCAGCAAAGGCATCCTTTCCAGTACCAAAACACAGGATTCGCTACCGCTTCCGGTCGCGGTGAAACGCAAAGTCGGCAGCTAACATCGGCGGCGCAAGATGATTGACTGCAGCCGGGCGGGATATTACCGTACGCGGCAGCAACCTTATTTCTGGATCAAGGGCACTGTTTTAAAAGCAGGTAGAGACGGCCAGCTGCGAAGCAGCTTCTAATCCGCCACTTTGATCGCTGGAAACACACGAATATATATCGGGTCTGAGCGAGTAGTTTGCGGTGGATCTCAAAGTGTATGGATACACTAAAAGCTTCCACAGATCCAGCCAAGGCAAACTGTTACCACCCTGACAAACTCCCCAAGTCGGTAGCTGCGACAAAGGTAATGTCGCAGTTGTTGCCGAACGAGACCCTAAACACCGAAAGCCTGCGATGCTCGGCATCAGAATTTGGCGATATGCACCTTACAGGGACGTCGATGTTGCGCGCAAATGCAGGCACACGAGAGCAAAATAGCAACAACGATATCGAACAAAACACGTCAGGTTCATCCGCGCGCATCGCCCTGAATCCTCAGTAAGTCATGCCACGACTAAAGTTTACCAGACGCAATATGCAAAGGCAGTGGCTAGCAGTAACAGTAGATGCGGGTAAGCACCTTACAACGCGCCGGATGCCGGAGCAAAGGCATCTCGCATAGCAGCTTTTACTACTCTATCGTCATCAACGCGGTCGCCATATAGCTGCGGAAAATCGTCATCAAGAAGATACGCAAGCGAGCGGCAACGGCCGTTTCTGCACAAGGCAACAACCTAAACGGCTGTTGCCGACGGCGGCAGCATCAGAAGTGAAGGGACAAAAGCTGCTGCCGAAGGGCGACATCCTGCTCGGCAACAGAAAGTACTAACGTTGGATGTTGCCCGCAACACTGCCGGTCGACACTGGATCCCGTAAGCTGGCAACCAGCATAGATAACCGAGGGTAGGATTCCGGCAGGGACGTTTAATGACCGATGGCAACGTGCACGGCACTCGCGAAGCCATCGGCACTACGAGTGTCCTCGCGGGTGGTATGGCCGCCATTACAAGCGCAGAGCTTGGATATCGACATTCGGTAAGCAGCGTTGCCGCGCAAAGATGATACTTACCTTGTCTGCCGGCCAATGTCAATATCCGTTCCAGCCAAAACAATCAAACCAAATCAGAACGTCAAATCACCAGCGGCACCGGCACTGCGGCACTTTCCGATACCGGAACACTTGCCGGGTGGATGACCGGAAAGATAGTACGCGCAATCAGTTGAACAGATTAAATCCCGGTTGGGAGCTTGGGCGGCAACGTCAATATCGCAGGCTGGTGGCAACTATACCCAGCAGGTTGCCAATGTGGTGGCCGTCAGACATCAATATTACAGCAAAGCGTTGAGAATTCTGGCTGACCACAACGCGTGGAACAACAGCCACCATCCGATGACGTTAAAATTGCACCTTTACAAGGTATCTTCTACCGATCGATTCTTGGTAAACGCCGCCGAAGGCGCGGTGTGAAGAGTGCGCGTACGACCGCAGGCGCGTAAACACCGGCTGGCAGGTGCACAAGCTTATTCTACTCATACCGCTACCAGCGCGGCGGTGCGTCAGCCAAACGCAGAAACGTGGGTTTCGAGCCTTTAAAACCGCCAACGAGCAGCCAAGACCAAGAAAGACCAAAACCATAATGCCATACTGTTTTGAATGCCGGTGGTAACCTCAATATCCGTTCTACCGGAAGGTAACATCCACCTTCTAAAACACTCCAAGCACAAGCGGCTGAAACCCTCCGCTAGATTCAGCCAAAGATTTGATACTCGAGTCGGGCCAATCTTCCCAATCCGCCGATAGGATAGCAGCCTTTGGTGCATCAGTGCGGTGTAGGCGTCTCCGTGAGCGCGCGCAAACCGATGTTTATGCTTATGGCGAAGTGGGTGGCAGCAAAAGGTAAAAACCATTCTCTGCGACACACGATCGCTATCGACCGCAAAGCCAGCGAAAAATCGACCGGTGCTGAAGCGAAAGGCATCACACTCGTGCGAGGCAAAGCCACTCGCCAGCCACGTAGTCACCGCTGATAAAAAGCACGTCTGAACCTCGAAAGTGTTTCAAGACCATGCGAACAGTGACAACAAACAAACCGGCGCCGGCGTACGTGTACAAGTTTCCTTTGCGGCACCGCCTGGGAGGCTTCGGGCAGCTTCTAACCAAAGCAAAGCTTCGGGCAGCGAGTAACGGTGGCGGCTATCGCACTCAGCGGAGACTTTTGCGGAGAAGGCGGCTACGTCATCCAGGCGACAGCGTCCACCCAAAAGGCGGAGCCATTACCTCTACCGCGCCGAAGGAGCAAATGAATGGTAACTGCCAAACGTCTTGCATCGAAAATATTCAAAGGCAAAAGCAGTTATCGCGGCGCCAGTAACGGGCGACGGTGGCAGTGCGCGACAGCCTCTGATACGACGACGCCGACTGTCAGTCAAACAAACTGAGAAAGTGACATTTGACACGCTCTGCATTGCAAAACAGTACCGACTTCAACCCCGGCTAAGCAGCAATATGAAAAAGGCGGCGACAACGCGCGCCACCTATGTTACCTGACGCGTAAAGGCCGTCTGAACATCGGCGGCAAAAGAGACGTTCACCACGCAAGAACTGCATCAATAGTGACAGCAGTAACGCACCGTGCTGCTGCGCTCTGCCCGATTTAGTAAGATTACCGCTGACAGATTATAGCTGCAGCAACTCCGATATAGTATCCGCTGCACACTTTCAGCGAAACCAACCAAAAACCGCTGCAAAAAATAAAAGCCAAAGCCGAAGCGGAGTTTCGAAGGCCGTCTGAAAAGCCCAAAATGACGGTACGCTATGATGCACCCTAAACTGAACGAACCGAACGGCAAAAATTCCTAATCAACTACTCAGAAACCTATCGCAAAGCCGATGCGAAGCCCAAACATTGTGGGAGGTAAACACAGCCGTGCCCATAATGCCGGCATCACCCTCGCGACCGTCTGCCCTGGTGGTCAAAGCGGGTTAAAAAGCGCAGTCAATGCCGCCGCCTTATGCCTCGAAGCAATAGGCAGAAAGCGTCGGCCACGGTGAAAACAAAAAGCGAAAACCGCCCAAACCGTCGGACATTTCCTTTTAGGAGCAGCTATTGCCCGCGTCGGCGGTGGTAATTTTGCTGCCGGCGGCTCGGCAGCGTTGCAGCTGAAAAGGCAGCGGAACATCTTGCCCAACGGTATAACGATGGTAAAACCGCAATCGATCCGCAAACAGGCGAGGTTCAATGCAAACCTACCGCCGGAACATATCAAAGAAATCAAATCGAAAGGCGGGGTGATTGCATCGCTGACGGGAGCGGCGCAGGCGGCACGCCGGCAGAGCGCAAACCGGAGGGGAGCGGTCAGGGCAGGCTGGTAGAGAATAATAGCCTTATTGTTGATAAAAATGGTGTAGTTATCCGTAATATTCCTAATAATGACTACAATATCTATCAATATAATTATGCTTGCTCTCCTATTGCCGGAAATAATTGTCCTAATTTGACAAATTTTGGTAAATTATATAATTCCTCAGTTGTAGGTCAAGTAATATGGCAGAGACTCATTTTACTAGCCCAGAATCAGGAAAATCTTTTGGTATCATACATTTTGGAGAAGATATAGAACCATATATCTATCAACTTAATGATGATAAAGCATGGGGTCAATGGGATACTACTGTTGCTAGAAAAAGAAAGTCTTCCAGGCGGAGTACGATATAAAAAGCGATCATCCTGGTGCTAGTTCATTATCATGTTTTTTATTTCAGTAAAATATATTTCATTGAGAGAGATGAAAGTCATCTTAGCAGGTATGAATGCTGCTGTTAATGGAACTTTCGATGAATTTCAAAAAGCCAGTGGAGCATTCACAAGCAGGGGAAAATAGGTGTTTTATTAAATGTACTCACTGGCGAAAACTTATGGTCCTGCTCCCATGTATGGCGAATTACCATATCAATACTATAAAAGTAAAACATGGTTATGATTTGGGAAAACAAAGGATACGGATATAACATAAAATATATGATTCCTAATAATATACCAAGTACAGAAAGCTATTTAATGGAATTCGTTAATAATTTAGTTATCATTTTTATTACTAATGCTTATTCCGATATCTCTTTGTAGTATGGTATATACCATAAGATACGTTATCGCAATATGTATCCTAAGAACAAGTTTTACATTATGGTGGTAATACTTTGCAGTATGTATTACATATATTGCCGTTATCTTGACCAACAAAAAGTAGCTATATTAGCATAGATGAACAATGATATTTCATTGTTCATCTATACAAAAGATACTATAAACTCTCCTGTGTACGAAAATTTACGCGGAAAAATATTGTTTAGATTTCAAGTAAGAGCTAAAAATTACGCTGAATTACTCTATGGAGTGATATATCAATTAGTATTTTTGGGGAATAAATTTACTCATTTTATGGGTCGCTACCTGTAATATACGGTAATGTAGATAATAATGAAGTAAAAGAAAGCTACTGGTTATATAGATAGAGCCAGTACTGATTATATTGTCTCAAGAAAACTTAAAATTCAGACATTTATATTAATTAAGAGGTTTTTGAGTGCCGTCAAACATATGGGCTCATCATCGAATGCGAAAGACAAACCTACGATGAACGTTTCAAGGATTTAAAAAAAGAATCCATAGGCTGAGACCTTTGCAAAATTCCCCAATATCCCCTAAATTCCCATCAAGACATTAGGGGCTGTACTGATTAGCTAATTCCACACCAATCCCGTAGGATTTTTAGCTGCCGGGACGGTGTGCCAGTTAAATCGAAATTCGCATTCTTTCAAGAACAGCGGGAAAGATTTATGATCGATTCCGTTGTATTTTTCGCAAGACGCGTTTTGCCTGATTCAAAAGTTCTCAATGCCGTTAATGTGGTTTTGACGGTCTGCAAATTCCTTGGAATGGTTGATGCGGTAATAGATGAAACCGTTCACGTCCAACTTGTCATAGCTGCTCAGACTATCGGTATAAACAATACTGTCCGGCATGATTTTCTTTTTGATGACAGGGAGTAACGTTTCAGACTTGGCATTATCCACTACAACGGTATAGACCCGTACGTTGCGTTTCAGAATGCCGAAGACAACCACTTTTCCTGCCGCACCTCGACCACGTCTGCCTTTACGCTGTCCGCCGAAAGTAGCCGTCCGGCTCGACGAGCGCAAGCCTCATCGGCAGCAAGGCCAAATGATAGTTGATAACCGTGCAGTGCGGTGAGAACAGTACTGCCGAATTGGGATGGATACCCAAAATATCGGCGGCAGAACGGGCGGTAACTTCCGGCACAAAAAAACGGAGCAGTTCTTTCTGTACTTTTTTCTTTAATTTGCAGTGTGTTATCTTCATATTTCGAGGGTAACATATCTGCTAATCTAGTACAGCCCCAGACATTAACAGCACCACCTATGCTACCCTGAGCGAAGGCCGTCTGAACATCGGCGGCAAAGAGACCACTACGCAAGAACTGGGTATCAATAGTGACAGCAGTAACGCACACCGTGCTGTTGCGGCTCTGCCCGAGTTTAGCCAAGATTACTGAAAAGCAACAGATTATAGCTAAAGCAACTTCCGATATAGTATCCGCTGCGCACACTTTCAGCAGAAACCGCCAAAAACCGCTGCATAAAGCCAAAGCCGAAGCGGAGTTCGAAGGCCGTCTGAAAGCCCAAAATGACGGTAGCTATCGATGCCTACGCCAAACTGAACGAAACCGAACGGCAAAAATTCTAATCAACTACTCAGAAACCTATCGCAAAGCCGATGCCGAAGCCCAAAAATTGGGGGTGGGAGGTAAACACAGCCGTGCCCTTTAATGCCGGCATCACCCTCGCGACCGGTCTGCTGGGTGGTCAGCGGGTTAAAAAGCGCAGTCAATGCCGCTGCGCCTTGTGCCTCCGAAGCAATGGGCAGAACATTCGGCCACGGTGAAAACAAAAACGAAAACCGCCTAAGCCGTCGGACATTTCCTTTTTAGGAGCAGCTATTGCCCGCGTCAACGGTGGTAATTTTGCTGCCGGCGGCTCGGCAGCAGTTGCAGCTGAAAAAGGCAGCGGAACATCTTGCCCAACGGTATAACGATGGTAAAACCGCAATCGATCCGCAAACAGGCGAGTTCACGCAAACCTACTGCCGGAACATATCAAAGAGGAAATCAAATCGAAGAGCGGGGGTGATTGCATCGCTGACGGGAGCAGCCATAGGCGGCACGCCGGCAGAGGCGCAAACCGGAGGGGCGGTCAGGCAGAATGCGGTAGAGAATAATAGCCTTATTGTTGATAAAAATGGTGTAGTTATCCGTAATATTCCTAATAATGACTACAATATCTATCAATATAATTATGCTTGCTCTCCTATTGCCGGAAATAATTGTCCTAATTTGACAAATTTTGTAAATTATATAATTCCACAAAAAGTTGTAGGTCAAGTAATATGGCAAGACTCATTTACTAGCCCAGAATCAGGAAAATCTTTTTGGTATCATGCATTTTGAGAAGATATAGAACCATATATCTATCAACTTAATGATAAAGCATGGGGTCAATGGATACTACTGTTGCTAGAAAAAAAGTCTTCCAGGCGGAGAGTACGATATAAAAAGCAATTATCCTGGTGCTAGTTCATATCATGGTTTTTTATTTCAGGGTAAATATATTTCATTGAGAGATGCAGGAAATATCTTAGCAGGTATGAATGCTGCTGTTAATGGAAAAACTTTCGATGAATTTCAAAAAGCCAGTGGAGCATTACAACAAGGGGGAAAAATAGGTGTTTTTATTAAATGTACTCACTGGCAAAACTTATGGTCCTGCTCCTATGTTGGCGAATTACCATATCAATACTATAAAAGTAAATATGGTTATGATTTAGGAAAACAAAGGATACGGATAAAAAAATAACATAAAATATATGATTCCTAATAATATACCAAGTATCGGAAAGCTATTTAATGGAATTCGTTAATAATTTAGTTATTTTTCATTTTTATTACTAATGCTTATTCCGATATCTCTTGTAGTATATGGTATATACCATAAGATACGTTATCGCAAAATATGTATCCTAAGAACAAGTTTTACATTATTAGTGGTAATACTTTTGCAGTATGTATTACATATATATTGCCGTTATCTTGACCAACAAAAAGAAGCTTATTATTGTATAGATGAACAATGTATTTCTATTGTTCATCTATACAAAGATTATGGTATAAACTCTCCCACATATGCAGAATTTACGCAGGAAAAATATTGTTTAGATTTCAAGTAAGAGCTAAAAATTACGCTGAATTACTTATGGAAGATGATATATCAATTAGTAAAAATTTTTGGGGAATAAATTTATCATTTATGGGTCGCTACCTGTAATATACGGTAATGTAGATAATATTGAAGTAAAAGAAGCTACTGGTTATATAGATAGAGCCAGTACTGATTATATTGTCTCAAGAAACTTAAAATTCAGACATTTATATTAATTAAGAGGTTTTAGCTAAGAGTGCCGTCAAAAATATAGGGCTCATCATCGAATTCGCGAAAGACAAACGCTACGATGAACGTTTCAAGATTTAAAAAGAATCCATAGGCTGAGACCTTTGCAAAAATTCCCCAAAATCCCCTAAATTCCCTATCAAGACATTAGGGGCTGTACCAGATTAGCCCTCAAAATTCCACACCAATCCCGTGAGGATTTTTAGCTGCCGGGACGAGTGTGCCGAAGTTAAATCGAAATTCGCATTCTTTCAAGAACAGCGGGAAAAGATTTACGATCGATTCCGTTGTGGTTTTCGCAAGAACGCGTTTTGCCTGATTCCAAAAGTTCTCAATGCCGTTAATGTGGTTTTTGACGGTCTGCAAATTCCTTGGAATGGTTGATGCGGTAATAAATGAAACCGTTCACGTCCAACTTGTCATAGCTGCTCAGACTATCGGTATAAACAATACTGTCCGGCATGATTTTCTTTTTGATGACGAGGAGTAACGTTTCAGACTTGGCATTATCCACTACAACGGTATGAGACCCGTACGTTGCGTTTCAGAATGCCGAAGACAACCACTTTTCCTGCCGCACCTCGACCACGTCTGCCTTTTACGCTGTCCGCCGAAATAGCTTTCGTCCGGCTCGACAGAGCCCTTAAAAACCTCATCGGCAGCCAAGGCCAAATGATAGTTGATAACCGTGCGGATTTTTACGGTAGAACAGTACTGCCGAATTGGGATGGATACCCAAAAATATCGGCGGCAGAACGGGCGGTAACTTCCGGCACAAAAACGGAGCAGTTCTTTTCTGTACTTTTTCTTTAATTTGCAGTGTGTTATCTTCATATTTCGAGGGTAACATATCTGCTAATCTAGTACAGCCCCAGACATTAACAGCACCACCTATGCTACCCTGAGCGAAGGCCGTCTGAACATCGGCGGCAAAGAGACCACTACGCAAGAACTGGGTATCAATAGTGACAGCAGTAACGCACACCGTGCTGTTGCGGCTCTGCCCTGATTTTAGCCAAGATTACTGAAAAGCAACAGATTATAGCTAAAGCAACTTCCGATATAGTATCCGCTGCGCACACTTTCAGCAGAAACCGCCAAAAAACCGCTGCAAAAAATAAAGCCAAAGCCGAAGCGGAGTTCGAAGGCCGTCTGAAAGCCCAAAATGACGGTAGCTATGATGCTCTACGCCAAACTGAACGAAACCGAACGGCAAAAAATTCTAATCAACTACTCAGAAACCTATCGCAAAGCCGATGCCGAAGCTCAAAATTGGGGAGTGGGAGGTAAACACAGCCGTGCCCTTAATGCCGGCATCACCCTCGCGACCGGTCTACTGGTGGTCAAAGCGGGTTAAAAGCGCAGTCAATGCCGCTGCGCCTTATGCCTCGAAGCAATAGGCAGAACATTCGGCCACGGTGAAAACAAAAACGAAACCGCCCAGGCAGTCGGACATTTCCTTTTAGGAGCAGCTATTGCCCGCGTCAACGGTGGTAATTTTGCTGCCGGCGGCTCGGCAGCAGTTGCAGCCGAAAAGCGCAGCGGAACATCTTGCCCAACGGTATAACGATGGTAAAACCGCAATCGATCCGCAAACAGGCGAGTTCAATGCAAACCTACTGCCGGAACATATCAAAGAGGAAATCAAATCGAAGAGCGGGGTGATTGCATCGCTGACGGGAGCGGCCAGTAGGCACGCCGCGCAGAGGCGCAAACCGAGGGGGCGGTCGGGCAGAATGCGGTGGAAAACAACCTCTATCTGACATCGGAAGCCTTGAAAGAAGGATAAGCAGACAGCTCGTAAAAATTTATTCTGTCATAAAAGAGCAAGTCAAACATGAATGCAGTTCCACAGGAAGAATTACCGAATGTCGTCAAAATATAGGACGCATTATCGAATTTACCCAAAGACAAACGCTTTGACAGTAGGTTTAAGGACTTAAAAAAAGAATCCTTATATTACCTAAATCAACATCCTGATTTAGTAGCCTCTTATTTTAAGGCTGAATACGAAAAGCTGGATAGGGAAGACAAAAGTATCCTGCACCGCTACATCTCACCCGGGGCTGAAATCGTTTCGGGCAGTTTGGGGGTTGTTCTTTCAGGAGTAGCCGGAGGCGGATCTTGTGCCGAGACTTTTCGGCTTAGGCCGTGCCGCCGCTTTGGTTGGTGTAACGTCTTCCTACGATCATGTCATTACTGGGACGAAAAACTTCGGAAAAAAAGCCAGCGAACAACGACCGACGATTACGGTTCAGACCCTGAAGCAGTTGGGGCTGTCGGAGCAGGCTGCGGAATATATTCAATTCTCACTGGATTTGTTCAGTGTGGGTAAATCGGGGGGCGGTATACCTAAGGCTAAGCCTGTGTTTGATGCGAAACCGAGATGGGAGGTTGATAGGAAGCTTAATAAATTGACAACTCGTGAGCAGGTGGAGAAAAATGTTCAGGAAATAAGGAACGGTAATAAAAACAGTAACTTTAGCCAACATGCTCAACTAGAGAGGGAAATTAATAAACTAAAATCTGCCGATGAAATTAATTTTGCAGATGGAATGGGAAAATTTACCGATAGCATGAATGACAAGGCTTTTAGTAGGCTTGTGAAATCAGTTAAAGAGAATGGCTTCACAAATCCAGTTGTGAAGTACGTTGAAATAAATGGAAAAGCATATATCGTAAGAGGAAATAATAGGGTTTTTGCTGCAGAATACCTTGGCAGGATACATGAATTAAAATTTAAAAAGTTGACTTTTCCTGTTCCTAATACTAGTTGGAAAAATCCTACGATGTCTTGAATGAATCAGGTCAATGTTAAGAGACCTCGTTATAGGAGTAAATAAAAATGGCAATTTGGAATTATCGGTACTACCTTATCCCATCAGCCGCTATCAGAAATAAATTTAATGCAAATAAAGATATCATACTTGATGAGTATCGATCTAATGGTTTTCAGAATTTTAATGAGAATAAAAGTTTTTGAAAAATTACTTTATCGATAATGATGTTATATTATTATCAATAATAAATGAAGCAAAAACAGCTTAAATTGAAAGAGTCTTGGGATAAAGACGACAATCATGTTTTGTGATAATTTTGGTAATAGTCTTACCGTTTGGCCAGATGATATAGAGTGTGAACTTGATTTAAGATTTGATTATACTAAATTTATTCAGAAAACCATTGATTGGGCAATAAAATATAATTGTCTACTTGTAATAGGAAAAACAGGAAATGTAGTTTCCCCTAATATAAATAATCTAATTTATGAAATAAAAGCATATTTGGAAAGCAAGCCGTGGCCCATATGAAACCTAAACTCAATACGTAGAATGTGCGGAACGCACGTATGCAGTTCTCAAGGTTTGAGCTAAGAGGCCGTCTGAAAACAGAAAAACGTTTCAGACGGCCTTTATTTAACGCCACCGAGCCAGCGGGTTACAAAGCGCAGTCAATACCGCTGCGCCTTATGCTGCCGAGGTAAAGAGAGTTTGATGGTGCTAGTACAATCAATCGTTGGTATGAAGCCAAATCTGGTAATTTCTGGAGAGATCACACTTCTACACCTCAAAAATTCGAAAAAAATTTAAATCAGATATGGGTGATAGACTGAAAATTGCAACAAAAAAATGGAGCAACATATGAATTACATTCAAATACACCAATCTCCCAAACATGTTAAAGAATTTTTGAACAAAAAGGTATTAAATATTTTGAATATTAAAAGTTATAGGAGATTTAAAAATGTCAAGAAGTGTAAGTTTAGATATTGATTTATATGTTAGCATCCAATGAATAACTAAAAATGCAGAAACCACTAGCACTAGTTTACCATTTACCCGCCCAATCTGCCGGTCAATACCAACTGTTGGCAGAAGGCTTCCCAATCGGCAAGGGGTACAACGCGTGTGCCGCCTGCTAACCGATGTACATCGGAAGTGCAGGCGGTGTGCCAATAGGGTGTAAAACGGTGGTTTGGCGATGTCGGCTTCTGATATGACAAGAGTATTATCCTGTTCTGGCGTATGCACAATCGGCAGGCCGAAATAGCTGTATTGGCCGTCTTCCGCTTGGTTGTCTGTAGCTGGCCACGGTGTTTTACCGGTACGGACAAACAGACGGCAGAATGCGTTCCAATCATGCAGAAACACAGCGGCTTGATCCGTCTATCAGGCTTTAGGGCGGAACCGATGCTGCTGTCCCGCCAAAACAGGTAGCAAATTCTGTATTTATAACACCGTTTGTCGTGCTATACGGCAGCCGGTAAAAACGCCACGTTTCAAACATGGCGTTTTTACGGTCAGAACCTGTATCCGACACCGGCTTTCAGGCTGTTGCTTTTGTAGCGGCTGCTGCCTGTGTGCTCGTAATTGCCGAAGGCGCTCCAACCTCTGCCCAATTCCGCGCGGATACCGAGACCTGCATTCCAACGGGTTTTGCGGCATATCCCATGCGCCGGTTTTTGCCACGAGCCCTGATTCGCGCCTTTAAACATACCTGTCAGGGGCGTAATCGCGTTTTTGAAGTCATATTCGACACCTGCAAAAACCGAAGAGGGCGGTTTTGTCGTTCAGCAGTTGTGTCAGGCGGACGTTGAGCAGTCCGACGAGGGTGGTTTCGGAGAGTTTATCGGCTTTCCATGCCAGCGCACCGCCTTTTTCTTCAAACGCCTTTTGTCTGAGTATATCCAAACGGGCACCTATTTCGGTCTCCAGCAGGCCGCTGCCGAAAACGAGGGAAGCGGAAACCGGATAATAGGGCTGCCTGTGTCAGTGAACCTTCTGCTTCACCTTCGGCGCGGATATCGACACCGTTCAGGCGGGCGGTTTTTGTTCTTGTAGCCGCTGTAACCCAACAGGGCTTTGACAAAAAGTCATGTTGTCCAGATTGTGACGGACACCGGCATTCAGACCGAGGCTGTTGACGGCTACGCTACCACGGGTGTTCTCGTCCCATTTGGTTTGACCGGCGTCAAAACGCGGCGGCAAGTGTGGTTTGTTCGCCCGCCTGGTATTTGACACCCAGGGTTTGGCGGAAGTCGGTCGAACCGCCGGACGCCGCCCGTGTTTCCAGTCGCCGGTGTCGCGTTTGGTTTCGGCAAAGACATCTGTTTCGCCGGTTTTTAAGCGGTCGGTCAAGTTTGTCGGCTGTCGATTTCAGGCGGCGGCTCTGAGTCTCCGCAAAGACATTGGTGCTGTTGGCGTGAATCCCGGCGGCCAACTGTTCCAACATGGTTGCGGTTCCGTCCGTGCGTTCGCTTTGGGCGCGGATGAGCAACCTGCCTGTCTGCGCGTAAGAACCGGTTGCCAATTCTTTGTCGCTCAGTTTGTCGGCTTCCTCCATCAGGTTTTTCGAGGTTGCGTCCGCCCTGTACGACATTATGGGCGAGTACGGGATCGAGGCGTTCTTTAACCGTCATGGCAACGGTATTGACATTGTTGCGGCGCAGACTGTAGTACAGGTCTTTGCCTGTGGCGGTGCCGACATTGTCGCGGGAGACCATCTCGCCGTCGGCATAGACGCGCTGAACCTGTCCGTCTTTTTGCGGTAATGCCGCCCTCTGAACGCAGGAAGGTAATCAGGCGTTCGTTCGGACGGGCGTAGATGTTGCCTACGCCGCCCAGCCAGATACCGCCGGTGTCGCCAAACTCGGTTTTGCCGGTCACTTTAAGGACATCGCCCAACTGAACAAACAGATTGCCGTTTTGAGTAAAGGTCAGATTGCCGTCGATGGTGCTGTTGTTGCCGCCAAAGAGGAAGCCGTTGACATCAACCTGTACATTGCCTTTCACTCTGGCATTGTCGTTCAAATGGAACTTGCTTCCGCTATATACGTCCGAAGTAATGCTTTGTTGACGGAGCATGCCGCCCATTACATTGGTCACGCCCGTGTAGGTGTTTTTCACCGTCAAGGATGAGGCGGCCGTCGCCGGTTTTGTTCAATCCGCCATTGCCGCTGATGTCGTTTTCAAAGAAAGACACGGTGTCCTCGCCCGTCACATTCGCATCAAACATACCGAAGGCGAACTGCGCGAGACGCTTTGACTGCTTTTTCCGGCATTGAGCAATCCCCAGCCGTACACGCTGTCCACGCCTTTGGCACCTATGTCCTGCGCGGTAGTCAGGGATGGTGGTACGCAGGTTGTCGTTGGACATCCACGGATAGCGGCCCAACACTGAGTGCCGCCGTTCCGCTGACAAGGGAGCAGACAGCGACGTTCCACTGCTAAAAACTGGAAAGTGGTTCGTCGTTCGAGCCTCGGATAATCATATTTTTGTCCAAAGGCGTCTACGTATTGACGGCCTTTAAACAAAACACCGGCTTGATAGGGGGCGGACGGGCACCACTGCGCCATCAGGCCGCAGCGGTTCGAACTTTTGGCAATCGTACCGTCGTTTTCACCCGGCGGCTACGATGAGACCTTTTTGCGCTTTCGGATAGGCGTATGGCAGATAGCCGTAGTAGCTGCCATGAGTCAGCCCATCATTTCCTGCCCCAAAGACAAACAGCACGCCGTCTTTTGCGGATATGTTCGTCCATCTTGCGAAAGCTCAGCGAATTGGCATCCGCATTAAACTTGGCAACGTGCTCGGCATCGCTAACACTAACATTCGATGGACTATAGCTGTACTCGTCATCTCTAACATTCGATAGAGCATAGCTGTTATTGATGATTTTCGCGCCTTTACTGATGGCATATTGCCAGCCTTCAATGATGTTTTTTTCATCGAATTTGCCCCGCACGTCATAGCCGACCAGTTTGGCTTCCGGCGCTACGCCGCCCGTGCCGTAGCCGGGCACGGCACGTCCGGCAAGCAGATAGCTGACTCTATCCATATGGTTCAACGTGCCCGAGTGGGGCGCGCCGTGCTGGAAAAGTCGGGTTTTTCGAAATCACGGACACACGATTGAGTTTCGCTTTGTCATGCCACATCAAACGGGCGGACTTTGACGGTGAGATACGCCGGATCGATATTCATGTCTTCCGTACCGTCGGATACTATGCCCGGGCAGGCAAGCCTGTCCAGTTCCGAGATTCCGGCCTGGTGGCCGCTGCACCCGTAGCTGATGCGGGTCGCGCTGCCGAACAGTTCGGCATAATCGGATATATCGTCATCAACCACACCGACAACCGCGCCTTTACCTTTGTAGCCGAGATCGTGTGCGGTTTTCAGGTTAATCGCGTTTTTGTACCGGGTCAGGTCGTTAAAATCCAGATGCGGATTAGCTTCGGGATATCCGTTTAAAACAGGGGGGGGAGTTCACCTGCAACAGGATTGATGTTCAAATTCGGTGCCGGTGCATTTTCCGTACTGTCCGGTTTGAGATGGTCTGCCACGCAGAGGGGGTAGCCTTTGCAGTTGTTGCCGAAGCCCGGCTTGTCCGGTTCGGGGGTGTCGGGGATATCGGCACCGCCGGTATTGGAAGGGGTGTCGGGGATATCGGTACCGCCGGTATTGGAAAACCCGGGCACGGTAGGCGTGCTGCTCCAGTCGGGAGAACTTCCGCCTCCGCCGCCACCACCGCCTCCGCAGGCGGTCAAGAATATCGTTGCACAGACGGCTGCGACGGTTTTTAATTTAGTATTCAAAATCAGCTTGTTCATTATTAGCAACTCCGTATTTCTTGGTTTGTTGCATTGCATAAAGGCTACACATATTGGAAAACGTCGTATTGTTTACACTTTTCCGCCATTATCAAAAACACAGAGATTTTTTCGTGCTGATTGATATCCTTGATAATATCAAATATCTGCTGAATCGACTGTTCAAGAAAAAGCTGAAAGTGTAAACAATACTGTTGATTTCTAAAACTTTTCTGCATCAATACATGTATAAGCTCGGTTCTGGTAGAATACTTGTTTTCATACCAGCAGTATCGCTATTATCTTCCATAACCCAACCATTATCGGTTAGATAAACAGTAGCATAATGCGGTTCCATTACCCTAGATGACATAGCTTTTTGAACTTTTTGATTATTTAACCACGGAGCTTGATCAACGAGCGTCGCAGTGTAGGCAACCTCTGAATACGTGCGTTTGCCATCGTTGACTGGCTCGCTGAATGATTCAACCTTGATGGTGTATCTACCTGTACAAAAAGCTGGAAATCTATTGTCGAGGACATTGCGCAAAAATGGTTTCCCCATTTCACTTACCTTAAAGGTATGTCCATCATTAGATTCCGGGTCAATCAAACCAGCATCAGTTAAAGTGTCAATACGTTCTTGGGTAACATCATCAGAAGAAGCGTCGCTAATAGAAATCTTTTGGCTGTCCTCATCAAAAATAATACCTAGTCGCATGCTTCCATTTGTATTGATGCTTAAACACATTCCTGCGCTGTGGTTTGCCCTACCTTCATCAAAGCCTTTCTGGATAGCTTCCTGAAAATTGCTATTATTAGCATCCTTTTTAGAGCAAGCGACTAATGATACAGTCAACATGGCAATACAAACTAATTTTTTCATCCTTGCTTCCCTTTTCGAAGAAAAAGTGAGTTAAAAGAAATAGTAACCGGTGTTTAGACTACCTGATGATTTTCAGGCAGCCTAAACGTTGGATTAAGGATTAAAACCAAGCCTTTTTGCCCTGTACATACACACGCTCAAACTCTTCATCGCTACACATTAGATATTTGATGCCGTCAATCAGGCTTAACACGCTGATCACGAGTATTGGGATTAACAAAAAAGATCCCAGTATGCTGACCAGTAGATAGATCAAACCTACCTTATTGATACCCAAATAAAACTTATGTGCGCCTAAGCAACCCAAAAATATGGCCAACAAGGCCGCCACCAAGCGTTTGCTGATGCCATTACCGGCACTAGATGTATTTGTGATGGAGGCATTGTTTTGGTTTTCAGTCGTCATGACCATGCTCCTTATGGGAAAGTTAAAAAGAAAAAACAGATGGCAGTGTTTAATGTGCTGTCCAGCCTGAATCGGTGCGAACCAGCACAATGGTAGTCGAACCGGTATAGGCAGGTACTTTTATCCCGTTGATTTCATATTCGCCGACTTCGTAGCTGATCGGGCACTCAAAGCGCTTCCCTTCTGTATCGTCCTTCACACAGCTTCCCGCTTTGCTGACAGACAGGTTGCTTTGTATCTTTCCAACATTTCGCCCGCCATCGAATCTCCCGTCGAATAATGATTCATCTGTGCCAAGGTTTCCGCCAGCACTCCTTTAATGTCGCTATTGCTCGGCTCGCCACCGCACGCGGTCAACAAGCTCACTAAAGGTAATAGGTATATTGACTTCTTCATCAAACGTTCTCCTGTAAAAAATCACACAGTTATCAGATAGCCTGAAGGGTAAGCTCAAGTTTAAAGATATAGGTTAACAACCTGCAATATCCTATTATCCCAAATTGGGGAATATTAAGCAATACACTATGATTTTCCTATGAAAAGAATGCGTCCCTCCCTTTATTCCCCCGAAATGGCATGGCTGCGGCAAACCTTAGTCGGCCGCCGTTTGGAGCTGAATTTAACCCAAAAAATGTTGGCAGAACGCATGGGGGTCATTTTGTCGTTTATCGGGAAGGTTGAAACGGGTGAGCGGCGCTTAGACATTGCCGAGTTTGTGAGATACTGCCAAGCACTGGAGCTGAACCCCAGCCTTGTACTGGAAGAGTTCTGTGCCAAACTGGAAAAGCAACACCCGCCTATGATGATGTAGCGCCTCCTTAATGTAGCAGGCCGGTAATGGATACGCATTCATCCTCTGTCTGTGACACATTGCCATATAGCAACGGCAGATGATGTAACTTAATTTCGGCATATTGACTATTCGCCAAAAACGCCCGAGCCAGAGCCAGGCCCAGCCTTTTTTTGGCATCACGTGGCGACTCCTTTGCCAAAGCACGAACCACTTCGTCATTCAATTTAGCCGGGGTGCAATGTTCCATCCGGTATTCGGCACGGTAGGAGGCATAAAAACCATCAATCATCCGGTGCATTTGTTCCGTTGTCGGCAACGCGATGTGATAAACGGTTGCCCGAGACAGGATACTGGCCGGAATGCGGTTCAAACTGTTTGCCGCCGTGATCCAGTTGATATAAGCAGTATTAATCGGCAGTTCTAGGAAATCATCGTGAAATTTTCGGGCAGTTTCCGATTCCCACAGCGAGTGCAGTACATTTAAAGGGGAAGGATAGCGCTCGTCTTTCACAGCTTTTTCGATTTCATCAATAAAAAATAGGAAATTGGCGGTATCGCTATCCGACATTCTCTGCACCACCGCACCTGGTGCGCCGTTGATCCATTTGCTACTTGTCCCGCTTAAGGCCGCACCGGTGGTCACGTTTTCAAACGATTTCTCGAAGAGGGGCAAACCCAAAGCCACAGCCAACTCGCTAACAAAATGACTTTTACCCGTTCCCGGATTGCCAACCAATATCATCGGTTGGCAGACCAAGGCTTGCCCTATCCTTCCCTGCAGCACGACTTGTGCCTGCACATCCAGAATCACTTCTTTGAAATTTGGCATTTTCTGTGCCAACGAATTCAATTTTTCCAGCACATACTCAATATTCTTAAATAAAACCAACTTCTTGGGATTCATCAATTTTTGCAACATGACTTTATGGGTATAGCCCTCTTTTTGTTGGCCACATCGCGTGATCAACTGCCGCAGAGACGGTTGTTGCTCCTCATCCACCAAGCAGATTGTTGGAAAGGTATCAGCTGGCTGATCTTCGATTCCTCGGCGGTTGCTCCGACTAGAACCATTAGAACCATGATGATTCAATGTATTCGATTCAACTGGTGCAAACATTGCCTGTGTTTCTTCATGGGTGGCTACAATGGCATCAACCCGGATATCGTTAGAGAAGGCCATGGCGGCTCCTTGAATAATCTGTCAATAAGTCTATCTAAGAATTACATAAAGAGAAAATATCAAAAATGCTTTAGTTTGTCAATTAATGCTTTTCAAGTTTAATTTATGAGTGTTATTGGCGGGATTCTACAAATCCTACTAGATGATTTTGTTTAGTACAGATACTTACAGTAGAATCAGTTCTGTTATCCGTAGATGACTCTTAGAAAATGATTGAACAAAAAGAATCAGAGAAAGAATCAGTTGTATTTAACTCAGCGCATTTGGCAGCTTGGTCTGCCCGAAAGATGCGCAAGGCAGCGAAGGCCGAGAAGGCGGCTGCCACCATGACGGAAGAGTGGAGTGAGCAGATCCTGTTAAACGAGATCCCGAGGGTCTGCCTGCAGAAGGCGGCCGATCTGCTTAGCGTATACAATCCAGATGGCTTGGTCATCACTATGAACGACTGCGTTACCTGGGCCGTGGAGGCTGCCATCGCCAAAACGGCTGAACAGTACCAATTTTATGACAACACATTTAATTTTATAGATGCCCCCATCATTAACGGCTGGAACAGTTTCCGTTTTACCTGCCGTTTTCCCAATGGAAACTTGAAGCAGGAAGTGGGGGCGGCATTAACCTGCTGGCGGCGCATGAGCGGCTACAATGTCAGTTCCAGTGTGTTTATCAATTTTGCGATTGTGTTATTTTTGCAGCATGCCGGCTTCGTGTTCTACGATCTTGATGGACAGGAAATAGCAGACGCTTTCAAGATCCTGGCAGCACCAGAATCACAGCTGGGTAAGATCGAATTACGTTTGGGCAACAGGCCGCAAGTTGTTTTCAGCCAGCCTGCATACGGGGGTCATTTTTTCCCCGCCGTGTTTTATCCGGTCGGGCTACCTGAAAATACAGCTTCAGAAACTGAAGAATGGGAAGATTTGGCCTTACGGCTGCCCCTAACCTTGTACCGCGTGGTAAACATGTGGGCAAGTGCCTACCAACTGGAAGCAACCGAACGACTACGGCAATACGATCCCGCTGCGGGCATAGCCGTGCAAACTGATGGCCGGGCTTGGGATTATTCGTTTGAAGAAGCCGTCCGCATGGCTATAGACATCTATATTCGGCTGGAAGAATACGCGCAGGCGAAACAAAAACCGGTTTGGGGCGAAACGTGGCAGACGGTGTTACCTGGATCCGGTTTGCCTGAAGAACTGGCTCCCAAAACCACCGCACACCCCGAAAAAAACATCGAGTATGTGCGCGTCATTCCGCGAGTTGCCAAAGCCAAGCTGGCAAAATGGCGGCAATATTCTGGTTCGGACAATAATAAAGCGATGATGGCCTTGACCACCCTGTTGCAGCTGTATGGGCTGTATGTCAGTAATACCGCAGATGATGACCTACCACCTTTGCAGGTAATGAGTTTATGGCAATATTTCCGCATGGCCAAAGGGCATGAGCTGTACGTTCTGCGCGAACGGGATTTGTTACACCTGCGAGATGACCGCATGACCAACCCGATACGGATTTTGGACGAACTGTTTTACCACTACGACCAAGATTATTTCATCGGCTCAACAACAGAAAATGAGGAAGTTTCCGCCGAGGGTGTCGTAAAAAGAAAGATAAAGCGTTAGCTCGAAAATAGTTTCAGGCAGCCTCAAACATAGGCCGCAGGCACGGCAACCAAATTCTCCGCCAACCAGATTTTTTGCGGATACTGGTTGATAATCGTACCGTGGGCGATGCCCAATTCGTTTGCCGGCAGCGTGTTGCGCAGCAGGTTGAAAGCGGCGGCCATTTTTTTATTGGGATTGGCGGTGGCTTTGATTTCAACGGGATACAGCATCTGCCGATGTTCGATCAGTAGGTCGATTTCTTTTTGATTGGTGTCGCGGTAAAAATAAATCGGCGGTTCTTGGCCTTGGTTGTGGAAGGATTTGATGATTTTGCCCACGACAAAATTTTCAAAAAACTGCCCGCTCTTGGCTTCGTTTTGAATGGTTACCGGTGTCAGCCATTTGGTCAGGTAGGTCATCAGGCCGGTGTTCAACATATAGACTTTCGGGGTTAAGCCAATTCCGCAAGCAGTTCTTCCTTGGTTTTCAGATAGTCGGCTTTTTTCGTTTGCGGCGGATGCTGTTTTTTCACGGGCTTTCTTCCTTTGGGTTTGGGCTTTAAACCGTTAATACCATTCAAACAGTAGAGGCGCAACCATTGCAGCAAGATGGAGCAGTCGGGAAGATTCAGTTGGTCTGCGGTAGCTTTTTGGGACATTCCCTGCTCCGTCACCGGGCGGATTGCCTCAAGTTTGTATTCGACCGAATATTTTGTCGTATGCTTTCTGCGTTTGATGCCGCTCTCACCGTGTAATCTGTATCTTGTCACCCATTTGCGTACCAATGAATCGGAAATGGAAAAATGGTTTTCTGTTCTTGCGCTGCTGTTCCCTGCCAAATAGTATTAGACGACGGCAAGTCGGAATTCATCTGAATATTTTGCCATAAAAAACTGCACCTCCTAAAGTCGGTAAGGTGTCCAACTTTTGGGGTGCAGTTCAGAAGCGGTCTTTTTTTGCCTGCCGGTTTTGAATCATCCTCTGTGTATATTCCCTTGACGAAAAAAATGATGATATCACGGATACTAAAACTAAGGTCGTATCCCCCCCTACTCTCCCTAAGCTAGGAGATGAAACAGCGTGTCGGTCCCCTACCGGTTGAATTTTCCTAAAAAAAACGACGTAACCAGCATCAACATATATAAGAACAGCACAAATAGCATCAATACATCAGGCAACGAAAAAAGTCAGAAAAATGCACTTAGTAGTGTTTGGATATCTTTTGTTTTGTGCTGTTAGTATTGCTTCTTTCTGTGTTTGCAGTTTAGCAGTTGTACAGTTTTACAGTAAGGTTTAAACAATGACTAATTTATTCTTAAATGCTGATATTGTAGAGGATAAAAATGACCAAAGTCCTTTCAGTAACATTTTTGATTTTTTAGCGAGCCTTTTCATTTCCCCGGCGAGATCGGCAATGGCAGCGGTACTTTGACCGCCGATATGCTTAAGTTCAGTAACCTTAGTGCGTAAATCCAGTACCCTTAAGTTACGTAAACCATTAGCTGGCAGGGTGTGAAACAGCTCACTCGAAATCTACTTGAGTCTAATCTAAACTATCCAAGCAGTAATTAGTACAAAAAAAGCAAACTTATTTTAGGAGCTTATGATGACTGAAAAATTGCAGCCGCGATAAACCGTGGGAGAGTCTCGGCATTTCCCGCGCCACGTGATACAAACGTGGCAAACCAATGCCGTCTGAAACCGTACAACAGGAGATAAAATGATGCTTGCTCAAATCGAACTCACTCCCTACCCGAAGCCCTAAAACGCACAGATAACGCCGCAGCGCGCCAAAAACTGACAGAGCGGCGGCGGATGTTTAAGAGTAAAGGAGGTTAATTTAATTTCAGGTTAGGACTTTACAATTCAAATTTCTGTTTTTCCAGAACCTGATTGATTTGCTCATCAGACAATCCAGCTTCTGTTAGGGATATACGAAGTTGTTCAACACGTTGAAGGAAAGCCTGTTTGGCTTGATACACACCATCAGCGATAAATTGTGCGTTCAAATCGCTTTCAAGGCGGTAAAACTTAATGTTTGAAATACAGGAGTAAAACCAATCAAACCGAGCGGTCAGTTCCTGAATGGCTATTGTTCCGTGTGCTTCACTGATGCCTTCACGGCCTAGATAAACACTGCCCTGAAAGTTTTCAAATCCATGTCTAGCCATGATGGTTTTAATCAAGATGGTTTTTAATATCGGAGTAGGCTTTGTTATAGCTATTTCCATGGTAATTGTCTTTCAGGCAGTTGGTATCCATGTCAAAAGGTAATCAGGTAACGGCTCATTATTTTTTTCCTGTTGCGTTTCAGACGGCATCGGTTTCCCGCGATAGTACCAAGTGCGGCGGCTGATACCGAGCTTTTCCCACGGTTTTATCGCGGCTGATAGTGTTTTTCGGCGAGGTAGTCGGCACGTGTTTGAGCCCACCAGCGGTGATTGTGCTTTCAGCTACAATAATTTTGTTGCTTGCCCTATGTTTAAAAATCTATCCATATTGGATAGTTTAGATTAGACTTAAGTAGATTCCAAGTGAGCTGTTTTAACCCTTAGCTAGCAAGGGTTTTTGGTGGCGTAAGGTTACTGAACTTAAGCATATCGGCGGTCAAAAGTACCGCTGCCATTGCCGATCTCGCCGGGGAAATGAAAAGGCTCGCTAAAAAAATCAAAAAAATGTTACTGAAAGGACTTTGGTCATTTTTATCCTCTACAATATCAGCATTTAAGAATAAATTAGTCATTGTTTAAACCTTACTGTAAAACTGTACAACTGCTAAACTGCAAACACAGAAAGAAGCAATACTAACAGCACAAAACAAAAGATATCCAAACACTACTAAGTGCATTTTTTTCTGACTTTTTTTCGTTGCCTGATGTATTTGATGCTATTTGTGCTGTTCTTATATATGTTGATGCTGGTTACGTCGTTTTTAGGAAAATTCAACCGGTGAGGGGACCGACACGCTGTTTCATCTCCTAGCTTAGGGAGAGTAGGGGGATACGACCTTAGTTTTAGTATCCGTGATATCATCATTTTTTTCGTCAAGGGAATATATCGACTTCAGAAGACAGGGTATTAGATACTGCCTTTTCTTACGAGAGTGATGGTAGGATGGTTCTTTTTCAAGTCAATCAAACAGGAAAGTATTTCTTTTTCTGTCTGAAGATTTGAAAAAGGACTGGATGTTTTACAAGGTTAAAACTGGGGAAAAAAAGATGGATATGGTTCAGATGAAATGCTGAGCGTACCCCGTGTCTATTTGGAAATGATGTCGCGGAAAACGGTAGCCCCCTACTCCAGTATTCTTTAAATTCTAAGCAGTAGACTTCTTCGTCGGTCTTTTTTTGTTGTTTGGTTTTGCATGGTGTAAAAACTGTACAACTGCTGAAGCATAAAAACCAGCAAGAAAGTAAAAAAGGAAAAAAAGCAGTTTTTGGATTTTTTAGATGTTACCACAATTGGTTTCCTTCCCTAAAATTTGTTTTAAATTATTTGCAATATTAATATAAACGAGATATTAATGATGCGAAATCAAAAAGGCATACTGAATATAATTTGTACAAAATATTTGCAGTATTTAGAAAATGTCTATTCGTATAAAAAAGTTAAAAAATGCCAAAAATGTACAGTTGCTAAACTGTAAAACTGCTAAAAGCAACAAAACATAAAAAGGAATGCAGGGGATGCGATCACTACATCTTTTTATTCCGTAAGCGTTTATCAGCTTGTGCCGTAAAAACCTCGCCCTTCAGGGCGGGAGATATAAGGCACAAACACAAACCATAGGTATAATCATACCACTATGATAATACGCAAAGCCTTTAAGTTCGAAATCATGCCAAACGGCGCACAAATCCGCAAAATGAAACAGTTTTGCGGTTGTTCCCGTTTTGTATTCAATCGCGCTTTGGTGTATCGAAATGAACAGTACGAAGCAGATAAATCATTCAAATTCAGTTACAACAAAATCGCGAATTTGTTGCCTGAATGGAAACGTGAATTAACTTGGCTAAAAGATTGCCACAGTCAGGTTTTGCAGCAAGCTTTGAAAGATTTAGAAAGCTCATTCAAAAAAACTTCTTCGCCAAACGTTCGGACTTTTCCAAAATTCAAACGCAAGGGGCGAAAAAAAGACAGTTTCAGATTTCCGCAAGGCTGTAAACTGGAACAACAAAAATAACCGCATCTATCTGCCCAAAATCGGTTGGATTCGCTATCGCAACAGCCGCGATGTCGTCGGCGAAATTAAAAACGTAACCGTCAGCCGAAAAATGCGGTAGTGGTATATTTCCGTTCAAACAGAATTTGAACAAAAAAACACCGCAACCCAAAGGCGGAGAAATCGGTATCGATATGGGCATCGTGCGCTTCGCTACGCTATCCAACGGCGAACATTTTGAGCCGATTAACGCATTCAAAAACCTTAAAGGCAAACTGGCAAAAACTACAACGCCGACTTAAAAACAAGGTTAAATTTAGCCAAAACTGGCAGAAATTAAAGGCGAAAAATCGCCAAATTGCACCACAAAAATCGCTCACTGCCGTAAAGACTTTCTGCACCAAACTTCAAGCAAAAATCAGCAAAAACCACGCGGTTGTGTACGTTGAAGATTTGCAGGTAACAAACATGTCTAAATCCGCCAAAGGGAGATGTTGAACAGCACGGCAAAGAAACGTCAAACAAAAATCAGGTTTTGAACCGGATGATACTGGATCAGTCTTGGCTTTGAGTTCAGACGGCAGTTGGAGTATAAATTAGTTGTGGAATGGCGGACATCTGGTTGCCGTACCACCGCAAAATACCAGTCGAACCTGTCCTTGTTGCGGTTATACCGCAAAGGAAAACCGCCAAACGCAGGCTGTATTTGAATGCGTAGAATGCGGCTATACGGGAAATGCGGATGTGGTCGGTGCAATCAATATATTACGACGCGGTCAGGAAATCTTGGCGGCGCAATAAGCAGTCAAATCAGGGCAGGACATGCCCGTAGCGCGTGTGAAGTGAACAATGCGGTAAGGTTGTCAGCAGCACGAACCCGCCGAAGCGGTTTGGCAGAACACCGCCGACCGCAGTAGGAATCCCCCGCCTAAAGGCGGGGGAGGATGTCAAAATCGTAAATTAGATTAATTTTTAGGGGCTGACGTAGATTAGCAGTTATGCCAGGCTACGAAAATAAAGATAACCAATTGTAAATTAAACAATAGAGTTCAAAAGAAACTGCTTGAATTTTTCGTACTCCAAGCTACCACCCGTTCCGCTGCCGATATTTTGACTGCTCCGCCTCCATTGAGTGCGGCGGAAGCGATAATGAGCCGATTCCCCCATCTTCAGACGGCATGGCTGTGTAATCGTTCATGGTACATCCGCCGAAATTGCAATCTTTATTGTAGCGTAAAGCAGGTTCAATTGGTTTCCGTACCGCAAAACAGGTAGAATACGCGGGCTGACGGGTTAAATACCTTCCTCAACCATCACAGTTAACATAGGAAATAATCTGGCAATCTGAGAATCGGCAATCCACCTGTTTGTCTCTTCTGTCCTAAGCATACCTGAATCTTTAACCCAAATTGTTCCATCCTTATCCTTAAAACGTGTACCATTAGGAATCTTTTCCCATTCGTTTAAAACGACTTTTGCATTTTTGTTTTCAGGATTTTTGGCCCCATTATCTTTAGCCGCATCTACAAATCCCCAACGTTCCTCTACGGCTTTTTTCAGAATATTCAGCCTATGGGCTTTAGTCACGTTCTGACCTTTTGCAATGAGCGAAGCGATATATGCTTCCGCCCTGACCCGTATCGTTCCGGCTTCCAAATCAGTCATTCCGGTAAAAAGTTCCGATTGATTTTCAAGAGGGATGTCTTTCGACCCTATTTTATGTAGGATTGAGAATGTAAAACCTACAATTTTTCGTCCTTCTTTATGCTGCTCGTAGGTAATAGAAATATCCGTTTTATCATTGATCTGCTTGACGGCGAAATCCAAAACCTTACGTTTGAACAGCTCCATTTTTTGATACTCGTCAGGCATCACACCCAAACGTTCGCGCAACTCCATTGTACTGAACATCGGTGTCTTACCGGCTGCACGCCATGAAATAATAATTTCGTAGAGCCGCACCGCGTATTTACTGCTCAACGATGAGACCTGATCAAGCTCGTAGCTTGTGAAGTTTTTTTCTAGCATCGTAATCAAAGGGGCAACATTTGGTGCAAAAACTAACTCTACCGTTGCCTGTTGTTCAATATAGGCGACCTGAGATACCCACCTTGTCCGTACTACCTTTTCCCCTTTTGGTGTTTTCTCGATAAAACTGAATTGGCGTTCAAAAAGGTTGTTACAGGCATCTTTCAAAGCCTTATAAGCCGTATTGCGGTTGGTATGGAAATTATTCATGTAACTGCTGGCTGTAATGGTCAACCTGTCGTTTGCGGTAATCCCCTTTCCCGTAGTCCTAGCCTCAATAATGGACAACAGTATTAACCTCTGCTCCACCAGTTCAAGATTGTAGCTGGCATTGATTAACGCATTGTCTTTAACAACAAGGTTTTTAACAGCCATAACAGATGGTTCCGCTAAATAAAAACAATATGCTACCTTTGTATGATTAGGGTGTCAAATGATCGGTTGATTCTTGAACCTTATGCACGCCAAAAGGTGCGATATACCTGCAAAACGGTGTACTATTTCCCGACAAACGGTGCTGCATTGCACGGTAAACGGTGTCAAATAAAACGACAAAAGGTATGATATTGCCCGATAAACGGTGTGATATATCCTGACTTACAACAGCAATATCTTTGAAATTCAATATATTCTCTTGAAATATAAAGACTGAAAAGAGAAAGGGGTTAAAAGACTAAAATGAAAAACTCACTCTATTTTTTTGTTATTCAAGAGTTAAACCCAAGACTGTTGCACGCCAAACGGTGTTATATAAGTTTTTAAAGGGCAGCACATAAAGCATCATCCTGATTTAGAAAGGAACGAATGTCCAAGCGACGGGTTTCAACCGGTAAGGAATTTTGCACACCAAAAGGTGTTATATTTAGGGTGATTATACAGAATTTATTATAAAAATATATACATATCAATATATTAAAATAGCAGCATAAGTGAATTTTTTAAGCACGAAAAACGGTGTTATATCTTTGGCTGAAATCACATTTGCAAGACAATCAATCCGGAACCTTACATTAAAAGGCACACTGCTATGTGTGCTGCCCTTATTTTTGAGGACATTCATTAACGCCTTCTTACCAGTACTTGGACACTCGTCCTACGTGTTAACGGCCCACCACACCTACAGGTAGGGTTCCAGCTAACAAAAGTTTTTGATGAAATTTAGCACATCGTATGGTGTGATATTGAAGGCAGTATTGCCGATTATTTAGAATAAAATCTATATACATCAATTAATTAAATTAATAACTAGGGGGAATTTTTCAAGCACGATAAATGGTGTTATATCAACGTAAGATATGTTGTTCACAGCTTGTTTTACACGAAAACAGGTGTGATATGTCTATTTTCCCATCTGTTTAGTCTTGCACGCCAAAAGGTGCGATATACCTTCAAAACGGTGTGCTATTTCCTGATAGACGGTGCTGAATTGCACGACAAACGGTGTCAAATAAAACGACAAACGGTGTGATGTTGCCCGATAAACGGTGTGATATATACCATGATGGCAAGATAAATCTATTTAAATACAGAACACTAGACAAATAAAAAGACTGTTAAAAAAGAGAAAAGGTGTTAAAAGACTAAAATTAAAAAAATAACCCCTATTCTTTATTTTTTAATATAGGCAAACGAAAAGGAATCATGTATTTCATGATTCCTTCTTAAATCCTGTATCAACCTAATATCAAAACACAGCCAAGGTTAATTTGAAAGATACGCAAAATTTTAAATTTGTCGATAATCCGTTATCGGATTTCCAACTATCGTCTGCAATAGGTTTTCTGGATGCTTACGATGTAATAGAGGGAATGTTGGAGGCTTGATTATTTTCATTAGCCTCCAATACTCGTACTCGGAATTCAGCTTCCGTTTCGTTCCAAATACTCTCTGACGGCTTGAGCAACCATATCGTTTTGGGTGATACCGTGTCTTGCACAATGAATTTTAACCCTGACGTGCATGGAAACTGGGATGGGGACGGTAAGGCGGGCCTGACGCTCTTCCATTGTATTAAAGTTCGGTTTTTCTTCTTGAGGTTGAGGGGATTGTTCCGCCGGTTTTTCATCTTCTGCCGTATTGCCGGACAGCCAAGCAGACATATCTTTTTCTTTAACAGCCATTTATTTGTCCTTTCTTAAGCAAGAATTTCATTAACAAGGTTTTCTATTTCAGTTACGGCAGGAGAGCGTGGATCGACTTCTCGGACGGACAAACCCCTTGTTCCGGCATCTGCAAAAATAGCTCGGGAAGAGATAAGTGTGTCGAAGAAAGACCAATCTTTCTCTTTAATATCCTTAAAGATGCCCTTTGCAACCTTGGTGTTTTTGGCAAAAGCATTGAAACAGATTGCGGAGATAATAGATGGTTTGAAATTCCGTGCCTCATCTACAAGTTCCTCCATTTCCTTGGTTGCCCATTCGTCGTATCCTGATGCCCGCATAGGCATCACGATAACATCACTGGTGATGATGATGTTTTTAGCCAAGGAAGTCATGCGGGGCGGGCCGTCGATAATAACGAAATCGTAGCCGTTTTCTTCCTGCATTTTGGGAATCTGCTGGGAAATGCTGGTATTGGGCATACCGATAACATTGTAGAGTAGGGGTTTGTCTTCGGGACGTTCACTGGCTCCGCGCATCGCCGTGCCTTGCGGGTCTGCATCTACAAACAGTGTTTTAAAACCACGGTAGGCCAATTCTGCGGCAACATTGGTACTGACGGTCGTTTTACCTGTTCCGCCTTTCTGATTCAGAAAAGAAATAATCATCTTATAGACCTCTGTGTAGGGTGCAGGTAAGTGTACACCTCAAAATTAATTTAAATATATTATTTCATTAAAGCTAGTACATTGCAACTATAAATTTAGCCAAGTTATACGACTGTGAAACTGCACAACTGCTAAAATGTAAAACAGCTAAACTGTGGAGAATATATAAAAGAGAATCCTGAAGGATTCTCTTTTAAATTACCTCCACAATTGCCATAATTGCCGCGTCCGTTTTATGAGCGTGCAACTAAGGCAAGACACACTTAGCCTGTTGGCGGCTTTCAAAAGGTTTAAATACATCGCCTTCAGATGGCTTTGCGCACTCACTTTGAGCAGACCAAAATAGGCTGCCCGGGCATAGCAGAATTTACGGTGCAGCGTACCGAAGCTTTGTTCGACCACATAACGGGACAGCCTCTGATGGCCGCAGAGGAGCAGGAAAAAAGAAAACGTCAAGAACAGGCTGAGGAAAAGAAAAAGAAAGTACAAAACGAGGAAAAACTGAGAAAAGAAGCTGAATTGACTGCCCAACAACAGGCGGACAAAATACGGAAAACCATAGATTTTGTCTTGACTCTGGATGACGGACAAAAAGCAGAGCTTTTAAACGCAGTACGAGAGAAAATTTACATGAAAAAGACATTTGACAACAAACTGGCCGAAAGCATGGAGGCGCTTGTAGGTGCAGGCCCATTCCATGCTGAATTTAGAACCCAAATCAGCAGGCTGTTCAATTTCAACTTTGATTGAAACCTATCTTGCAAACAAGACAAAAACCGCAAACCAAAAGGCTTGCGGTTTTGTGTTTGGGACATATCGCCGTGATTAGAATTTCACGCCGACACGAACACCGTATTCGTTGATTTTGGTAGGATCGACTCGGGTGTTCTCGCCATCCAAAACGAAGTCGCCGGATGCTTTGAAGTGGCGGTGTTTGTAGAACGGGCCGGCTTCGATGCCGACGGTATCGGTAATTTGTTTGCCGATATTCGCACCTACGCCTACGCCCCATCCGCGTGTTTTCGCGTTGATGTCGGCAGAGGCACCGGCTGCGGTTGAGTTTTGTTTCAATTTGGCGTTCAGGTCAACCTTAACTTCTGCCCAAGGGGTCAGATACCATCCGCTTCCTAAATCGGAAGTCAGGTCGGCATGCGCTTTGGTATAGAAGGCTTCGCGCTCGTCGTTAATCGTTGCTTTACCGGTTTGCGTGTCTTTGTATTTTTCATAGCCCAAGCCTAAACCGGCACGCAGTTTGGTGGTTTCACTGAGCGGTTGGGTGTAGGTGTAACCGGCATACACATCGGTGCGTTTTTCTTTAATGCCTTTGCCGAATGGTTTGTAATGTTTATATGGAGTTGCATTCAGACAAAATGGAGTCATAGTCTATTTTCTGAGGTAGGGCAGAATACAGAAAGTCTCGAATCTCAAGTAGCCTGTTACAATCGGCATTGTGATTTAGATATTCACGGTTATCCAGTGTGCGGCTGATCAGTGCCAGTCTGGAAACTACTATTTCAGTCAATACATCTTTTTCCATTAATGTTGCCATAATGACTGCTCCTTAATTAATATCTGTAAAGAACAAATTAGTATCAACTCTGATTTATAGTATGTCCCTACAAGGCGTGGATATTTGGCGCAGTAGAATCAAGAACAGACAGATTTCTGAAAAATATAGGAATTTAAAAAAATGCTGAGTTATTTTGGAAAAAAAGTGGTGTACAAAAATCTCAAATTCTGGATATATATAAATATATTATATTTATACCTATTAATAAAGAATAATATTTAATATTTATATAGAAAAATGCGTTGCTTTCAAACACACTCAGCCAAAACCGGAACAGTAGGATTCAGTTTCAGTTGTCGATGACTGAAACACACTCAGCCAAAATAGAAACCGTTGACATCAATTCGTCGATGACTTCCACACACTTCAGCCAAAAACCAAAGTCCCATTTTTATCTCTAAATTTTTTTCGGAAAGAAAAACACTATAATGTTGGGTATTGATATGTGAAGGAATCCACCATGAACCTAAAAGCTTTCGATTTGATGATTAACTTCGCTCTAAAAGGAAACTTTGTTGTGGTTCTGGAAAATACATTGAATACGTTTTGCAAAAAACTTGAAGAGTCCGATGTTGCGGTTAGAGAAGCAGCTGCTACTTTGATAGATGAAACTTTATTTTGAGCCGAAGTTCTGGGTTAAAAACGGACTGATTGTCCGGAAAGACAGCTTGTTCGAAGGTGATTACATTATACCCATTCGCGTTTAAGAACTTTAGAATTTCGTAATGAAGAAGCTCCTTTTCTACGACAGGGGCGAGGTTTCTCGGATACGCGACAACTGCGGCAGCGACTTTTTTCTGGTAAGGTATTCCAATCATGACAAGACCTCTTTCAAGCTCTCAATATCAACCAGATGCAAGTTTCGGTTAAGTCGTTTCAATTCCCTATACGCCAACTCAGCATCCGCGTAAACCAAGCCGTCTTGGGCTTCTTCTAGATGGGGTGACAGATGTTCGACGTCCTTTTTCGTATGGACAAACTCGACAGAGCCCACCTCCGTATCGTACCTGCCGGATGCCCCTGTCGAGGTTATTGTAATAACAAACGGAATTTGCGAAATAATACCGTGTGCAGACAGTACGCTTTCCAGACTGACATAATTGACCGCGCGAGGTCGAAGGGCCTTGACGAGATGGGGAAACATAGCATGGACGGGCGTATCGGTGTTGGCTACACGGTAGATTCCACGATGGATTCGGAGTAACAAGCGTTGTCGGACAGCCTTCTTGACGAAGTATTGAATCTGCCTTCTGCTGCCGTCTTCAAACCATCGGCAAATTTCACCCATCCGGTAGAGGCCGTGTTTGTGTTTACGCTCCTGTTGTTGTAGCGTTTTATAAAAATGATGAAAATCCATAATTAGGGAATTTCCTATGTGGGGTCAATCTGCCATGAGTTGCTTAAACAAGATTAGTCCGGCTTCTACGGTGCAGACGGTTGCGGGTTCTTGCCATCAAATTTAACAGAGTTCCGAGAATATTGCCGGAAAAAGTACCAAAAGTTTAAGGAAGAAGAAGTTTTGGTTAACCGATATGCAATCGATATTTTAGGCATGTCAGAGCCGCCATATGATGACCACCATGTGACTTCAGTCAAATATTTTGTTTAATAAAGTGGAATTCCCATGTGGTGTAGCTATTCAAACGAAGGAATTTAAAATGTCGACATACAGACTGAATTTTACAAATCAACGGCAGATTTTTTCGTTAACAGAGCAGGAATATTTGTTTGAGCTGTCTGGTCGACTGCCTTTATCCCTGCTGACTGATTCGTCACGCAATATTGAAGAAATCGGCATCGATTTCATATACAGTTCAGCACAACTGGAAGGTAACACCTACGACCGGCATGATACTCAGGCTTTATTGAAAATCGGGCAAACCGCTGCGGGCAAATTGTATTCGGATGCCGTAATGCTGGTCAATCTGAGGGATAGCTACGGCTTTCTGATGTCTTGTATCGATACGCCGGAACCGTTTGACTGGAAAGATTTTGTCAAAACCACGCATTCGCTGATTGCCGACAAACTGCTTGAAAAAGGGGCTGTTGGCGTTGTACGCCGTGGAAGTGTGAATATCAGCGGAACCGAATATACGCCTTTATCAGCCCTATGCCGTAAAACTCCGTCCTTCAGGGCGGAGATATAAGGCACAAACACAAACCATAGGTATAATCATACCACTATGATAATACGCAAAGCCTTTAAGTTCGAAATCATGCCAAACGGCGCACAAATCCGCAAAATGAAACAGTTTTGCGGTTGTTCCCGTTTTGTATTCAATCGCGCTTTGGTGTATCGAAATGAACAGTACGAAGCAGATAAATCATTCAAATTCAGTTACAACAAAATCGCGAATTTGTTGCCTGAATGGAAACGTGAATTAACTTGGCTAAAAGATTGCCACAGTCAGGTTTTGCAGCAAGCTTTGAAAGATTTAGAAAGCTCATTCAAAAACTTCTTCGCCAAACGTTCGGACTTTCCAAAATTCAAACGCAAGGGCGAAAAAGACAGTTTCAGATTTCCGCAAGGCTGTAAACTGGAACAACAAAATAACCGCATCTATCTGCCCAAAATCGGTTGGATTCGCTATCGCAACAGCCGCGATGTCGTCGGCGAAATTAAAAACGTAACCGTCAGCCGAAAAATGCGGTAGTGGTATATTTCCGTTCAAACAGAATTTGAACAAAAAAACACCGCAACCCAAAAGGCGGAGAAATCGGTATCGATATGGGCATCGTGCGCTTCGTTACGCTATCCAACGGCGAACATTTTTGAGCCGATTAACGCATTCAAAAACCTTAAAGGCAAACTGGCAAAACTACAACGCCGACTTAAAAAAACAAGGTTAAATTTAGCCAAAAACTGGCAGAAATTAAAGGCGAAAATCGCCAAATTGCACCACAAAATCGCTCACTGCCGTAAAGACTTTCTGCACCAAACTTCAAGCAAAAATCAGCAAAAACCACGCGGTTGTGTACGTTGAAGATTTGCAGGTAACAAACATGTCTAAATCCGCCAAAGGAGATGTTGAACAGCACGGCAAAAACGTCAAACAAAAATCAGGTTTGAACCGGATGATACTGGATCAGTCTTGGCTTGAGTTCAGACGGCAGTTGGATTACAAATTATTGTGGAATGGCGGACATCTGGTTGCCGTACCACCGCAAAATACCAGTCGAACCTGTCCTTGTTGCGGTTATACCGCAAAGGAAAACCGCCAAACGCAGGCTGTATTTGAATGCGTAGAATGCGGCTATACGGGAAATGCGGATGTGGTCGGTGCAATCAATATATTACGACGCGGTCAGGAAATCTTGGCGGCGCAATAAGCAGTCAAATCAGGGCAGGACATGCCCGTAGCGCGTGTGAAGTGAACAATGCGGTAAGGTTGTCAGCAGCACGAACCCGCCGAAGCGGTTTGGCAGAACACCGCCGACCGCAGTAGGAATCCCCCGCCTAAAGGCGGGGGAGGATGTCAAGAAGACTATGGTTTCTTTAAGATTCGTTTTTTAATACTTTTCTATTTCTAGAAAATTTGACTAAAAATAACTCAATTATAAAAAATTGCGCGATTTTGATATTTATCATGAAAATTTCCAGACCTCCGGAATTTACCCTGTTGCAACAGGAATATATGCAGCATCTGACTGAAAGAATGACGCAAATTGCCAAGCTGCTGAATTCTTCCGCAAACAATCCTGATATAGACATTCCCGATTTTCTTACTGAAATCAAAGATTATTCAGAATTTTCCGTGACCGATGAAAATGGAACCTACCTGCATTGGGACAAATTCCGCCGGATTCACACGGAAGATACGCGGATGAAATGGCGCGCCGTCAAGGAGAGCCGCAGAAAAATCCGAAAACCAATTGATTTCTCGTTTGAACATCAGTTTTGGTTCTGCATTCCCGACTCTTTGCAGGCACGGCTTCATTTGATTGACAAAAGCTGCGGCAGTACTATCGGCACGTCTAGCTTGGGTGGCTTCGGCAGAAGCGAGCAAAACAGATTCTTGCTCAAGTCTCTGATTATGGAAGAAGCGATTACATCCGCCCAACTGGAAGGTGCGGCTACCACGCGCAAAGTGGCCAAGGATATGCTCAAATCGCAGCGTAAACCCAAAACAAAAGACGAAATCATGATAGTGAACAACTATCACTTGATGAAAAAAGCGGTAGAATTGAAAAATACGCCATTAAGTGTTGAAATGATTTTGGATTTGCACCGCATTGCTACCAGCAACGCTATTGAAAACAAGGCCGAGCCCGGACAATTCAGGCAGGATGACGAAATCTTTATCGCCGATATCAATGGTAACAGCCTGTATCAACCACCGCCGCACGGACAGGTTCATACGCTGATGGAAGAGGTGTGTGCGTTTGCCAATAATACCTATGACGGCGTGGAAAATCCGTTTATCCATCCGGTTGTCCAAGCTATTATCTTGCATTTCCTCATCGGCTACATCCACCCATTTGGTGATGGCAACGGGCGGACAGCGCGGGCTTTGTTCTATTGGTTTATGCTCAAAAACGGCTACTGGCTATTTGAATACATATCCATCAGCCGTCTTCTGAAAAACGCTCCTGCCCAATACGCCAAATCCTATTTGTATGCGGAAACTGACGATTTAGATTTAACCTATTTCATCTATTACCAATGCGATATTATCAAGCGGGCGGTTGCCGATTTGGAGCACTACATTTCCGACAAACAAAAACACCAACAGGAATTCAAAGCAGCGATTGCCCAATATACTGAAAAGATAGGAAAGTTGAACCAACGGCAAATTGGTATCCTGCAAAAAGCAGTGGAAGAAAGCGGAAAAATCTTTACTGCACAAGAAATTGCCAACCAATACGGCATCTCCCTGAATACTGCCCGTAGCGATTTGAGCAAACTGGGAGAATATAGATTCCTAGTGCCGTTCAAATCAGGAAATGCTTTAGAGTATGTTGCTCCTCAGGATTTATTGGAAAGGTTAGAAAAAAAATAGTTTGCTAGCCCAAAATGCAGCTTTAACCGAGTCAAAATCAATACAGTCCGCACTTTCAAAAAGAAGCTGCGGACTGCTTGCTTTTTGCTCTACAAATGATCTTTGTAGCTGATTTAACCAAGATTGTAGCAATTTTGCTTTCCAAGCAAGCAGGGTTAGAAAATTCGATACTTTTAATTATTGGCTGTGTTTTAATATGATGTTGATAGGCGTGTTTGGCTTTAAGGTATTCAACAGGATAGGTTTATTCCTAACCGGAAAATAATTGTCTTTTACCTTGCAAGTAATTGAAATCAAAAGATTACTAAAACACAGCCTTACATTATTGGGGTGACTATCCTGTAAAATATGTCCTAAAACATGGAAACCACTTTTGCTCTGTTAAATTTTAAGGAATCTTTATGTTACATATACCCCCAACGGAACCTGATCGATATGTTAGCAGTATTGTAGCCTTAAACGTGCATAGTCCTAACGGTACAGGCGACTGGCATAGTGCAAAGGCATTGAGTGATCGGGCTTACCCTGAAAAATTTTATATTTACGGTGAAAATCAAGAGCGAAATACCAATCATCTATTAGGTGACAATGGCATTATTGATGGGACGGATCGACTGAACAAAATGGGTTATTTCCCTGAAAACATCCCAGTTTGGCTCGCAGATCACCCCCGTGCTTGCGTGGATTATCTTTACACAGCAGTGTTACAAACTGGCTCAATCGGTCGTGTGATTTTAGATGATTGGTTTCCAAGCGATGAAGACAAGCAATCAGTTTATGACTTACTTAACCAAATCGAACCGCACTTGAATACTCAAGAATGGGAGAATTTACAGCTATGGAAACGCAAAAACCCAATAATGTAATGCTAACCGAACGAGATAAAAGGCTCGAGAAGCGGTATTACTGAATTTCATCCGCAATACGCCATATACAATTAAATCAGCAGATGTGTCTAAACGTCCCGCTGTTCCCGTTTGAAAGAAATTTTCATGATGAAGCCTATCCTCACTGTATCCGGGAATCGTATGCGTAAACCCATAATCACCCATTTGGATGTTTGGGCAAACGATGAAAGGATCGGTACTTTGGAAAAGGGGGCCATGTATCGGTTCACATACGACAATCCCAATTCTTCGTTGTTGGGCCTGCATTATCAAGACAGAAGCAAGGTATATATCAGCAACAACATGCCGCATATCTTTGCACAGTATTTTCTGGAAGGCTTTTTGGCTGCACACATCACAAGCAAATATGCTTTTCATGATGCGCCTTTTGAAGACAATGAGATGCTGCGCTTGGCAATTCTGGGCAGAGAGACTTTGGGTCGGATACATGTGCGCTGTAATGACCCGCTTTTTAATGAATGGATTGACGGGTTGGAGATGAAAAATCCAAGAATATTGACTGAACGGGATTTGCTGGGCATGAATGCCCGACAGGTTTTTCAGCAATATATGGCAGAAATCTTCCATCACGGCCGTTTCGTCAGCGTATCTGGGATACAGCAGAAGATGTCATTGGACGCAATCCGCAGGAATACCAAGCAAACCGCTTCATACATTGCCAAGGGATTTGATCCATCAGAATCCCCGTGTTTGGCTGCAAATGAATTTTTATGTATGCAAACGATCAAACAAGCCGGCATTGCCGTTGCGCAGACCAGCCTGTCGGAAGATTCATCAGTCTTATTGGTACGTCGGTTTGATGTCAGTGAACAGGGGTATTTCTTAGGCATGGAAGACTTTACCAGTCTGCGTCAGTATTCGGTAGAAGATAAATATAAAGGCAGTTATGCGGCTATTGCACAGATTATCTGACAGATATCCGGCAGACCCGATGAAGATTTAATCCATTTCTTTAACCAACTTGCCGCCAGTTGCATATTGAAGAACGGCGATGCACACCTCAAAAATTTCAGTACTCTATCATGACGAATACGATGTACGTCTTGCACCTGCCTATGATGTATTGGATACATCAATATACAGAGTTGGAACACAAGGAACTTTTGATGCTTATGACGATACGCTGGCATTAAACCTGACTAACCACGGTAAGAAAACATACCCTTCCAAGAATACATTGTTGGATTTTGCTGAGAAATATTGCGATTTGGGAAGAGAAGATGCATCCTTTATGATAGATACAATCGTTCAAGCTAAAGAACAGGTTCTTGTTAAATACTCGGATGTATTGCGTGAGAATGAATGGTTGGCGCAGAAAGTGGCATTTTATCCCGGATGAAAATGAAGAAGGTCTACCGTTTACATTCCGGTAGCTGCCGGGTCTGAACCGGCTGTCAGAGATGGCCGGTCGACTTTCACCCTGAAAATCACTTCATCTTATGGTGTTTGAAACCGAGAAATTAGAAGAATCGTATTCGGTAGGAGATATACTGGGAAGATTAGAAAACTGGTAAATCACTCTATTGATTGAATTGGCGGCCTATATGTTTAATGTAGGCAAGCGAGAAGGAATCATGTATTTCATGATTCCTTCTTAAATTCCTGTGTCAATCTAATATCAAAACACAGCCATCTCTTACCATAATCATGATAGGTGTTTTATTATGAAAAGCTATATCTATAGTTACCGTTGATTTGACTATGCCGTTTTAAAACGTATAGCCTACCTGAAAACCGCTTGCCCATTTCCTTGATTGGAAAAATTCGGGCTTTTTCAATGCACGGCCGGTAAATATATCGTAATGCAGGTTGCCGCCAAGCTTTATCTGCCCGCGTATCCCAATTGCTGTGCCGGCTAGAGTTTGGCCCAATAACCATTTGGCGGATTGTCCTGAAACATGTCCTACATCAACCCCAAGATAAAGCTGATGGCCTGGTTTAAATTGCCAGCTCAAATCGTTGCGCCAATACCATCCCCGCTCGGCAGACAAACTCATTTCACCGTCGAAGCCACGCACGGTGTGGTGTCCGCCGATAGCCAGTTTGTCTTGCGATGTTAGCGGGGTTTTGTTCCATTGTGCATGAACGGATGTGTCATAGGCAAATAGCTGTTTACCGATTTGAAAAGGAGTATTTACATCAGCCGATGCCGTCCAAATTTTCATACGTGACGTGCCTTCGCCAAAGGCTTCTTCAGGCGCGCGCAGAGCATCACTCATACCCGTCCCGCGTTTATAAGCAATCTTAAATTGAGCCGTACTGTTGCCAATGTATTCTTTATGGCTTAACTCGGCTAACCAACCTGCCGTTCTACGGCGTTGCACCGTAATCTCCGCATCGTCAATATAGCTTTGTGTTTCGCGTGTCCATAATTTCGCACCAACATGTGTTTTGCGTTTGGCATCGCGGTAGATTAGGCGGTTGAAACCCAAATCGGTGTTGTAACTTTTACCGTTGTAATCATACGCTGCACTTAATCCTGCTACGGCTTGATGATAGCGGTAGCCGCTGTGATTGAATGCCCATGTCCATTTGCCAAACGGCACAGAGTAATGCAACGCATAATTGTGTGTACCACCTTTTTTCAGGCTGCCTGAACTGTCTGTTTCATCGGGAACATTACCAATTGAACGTCCATAATTTACATAGAACATATCACTCAGTCCAAAAGGATTGTCGGCAGAGAAAGTGATATTTCCTTGGTATTTTCCTGTCGCCTCACTACCCGAATTATCCATCCCCACACTCACACGGTAGGGCAGCAGACGTTGCCGCCATTGCACCACGACATCACTTTGGTTTGGTTCTCCCTCTACGGGAACGATTTGGAGATCGGCTTCCGCAGTCGGGAGACGTTTGAGATTTTCCAGTCCTTGTTCCAAATCACGCAGATTCAACAGATCGTTCGAGCGGGTGGGAAATTTGTTCTGGAATGCTGCAATACGTCCTGCATGGGTTTGATCATCGTTAGACCGATCGATTCGTATGGAGCGTAGATAGCCCGGTATCAGGGTTAATTGAAGCTTGCCACTATTCAAATCCTGTGGCGCAGCCAAGATACGGGTCGTGGTATATCCCCTGCCGATCAAAGCATTTTGTGCTAAGGACATGATTTGATTAATGTCGCCTGCATTCAAACACTTGCCAGCCTGAAAACCCGTTTCGCGCAAGGCACGTTTTAGGGCAAACTGAAACCGAGCATGGTGTTCGCCTTCCAACACCACTTCGTTAATGGCAAAACACGGTTGGCTGCTGTCATCGCCCATCAACTGATTAACCGTTTCCCCCGTGTTTTTTTGATGCAAACGCACATCGCTTTCAGGCTGCATGGTTTGGCGCAACTGCTCTTCGCGTTGGCGTTGCTGAATATCTTGCTGCATACGGATTTCGGCATGGTTGGGGGAGGCCAACAAAGTAGCAGGAGCGATGATACCTGCCGATAAGCAGCACCAAGACAAAAAGCGAATATTAGGCAAATAGGATAAAGGAAGTTTCATGGCATGGTCGCAAAATCAATAAAATCATCAATGGGCATTCAATACACGATTGCATCAAGTTTTAAAAGTTAAAATCCTCAAACCCTTATCGCTCCCTTTATGATACAAGGCGCGTACTGTCGTACTAGGAAATAACTGGCGCACAGATGAGCGCATTTGATGACTGTGTCCCAATGGCGCAAACCATTGAATCAGCCAAATATTGTCGCCACAGTTCCAATCGCTGTTGTCGCGCAAATGGCGGTCAGATTCTAAATAATGCACCTGCGCCACTTCATCAAAATAAGCCCATGAGATATAACCGATTGGTTGGGTACCCTTGCAAAACAAAGCGAACTGCCCGTTTTTTAACACAGGCAATATATACGTCATCATCTCCACAATAGGTACTTGGCGATGCGTAGGCGACTGATACCATAGCCAAGTGATGGCACCGAGTGCTTCGCTTTCGTTATATGGCTCACTGGGATAGAGCTTGGGTGAGAGGATGTTTAGGGTTGAGATGGTGGGCATAGTTTAGAGGGGGGGTAAAACAAAAAAGGTAAGTGTAAGTGGTTTTAAGGCTGCCTGAAACCAAGTCCAGCGAAACCAAAACCGCGTGTGCATAAATTACACCCTACCATTTCACATTTTGGTTTGGTCGCACAGGATATGCTGGTTAAATTACAAAAAGTATTTTTAAAATAAAAAAAATGACTATTAAGATAATAGCAGGAGTCCATGCCTTTAAATATTCTAAAAACATATTGACCTTTAATTCCGGTTCAGAATCTAAATATCATACTTCATTTAAAGAAATATACCATTCACCTTCATCTCCAATTACTCTTGTATTTTCAATACTATTTGAAATTTCTATCAATAACTGCAAAAAACCATCTGTTGGGTTTTTTGTCCATAATACTGAATCATCGTATCCTAAAAATATTTTCAGGAAAAATTATTATGATAAAAAGAAATCAAATTTTTGGTCTTTATCCAGTTGTACTTTAAATCCAAAATTGTTAGTAAGAATATTGGAGATAGCATAAAAAAATCGTTCAAAACAGTAGGTTTATTTTTGACAATATGTTTTGTCAGATATTACAACTAAATAACTCATTTTATTCTTTATCTCCCTGGTGATTGTTTAATATATTAACTCAGATATAGTTCCTCCGATAGAAGGTATACGCTTATTAATAACACCCTTCCCTGGAATATAAATAATGGGAATTCCTTGACCATGAGTTTGTTTATATTTTCTAGTATGAGCATTCCACTGTTTAGCCGTTGTTAAATCTGCCCAAACCCCAGTTCCTTTCCAGCTTAAATCAGGTTGTTTGCCTGTGGCTTTATTTGCTCCTTTAAAATAAGAACTTGCGGAACTTGATAATTTCTTTGCAGTTCCGTTATTTTCTCCTAAAAGCTCACCGGTCTTTTGATGAATTTTTGTACCCGTTGTAGAAGGGCTTGATGTTATGTTTTTGCTGCTTTTAGCAGCCTTATTTGCAGCTTTTGTCGCATTAGCAACATCTTTTCCAATTATAAGAGATTGTTTAACTGAATTTCCGGCACGTTTTCCTTTAATTGCAGCGGATGCACCAGCAGGAAGAAACGGAACTGCCGTTGCAGTAACATCATAGAGTAATCCTACTGCATCGAGGGCAGCCGACCTATAATTTCCATGAGTAACATTATAGGTCAAAGAAGTTGCACCTATTCCTATATTTGCAATATCCCATACTGTTTCTACAGCATTATTCCCCACCGCACTTTGCGCATTCAGGCTGCCCTGTGCCCCATCTGTTGCGCTGTTGCCGACTGCCGCACCCGTAGCCGTACCCAATAAGTTTGTAATCGCTGAAACAGTTTCTTTCTCTTCTGCCGTTAAGTCGCTTCCTTTTTCTTTGCCGTATAACCATTTGCTGATGTAAGGCGCAGCCGCTTCCGACCCGCCCGCACTCAATGCTCCTGCTAGAGCATTGTTGTCTCCTGCTGCGGCAACCGCTGCTCCTAATACCGCGTGGGCAAGAACGTGAGCGGTTTCTTGACTGGCGGTTAGTTTGCCATTCGCGTTTTGACCGGCTAAATCTTTAAAGTGCTGTCCAATCGCATACGATACGGCTGGCGATGCGGTAGCCGCAGCGATGCCCGCTCCGCTTTGGGTCGGCGCAGCTAAACCTGAGGCTAACATGTTGAGAATGACTTTGCCTTGTTGCCAATTATCTGCTTTTGCTGCCGCATCTTGAGCTTCATGGGCTTTGCGTTTGGCAGTTTCCATATCGCCATTGGCTAATGCCTCGGCTGCTGCTGTTTCGGCTGCTTCTTTGTCTGCTTTGAGTTTGTCTAAATGTTGGTTAATCTCGGTATTGGCTTGTTGAACATTTTTACTAAAATCTTGGCTGACGGTTCTTTGTAAATCCAGTTCACTTTGCACTCTATCTTTATCAAATACGTTTTTCAGACGGCCTGAGTGTTGATCGGCGGTGTCTGTGGTTACGTTTGTATCAATATCGGCTTTGGTTTGTGCCGCTGTTTTGCCTGTCAGCCTGATTTGTGCGGCTTCGTCTGTGATTTGAATGTTTTGGGTATTGATGCCGCTTTTCGTGATGCTGCTTTGACTGTCGCTGTCGCTGCCATAACCCACTGATGAACTTGCGCCGTTTTTATCGGCCACGCTTGTCAGGTGTTTGTTTTGAGGTTTATTTTGTGCTCCCTGTCCCAGTGTTTTGCCGCTTATGGACGTACTTGCGCCCAATCCAAAACTTTCGCCTTTGTATTGGCTGTGGTTTTGAATGTCGCTGGTAGTAAGGGTGGCCGTCTGAAAGCGGTTTTTACCCTTGTCTTCTGCGCTTTGGCTGCTGGTGATGATGCCGCCTTTGAGGTCTGTATGGTTTCCGACCTTGATTTGATAGCCGTCTTCTCCGGCATAAATACCGCTTTGCTCGGTTACTGAAGCATGGTCGGCTCGGATTTTGCTTTGGCTGTAATCGCCACTGGCACTGAAGCCGTAACCTACGGTAACTTGTGCACTGGCGTTTTGTTGTTTGCTTTGATAGGTTTCTCTATCTTGTACGCTTTGAATACTTAGGTTTTTGGCATTGACTTGTACGCCTTTGCCGCGTACTTGCGCGCCTTTGATGGTAGTGTCGCCACCGCTTTGGATAAGGGTTTGGCTGCCTTTGTCGCCGATATGGCTATGGCGGTGGGTTACGCTATCGCCATTGCCGTAGCCTTTGCCGACATTGCCGCCTGCGGTAACGCCTAATGACCAGCCTCCTTGTCCGAATGATACGGCAGCACCTGCGTTCCAACCTGCCGATTTGTTTTGGCTGCGTTCAGTATTGCTTTGCTCGGCTGATTGGAGTGTGATGTCGTTATCGGCAATCAGGCCGGTTCCTGCTTTGCCGGCAACATCTGAGCCTGCGATGTTGATATTGGATTGTTCGCCCTGCATCTCCGGCAATAAGGGTAGTTTTACCGCCTGCTTGAATTTGACTCGCTTGGGCTTGGCTTGCTTGAACTTGGGTGGTTTGTCGGTTTTGCTGTTCGCCGTAGGTTATGGAGATGCTGACTTGTTTGGCATTGGTTGTACCATTGGCTAAGTTTTGTGCACTCTTACCTGTTTGATAGGCTTGCCAGCCTACATTGGCAGCCGCCATGGCATTAACGCGGTCGTTTTTGCTTTGTCCGACTTGTTTGCTGCTTTGTGCGACGGCAATAGCTTGTTGTGCCAAATCGGTAACGGGCGAACTGAATGCCACCGTTAAGCCTTTTTGTTCATAGGTTTGGGTGGTATTACTGTTTAATTTGTTGTGTGCCGCTTGAATGTCTATGCTTTGGGCATAGATGGTATTGTTGCCTTCCGGGCTGGAAACGGTACTGCCGATTTGTTCGTAGTGTTTGCCTGCAACAATGGTGGTATCGCCTTTCAGGCTGCCTACGGTACTGCCTGTATGTTCGTTGCTTTGGGATTGGTTTTCTTGTGTGTTTGTCTTGCTGCCAATAGTGAAGCCGATACCTGCGCTCATCAATCCTGATTTCTGGGTTTGATGATAGGTTTCGCTTTGGCTTTGAGTTTGGGTTGTACCAATGCGAACATGATTGCCTGCTTGAATCCGGGTGCCATTATCGGAAATAACATTGCTGCCAAGGATGTTGGCATCGTTTCCTGCCTGCAATACAACTTGCTTGCCTTCAAAGGTGCTGCTTTGAGCGGTTTCGTTATGGCTCTGGGCTTTGTCGGTAATAATCAATTTATTGCCACCACCGCTTCTGCCTGTGTGTTTGGACGCATCATCAACATGGGTCGTGTTGATGCCTGCGCTGATGTTGATGTCATTTTTGGCAGACACAGCGAGTGTACCGTTTGCGCTGCTGACTTCGGCAGCTTTGGCATTGAGGTTATTCCCCTGACAATAGGGTAACATCGCCTTTTGTTTGAATGCTGCTGCCGACTTCGTTCGTTGAACCGCGAATAACATGGTTATCGGCATCAAAATGGGTTGCTTGATGTTTGCTGGTTTGTACCGTATCTAGGTTAATGTCGCGCCCTGCTTGCAGCTGGGTTTGCCCTTGCTCTGATTGATTGCTGATTTGACCGGCAATGATGTTGATGTCTTTGCCTGCCTGCGCTGCTAAAACACCTTTTTCTTTGCCTGTGATATAAATACCTGCCATTCGGTCTAGGTAGGTGCTGCTGCCTTGTGTATTTTGACTGCTGGCGGTGGTGCTTTGGCTGTTGATGTTGTTGCCTGCGTTGAGCAATAATGTCTGTTCGGCAGAAAGAATGCCGCCAATATTATTGATGTCTTGTGTGGCCGTAACCGCTGATTTTTGCGCATGAATACGCCCACCGATATTGTCTAGCGTATCGGTATTGATAATAAGCGCATTGCGCCCTGCAATCGTGCCTGAGTTTTTCAGGCTGCCTGAAACATTGATTTGTGTATTGCTGCCTGACAACAATGCACCTTTACCGTCTATGTCGCCATTCTTAACGCGTACATAAACCTGTGGCACCAATACGGTTTGTGTGCCGCCATCAGGAAGTTTAACTTCTTTTTGTACCAACCAAACAATATCGCTGGTCAGTTGCGCTACTTGCTCGGCACTTAATGCAATGCCAACGCTGAGATTCATGGAGCGTGCCGCAGTCGCGCCATTATCCATTAAGGCTTTAAATTGTTCTTCGTCGTTTTGATAACCGTCTAAACGACGATGCCCTGTCAGCTCTGCGATCTGTTCATTGATTAAACGTTGCTCGTAATAACCATCACCCAAACGTTTATGTAAATTGTTTGGGTCTAGTTTGAGGCTGTCCAGCATATAGTCACTACCCAACCATTGACGGTAGTTAGCAAAGCGTGGATCGGTTTCAACAAGATAGCCTTTATTGACAGGATTGATAATGTATAAGCTGCTGCTGGGTAATGGGGTAAAAGAATTGGACGTATAGGTAGCGAAATACCGTTGCTTTGCGGCAACTCAGTGCCTTGGCTGGGCGCATGATGGCTTAATGCTTTGCGATGCGATTCATAGGCAAATGAACCCAGTGAAATGTTGCGTGTGATTTCCTCCGGCAAAGTGTAATTTTGTTCGCTATGTCCCGTTGAGTCTCGTCCTTTATGTTTCTCACGCCAATAGCTGTGTAATTTGCCATTTTCACTGAATACTTTCTTTTCGCCAAAAGTTTGCTCGTTATGCAAACCGTCTTTTTCTGTTTGCACAAGCAAATCGCCGCCGGCGATGATTTGGCTATCGGTATTAAATACTTCTTTACCATCAATGGTTAAATCATTACCTGAAATGATTTTGGCTGGCGCAGTTTGGGTAACTTGGGTTTTTTGGGTGACTTTTTCATAATCGTATTTATGCCAATTTTCATGCGCCGCTCCATCAGGGGTGCGTAAGTGGTCTGATTCATCGTTATAGACAGACCAGCCTAATTCATGTTGTGTGCCTTCCCGCAATAATTCGTGTCGTCCAAATGCTTCGTAATCAACAATATGCTCGCGCCCTGTTTCTACCAACTGCGTTTTCAAATGCTCATTGGTATTGTGCAGCTTTTCTACACCTAAACGCATTTTGCCGGCGGCTTCAATGGTGGCACTGGCATTGCGTATGCTTTGGGCTTTGCCTGTGGCTTGGCCATTGGTATCTAATGCGCCGCCAACCGCCATATCGTTACCGCTGTAAATCAGACTGTTTTCACGGTTGTTTAATTGTCCGATGCCTAAATTCAGGTTTTCGCGTGCCGCAATGGCGGCACCTGTACCGTTTTCATCTTGATTGTCTAAGCGGGTAGCCGCAATAGCGATATTGTCGCCATAAATCCGACCTGTACCGATATTATTCACTTGCCCGGCTTGGATTTTGGTTTGTTGTCCGTCAATCAAGCCTCTATTGGTTAAATTGTGCTGCGTGCCAATGTCTGTCGTACCGCCGGATTGAATGTTGCCTTGTGCTGCATTATCAAGGTTATTTGCTTTAATCCGAATGCGTTTTCCTGCTTGCAAGGTATGTGAATTTTTCAGGCTGCCTCGTGTACTGAGCGACAATTCATTGCCCGCCACGATCTTGCGTCCTACATAAAAATCATCTTGTAACGCAATATCCAGTTTATTATCAGCGGCAAGTGTGCCGTTGTTGGATAACGATTTTGCCTGAATAGCAACATCACGGCCTGATTGTATCGTGCCATTCGTATTATCAATGGCAGCGGTAGATTGCTGACCATCGTGAATAATCAGTTGTTGATTGGTCGCTATTTCGCCATTTTGGTTGTTCAGGCTGCCTGAAACGGCTAAATCCGCTATTTCTGCTGATAATAACTTGCCATGAGCGTTATTCAGTTGACCGGTTTCAATCTCTAACTGTTGGCGTGTTGTGATGTTGCCGTTTTGATTATTCAGGCTGCCGGCTTGAATGTAGACCGCATCACTGATAATTGTTCCATTGTGATTGTCAAACGCCGAACCTTTTGCATTTAACTGATGAATGTCTATTTGTCCTGCATTATTTAAACCTTGTTGCGCACTAACATCTGTTTGACCATTGGCGATAATACTGCCTGAATTATCCAGTGCACCATGAGTGCGAATTGTCCCATCAGCAAAGGTAGGCGCAGTTATGTTTGATATAGAAACGGTTGCAGTACCCGTACCTGTTGCCGTTGTTGGTGTGGTAGTGGATGAATGGGAAGATGCGTTGTAACTATTGCCGGTTTGATTGCTTGAACCATTTGGCGCGGTTGGTGTGGTATCTGGCAAACCCATGCGACCACGGTTATCCATTTTGCCTTGTGCATCAATATGGAGTTTTTGTGAACCGGTTTGAGAGAGTTTGCCTTGATTATTAAGTGTGTCGGTATCAATAGCCAAACGAGCGGCTTCAATGGTGCCTGATGTTTCATTTTTCAGGCTGCCCGAATTGTGAATCAATATTTCGCCTGAGGACAATAATGTGCCAGTGTTTTGAATCGATTGACTGTGAATTTGAGTGCCTTGTTGCGATACCACCGTACCGCTGTTTTCAACGCCTTGACTGCGGATATTGACTTTGTGTTCCGCTGTATTATCCGTATCTTTTGCATTGGCGGCAGCCATCGTGCCACTATTGACTAAACGGCCATTTGCATCAATCGCCACATTACCGGAAGAAGCAAACAACTGCCCTTGATTACGAATGCCTGCTTGTTCGGCCGTACTGATCAAGGTGATTTTGTTGGCATACATACCTCCTAATTTGCCTGTATCAATCGCAAATAAAGGGATATGTGTGCCGTTGTTGGCTGTATTGTTTGACGTATTGGCAGCAGCATTATTGAGAATAGGAGAATGTGCATCACCTGTTGCGGCCACATCGTTTTGTCCCGCGACGACACGAACATCTTGTCCCCATACGGGTGCATCAATTTTGGAATGATAACTGAGAATACGTGTGTAATCGGTATCACGGGCATCCAAACCTTGTCTGGCGATTACAACATTCCCTTGCCTTATCTTAAAGCCGCTAAGGTCTCCTGCTTGATATTGCGGTTGGCCTGTCGTCAAAGTGGCACGGGAAGCATTGATAAAACCACCACCATTGACTGCAATCCCTGCCGGATTGGCAATAACGACTTCTGCACGTCGTCCGCCCACTTCAATATAGCCATTCAGTTGTGAAGAATGGCTGCTGTTGATTTGGTTTACAACCACACGTGCTTCGCCCCTTGCCAACCAAGGATTGCCTTGAATCCAACCGCCTAGCTGTGTTTGGGTGTTGCTGCGACTGTTGTTTAAAATCGCCCCGCGATTACCCACATCAAACTGGGCATATTGATTAACAGAAACCCCTGCCGAAGTAGGGGTTTGAATATTGACTTGCGGTATGCCGTTACCTGTTTGCAGAATCGTGGCTTGTTGGGTTTTAGGAGCAGCTTTATCAGCAATAATGCCATCAGCAAAAGCAATATTGGCCGTACCTACAGCCAAACATAAAGAAAAGCCTAATAAAGAAAAAGAAAAGATATTTGAACGACAAATAGGTGCATGAGTAGTACCAAAAGGAACAGATTTCACATGAGCGCTGCCTGAATCACTATCGGCACAGCTTTTACCTTCGCGCTTGGTAGTTTCAGCAACGGCTACCACAGCCCCACGTTTGCGGTTGAAAATTACACGATAGAGAGTTTTATTCATGATTTCAGTTATTTGATTTTTATAGAGTTATTAGAAAAAATTGGATAGTCTGACCATTCTAGATCAAGGATTTTGGCGAGTCAATTACCGCCATTTTACTGCCATTTGTTTATTAAATTAGGGACTTTACTAGATAACGGTTAAAAATCCCATTCGAACGAAATGGCAAGGTTTATACCGTCGTTGTCCCTAATGCGCAATCAGCAACATTATTGCCGATTATCCGAGAGAAAGTTAAGTCTGATGGCATTGTGTATACGGATACCTTTCGTAGTTATGATGTACTTGATGTCAGTGAATTTAGCCATTTACGCAAGTTTTCCAGTATTTGACGGGCAATTTAAAACAATCGGATTTTGTCCCATTTGTCGGCCAAGTCTTTACTTGCTTGGCCGTTTGAATTTAAAAAGCAGTCTATCTACTTTCCGACCTTTTTTTTCTGTTGTAAGGTCTATGATCCAATAGCATTCCCAAAGAGCATTTTGGACGGTATTTAAAGGAATGTGATTAGCGTTTTAACAACAGTGAAATAGAATCTAAAATTCATATTTGAAGACAATTAGTTAATGGGAATTTGGTCTAGTTATCTAGTACAGCCCCTTTTAATTTCGCCGACGACGTCGCGGCTGTTGCGATAGCGAATCCAGCCGATTTTCGGGAGATACAGGCGGTCATTTTGTTGTTCCAGTTTACAGCCTTGCGGAAAACGAAAGCTCTCTTCCAAGCCTTTTTTCTTGAATTTCGGGAAGCCGGAACGCTTTTGAAAGAAGTTTTTGAACGCGCTTTCAAGGTCTTTTAACGACTGTTGGAGTACTTGGGAATGGCAGTCTTTGAGCCAAAGCAGTTCTTTTTTCTATTCTGGCAGCAGATTGGCTATTTTCGTATAACTGAACTTGACACTGTTATCTTGCCCATATTGCTCATTCTGCCAAGCCAACGCCTGATTAAAGACAAAACGGGAACAGCCGCAAAACTGTTTCATTTTGCGGATTTGTGCGCCGTTTGGCATGATTTCGAACTTAAAGGCTTTGCGTATTATCATAGTGGTATGATTATACCTTTGGTTTGTGTCTGTGCCTTATATCTCCGCCTCGAAGGACGGAGTTTTACGGCACAGGGCTGATAAAACGGCGGATATAATCAAATACATGTAATGAGATTCCCAAAATCTTGGTAATGATGTATATTAGTTAAGTTAGCTAATTATGAGAAGTGTTATGTTTCAAGCAAATATTCATCAGGCAAAAACCAATTTGAGTCAATTGATTCAAAGAGCAGAAGCAGGGGAAATCGTTATTATTGCGAAAGCAGGTAAGCCTTGCGTCCAACTAACCGGTATTGAAAAACCGGCACGAAATGCAGGAAGGTTGAAAAAATTCAGTCATATGGGAAATACGGATATTTCACGTATTCTTGAGGATGACAATGAAACGGCAGCTTTATTTGAGGAGTCGGCTCTGTGAGAAAGATTCTGCTTGATACCCATGCTTTGCTGTGGTGGTTGTTGGATGACAAGAAACTGGGGACATCTGCACGCAAACTGATAGAAATCCGAGAAATGTGATCTTTGTCAGCGCAGCAAGTATTTGGGAAATTTCCATCAAGCAGAACAAGGGGTTGTTGAAATTACCGGAAGAGTTTTTTGATGTGCTTCAAGAAGAGGATTTTGAAATGCTGCCTATAGGTCTGTTTCATGCAAAACAGGCTGGAAGCCTTCCGGAGATACACAAAGACCCTTTCGATAGGATGTTGATTGCACAAACCCAAGCGGAAGGCTTTGAACTGATGACTGTCGATGAATATATTCCACAGTATGGAATTAGAGTTGTCAACGCATCAAGCTGACAAATACAAAAACTGTGTACACAAGAAAGACCGCCGAGGCGGTCTTTTCGGTTATTGTCTTCGCTTAAAAGCCAGACTTCCGTCGTGTTCTATAAATCAGTCATTGTTTAAACCTTACTGTAAAACTGTACAACTGCTAAACTGTAAACACAGAAAGAAGCAATACTAACAGCACAAAACAACAGATATCCAAACACCATTAAGTGCATTATTCTGACTTTTTTCATTGCCTGATGTATTGATGCTATTTATGCTGTTCTTAATATATGTTGATGCTGGTTACGTCGCGTTTTTTCGGAAAATTCAACCGGTAGGGGACCGATACGCTGTTTCATCTCCTTGCTTAAAGAGAGTAGGGGGGGGCGGATACGACCTTAGTTTTGGTATCCGTAATATCATCATTTTTTTCGTCAAGGTCAATCCCTTGATTTTAAATATTTGCAAGGTAAAAGACTATTATTCGATTAGACAGAAACCTATCCAAAGGGAATTCCGCACGGATTTCTTTAGCGCAAAATATGCGCTATATTGCTTTTGATATTAGCAACCGCGCCGGTGGGAAACGCCGGAAGAGAAAAAAAGCCATGCGGATATGCCGCATGCCGCGTGGACTCGGTTTCTAACTTTAACTGGAAAGAAGAATAAGGTATTTGTATGGGAATTTTAGACTACCTGACGGTATTTGCCGGTACGCTGTTTGCCCATTTCGATCTGATAGGCATGCTGTTTGTTTTAGGTTATGCGTCGTGCTTGATTTTCCGGCCGAAAAACCACAAAAACCGGCGGGATTATTTTGTATTTTTTGCTGTGTTTGTAGGTTTGTACGGGTATCATTTTTCACAGGAAATAACGGAATATGAGCTTTCCCGGCAGAAAGTCGCAGGTCTCCGGCAGGAATTGGGGCCTCACCTTGTATTTGAAATGACGCTAGATGAGGTTCGTTGGGCATTTTTTAAAATACGTTGAGCAGGATTTTAATGGCAACGCCGTACTGGTTTAAAGTTAATCCACTATAAAAAGCAACTGGAATTTATCCGATTAAACTCATAAAAAAGCAAAGGTCATAATATAATATGAGCACAGTTATCACATTATAGATATTGCTTTAAATAAGCTATAACAAATCTAGCAGATAATATGCATCCTGTTTCATGATAATCATCATTTTTATCTGAATCTCCTAAATCAACAACAGCTTTTGCACCAAAAAATTTTGGTTTCAATAAAGAATTCTGAGCACTCGTATAGACAGCACTCATTTCCATTTCAACCCCTGATACTTTCCTATGTTGTTCTAAAATAGCGTCCATTACGTTTTTATCGCTAACAACAGCAGATCCTGAAGCAATAGGAGCAATTTTTATTGTTGAGTCTTTTAGAGCTGCATCATATAAATCTTGCTTTATATATCTTAAAGTATTACTATCTTCACACAACAATTTTAACTTACTCTGAATATCATACTCAAGTGGAATTTGATAGGGTTCAGTTTTAAACTTCCCCTCTGTATATTTACCCACTCCATACTCCCAACAAGGGTCCCCCACGATAACGTCAAGATAATTTGATACTCCTTTCATACCTGCACATATTCCACTGATTGCTACTACTTTTGGTTGAAAATATTCGATAGCTTTAGTCGCGGTAATCGCCATATTAACAAGACCCATTTTAGGAGGAACAACACATAAACCCTTGGAATCACTTATATCGATTTCTATACAATCTAATCCTTTTATAAGCCTAGAATCTCCTATATTGGCCTCTGTCCTTTCATATGCTTTTCTCTCCCCAGATAATGCGCACAATATAATGAAATCATAATTTGTCTTAGAAATTATTTTATTTATTTTATAATCTAGACAAGATTTCCACTTATCATCACTAGTTTGATATTGTATAACATTAATTGCTAGTTCATTAAACCTATCAATATTTGATACATCTTTTATGTCTAATTTTGTAATTGCAATAGATTCGCTTTTGGTAATTTATACTTTCATTAAATGCACATAATATCGTATCAGATACATCTATAATTTCTGTAGAATTTGCATTATCAGGGAGATAAATATCAAATATAATTAAATCATAACTATTTATTCGAATTTCTTTACAAGCCTCAGATAAATTCAATGATTTGGTAATTTTAGGATTGTTTTCTGCGTATTTCTCTCGTATATGGTTTTCAATTTCATCTAATTTTTCTACATCATCTTCAATTATTAAAATTTTTCATTATAAGCTCCAAAAAAATCATTTATTGCATATGTCCAGTCACGATTACTATTATCATAGAACGAAACGTATAGTTTCTTAATTTCATATATTTCAGTTATAAAATTTCCTGCTTCAGAAATAGAATAGTATTCATTTTCTACTTCAATTTCCGGATATTGTGTAAGTATAATTAATGGAATGTCCTTTTTATCTAAAAATGATAATTCCGATATGACTTCAATCCCTCCTGATGGCATGGATAATGGATTTCCTTTCCCTACTTTTGCAGAATGGCTAGGTAGGGACATATCAAGAATTATTTTGTCTGGGCTTTTTCTCTAAGATACATGATAGCATCCCTTACATTATCCTTTATCTCAATATTAAAAATTAGGAAATGTAGAGTTGATATAATCTTTTTATCTTATTTAATTTAAATGAATCATCTTCAACTATTAATACATTCATTTTAATAATCCAAATTAAAATCAAATGATGCCATCAGATACAATCCATCATCCGTGTAATAAACATTAGAAATATACTTATCAATTTCCATTCGTTTTTAATTTTTTTAATTCCGCTATTTCCTTCAAAAATATGAGCGCTTTCGCTATTATCAGCTATATTTTCTCTTATTAGTTGTAGATTTCTTATCTTAGATTCAGGAGATTTAAACTCTGATTTAACAGTTACCCTTATAGCCTTTTGGATTATTGTAATATTGAATGTCTAATTCTAGTAACCCATCTAACTTTCCATGATCTGCAACATTTTTATAATAATGAAAAAGAGCATCATAAATAGCAAAAATATTGCCCTCCCGTTATAGAAGAGGTCTCAAGATTAGTTTTAACTTTAGGAGAAAAAGATTTGGTTACTAACCCTTTTACTTCTGACAACACTGCATGAAAATAATAAAAACAATATCGGCTGTTGGTGACGCTGTTGAAGGCTTATTAAACCAAGATGATATAACTCTAAATTTATCTGCTATAATATTATTGATTTCACAACAAAACTTATATATTCTTTTGTCTGGTGACCCAAAATTAAATCTTGGTATTTTAATAATTCCATATTTGGATTTTATCTGCATTAAATGTGTTCTTATTTGGGATAAATCTTCTTCGATCAATCTCCAACAATATTCTAAAAATAATATATGGCAACTCCATGCCTACAGAATTTTTATCATATGAAGAAAGCACATCTTTTTAGCATGTTATCTGCAATTAATTTTTTTCTTAGGAGAATTAATTATTGGATATATCATTCCATATGGTTTTTCTTATAGTTATAGATGTGGAAGTACTCAGATACTAATAAATCTAGATTCCGGATGTATTCATTATGCCAGTTAGTAAAGAAGTCTTGAAAATCTCTATTACTTAATAATAAATCTGCTTTTTGTTCTCTTAATTCTGAAATTCCTGTTGTAGCTTTTTCCTTTTAGAGTACCATGTCGGATTCTACGTCCTAGATAGAAGCTATTCCAAACAACTTATCTTCACAAAATACTTCAAAACATCTCAATAAACAAGAGGCAACTTTCTCAAGGTCTGTAATACCCGTTTTTGTTTTTACCCAATCAATATTATATGAATTAGGAATACTTTCAAAATTTAGTGTCTCTAAAGATAATAAAAGATCATTTAGAATATTATCATTAATCCATTGAATATATTTTATAGGATCAACATAAATCCTAGAGTCATCTATAGTTGCCTTTTTGTTTACTTATTTGTATATCAATTCTTAAATTCTTAGCTTTTTCTACTAATAAATTATTATTTGTTTTTCCCCATACCAATGCAATATTGATGCTCTACCCTCAATTTGCATCTATAGGCTCTTCAGTTATAAAGAATAATTTAGTTAAGAATGTTTCATCGCATAATGTAACCATATACTCAACTATAGCCGGTGATTTGTTATAAAAATATTCTAGCAAATTCAGTATATTACACTCAAATCTTTTTCTAAAGAAGATTGCAATGTATTTCTTAATTGGTGCTCGTATTTCTGTGTTTTTGTACTTGGTAAATAATAGACATGAAAAATAATTTTTAAATCATCATTATCAACATACTTAATTATATCTTCTAATAAACTATCAGAAAAATCTCTCCTAGGCTTGTCGTGTAACTCATCAATTTTATCAATACATCTTCATTATTATCTAAATTAGATCTAAAATCCTTTTCTAACAAATAAATTAAGCCACAAGTATTTTCAACAATTCCACAGCGATCTCTATTATATTTAAATATATTAATATTATATTCGTTGGCTTCTCCACTTCTTAAAGAAAATAAACTCTAACTCAGAAAAAGTAATTATTAATTTTCTTTCTTTGATATGGAATAATATTTCTTCTTTTTAGTATAAAAAATATGATATTATTATTCGGTATTCTTGAATTTTAGATATTTCAGTTAATAATAAACTTTCCCTGAAAAATATAAATCACAAAATTGTTCTTCCTTATTATAAAAATTGCATAATATCAAAAATTAATTTTTGAATAGAGTTATATTCTTCAATGATTTCTATATCAAGAGCTCGTGTAGAAATATAGGGTAGTTCAAATCGAACCATAGAAAAGAATGTACAATACAGCATCTGGTATAGAAACTGAATAAAGTGCATTCAAAAACTTTTTATATACTCTGATTCACTATCAGGAATTTGATTTATAAGTGATTTTTATAACAATTAAAAGAAATATTCTCCTCTCCTGAATTAATTCTATCACATAGACTAAAAATAATCATTTTTATCGCTTGTTAATTCTTTTTATTGCTACATTGATATAATTTATATTGTGAGGACGAATTATTTCGTAAATCTGATCTATCCTTTCTTCCAGATCAGGAGAAAAAATCTCATTAGAGAATTTGTTTTTAATAAACTGAAGTATTCTTAATAAAAAATATAGAAACGCCACCTAATTTTTGTTAAATTTTCAGCACATTCAACCAGATTTCCAATATGATTTAAAAGAAACTAATATTTTATTATATATTCTTAATATTTCTAAGATTTTTCCTTTGTTTAAATTAATGTTTCTATATATGCTTGTTGTAGAATGCTGTTCAACGTTTTCACTTACTTTAAAAACAATCAAGAAAAGTATCTAGAGTATTCGTTATTTTTGAATAGCTGATTTCCTCTGATGACATCGAGAGATTTTTTATATAGAGAAATTCCATATTTAAGCTTAATCTTATCTAACAGATTTTTAATTTTATAATGATTTTTCATTAATCCCTCCTCTTATTATATTTCTTACATCTCTGTTTTTATATCAGATATTCTTAATGATTTTTTTTCATAATAACCGTTTTTCATTTTTACCATGTCTTATTTCGTTTAAATTTGGAGCTGTTCTAAAATTAGGATTCTTCTAGATTAACCCTAAATTTCCACAGTCCCCCGGGGAATTTTAAATTATTAGGGAAGTTGTCATGAGACAAAACCAAAATTTACATTCTCATAATCAATGACAAGTGCTTGACCTGCCACACCACGTCTTCTTCTGCAACATCTACTGAAATAACTTTTATAGGTAAGCTCTCTGATTCTTATTAAATTTATTTAAAGCAATTTTCTGATTCCATTCCAAATCCAACACTAGAAATGATTTTAACAAGTAGTTTATACAGATTTTCATTTCTGCTATACATATCTACATCACTTGATAAAAATATTCAATATCATGGGGTTCATAGACGACACTACTAAAACCTGAGTTGTCCTTTTCATTTTTTGCAGGAAAACTTAATACAAAGAATGTTCTTTGTTGAGAATCTACTCGTAATATTAACACAGCAACTGGGTAATATTTTCCTAGAGATTTAAGAATTTCCTTGTACACGAATCCGGCCAAGCTGCCGTACAAGCAGGTCGTTTCATTGGCCGCAACAGGTTCAACCGCAAAAAAACCTGATAAAAGACAATCCCTCAAACCATTTATCCGGGCTTAGGATACAAACCAGACACTCGGAAGGTCAGTATATCTTCAGATTAGTCAAACAAAATAAGGAGCCGGTTTGATTGGTATTCGGAATTTGTCCCATTTGTCGGTAAATCCTTTACTTGTTTGGCCGTTTAAATTTGAAAAACAGTCTTTCTACTTTCCGACTTTTTTCTGTTGTAAGGTCTATAATCCATCCTTCTTTTATTGTACAAAACGGGCAGGGCGGTCCTAATTTTAGGTGGCATCCTGCTTCTTGCCGCATGTATTGCAAAATCTGTATTGTCCGTGATTAAAACCGGTTCCCTTTGACATCCTCCTTCGCCTAAAAGACGGGGATTCCTACTGGCTCCCACGCTTTGCGTGGGCTGCTCTCGGCGAGTTCTTGCTGCTGACCTTTCAATGAAGTTCACTTCACAAACTTGACGGCGTTTTCTGTGTAGCTTGCATATTATCACTAGTTCTCATAATATACATTATGTTAAATTTTATATTTTACTGAAGCCTGTAATACCCGAGCAAATCCGGTTGAACGGTACACTCCAGTAACGCCAAAACATTCTCTCAATTCCCCTCCACCCACCGCATCAACAGTGGGCTTTTTATACCTTATCCGAAATGCCTAGCCTAAGCAGGCAGATTTCATCGCCATCCTGTCCGTATGTCAATAGCATATCAGGTCTTATATGGCATTCCCGATAGCCGTAATAGTTGCCGGTAAGGCTATGGTCTTTGTACTTCTCAGGTATCGGCTCGCCGTTTATCAGGCAGCCTGCAACGGTTATCCAGTCGTTGCCTAGCAAAATTTGCCACTGCTTTTTTGCATCTCTTTTGAACTGGTTGGCTGGAACAAGCTCATTCTTCAAACTCCTAAATGCAATGCACAGAGCTGACGAAACTGGAATTGCAGTGCAGCAGGAAAAACCAGATTTTAAAACCGAGCTTGCCGACATACAAATAAGCAGCCTGCCCGACAGTATGCTGTACCGACTGGAAAACCTGCGTATTGCCCAAGAGTATTACCAAGCCGGACTGGAGCATTTTCGGCGGGAAGAAAAATGAGCCGGGTACGCGACAAAATCCGCGAGTACGCCGAGAAAAACGGGATGTCCGAACAGGATGTCATCGCCGGCATCAACAAAGATACTGACATGAATCTGTCCGAAATCTCACAGGTTTTCAACGAAGCCTATGAAAACTCGCCTGCGGCCAAAACAGCCAAAGAAAAAATGGATCATGCCCTGAACGATTGGAAAGACAGCTATTCGTCTCTGACGGAAGATTTCGGCTATGGCGATACCGATAACAGAGACTACCGCCGTGCATTCGGACAATATGAAAACAGCTGTGAGGATATGGAAGAAGCGACTGCCTCGGTGACGAAGACCCTAGGAGAAGATGCAAACCATTTCGAACAGCTTCCTCCGAGACGGTCGAAGTATCAGACTCACTCCCCTTCCCTTGGTTGACATCCTCCCCCGCCTTTAGGCGGGGGATTCCTACTGCTGCGGTCGGCGGTGTTCTGCCAAACCGCTTCGGCGGGTTCGTGCTGCTGACAACCTTACCGCATTGTTCACTTCACACGCGCTACGGGCATGTCCTGCCCTGATTTGACTGCTTATTGCGCCGCCAAGATTTCCTGACCGCGTCGTAATATATTGATTGCACCGACCACATCCGCATTTCCCGTATAGCCGCATTCTACGCATTCAAATACAGCCTGCGTTTGGCGGTTTTCCTTTGCGGTATAACCGCAACAAGGACAGGTTCGACTGGTATTTTGCGGTGGTACGGCAACCAGATGTCCGCCATTCCACAATAATTTGTAATCCAACTGCCGTCTGAACTCAAACCAAGACTGATCCAGTATCATCCGGTTCAAACCTGATTTTTGTTTGACGTTTTTGCCGTGCTGTTCAACATCTCCTTTGGCGGATTTAGACATGTTTGTTACCTGCAAATCTTCAACGTACACAACCGCGTGGTTTTTGCTGATTTTGCTTGAAGTTTGGTGCAGAAAGTCTTTACGGCAGTGAGCGATTTTGTGGTGCAATTTGGCGATTTTCGCCTTTAATTTCTGCCAGTTTTGGCTAAATTTAACCTTGTTTTTAAGTCGGCGTTGTAGTTTTGCCAGTTTGCCTTTAAGGTTTTTGAATGCGTTAATCGGCTCAAAATGTTCGCCGTTGGATAGCGTAGCGAAGCGCACGATGCCCATATCGATACCGATTTCTCCGCCTTTGGGTTGCGGTGTTTTTTGTTCAAATTCTGTTTGAACGGAAATATACCACTTACCGCATTTTCGGCTGACGGTTACGTTTTTAATTTCGCCGACGACATCGCGGCTGTTGCGATAGCGAATCCAACCGATTTTGGGCAGATAGATGCGGTTATTTTGTTGTTCCAGTTTACAGCCTTGCGGAAATCTGAAACTGTCTTTTTCGCCCTTGCGTTTGAATTTTGGAAAGTCCGAACGTTTGGCGAAGAAGTTTTTGAATGAGCTTTCTAAATCTTTCAAAGCTTGCTGCAAAACCTGACTGTGGCAATCTTTTAGCCAAGTTAATTCACGTTTCCATTCAGGCAACAAATTCGCGATTTTGTTGTAACTGAATTTGAATGATTTATCTGCTTCGTACTGTTCATTTCGATACACCAAAGCGCGATTGAATACAAAACGGGAACAACCGCAAAACTGTTTCATTTTGCGGATTTGTGCGCCGTTTGGCATCAATTCAAATTTGAACGCTTTGAGTATTTGCATGGTTTCGTAGATAATGGAATTTTTGATTATTCTACACTTGGTCTATGGAAAAGAAACTGATTTAAGACTTGGTAGACACGTTGTTTTTAACTTACATGTTCATTTAGTCTTTGTCGCAAAATACCGCCGAAAAGTGTTCACAAAAGAAATTTTAGACGATATGCGACAAATTTTTGAAAGCGTTTGCACCGATTTTGAGGCACAACTAGTGGAATTTGACGGTGAAAATGACCATGTTCATTTGCTTGTAAACTATCCACCCAAAGTATCTATTTCAAAACTCGTGAACAGCTTGAAAGGTGTATCTAGTCGTATGATTAGGCAAAAAAATTATCCCGGTATTCGTGAGAAACTTTGGGGTGGTGCGTTGTGGTCGCCGTCTTATTTTGCAGGTAGTTGTGGTGGTGCATCTATTTCCATTATTCGACAATATATTGAGCAGCAAAATACGCCTGACTGAAATTCAACGTTTTTAGGACTGCTTTGCAGTCCGTGCCTGATATCTCCGCCGTGAACGGCGAAGTTTTACGGCGCATTCGGATAAAAATATTATTAAGAAAGCCCTTACTATGAACCGCACTCTGTACAAAGTTGTATTTAACAAACATCGAAACTGCATGATAGCCGTTGCTGAAAATGCCAAACGCGAGGGCAAAAACACAGCCGACACCCAAGCTGTAGGTATTTTGCCAAATGATATTGCGGGCTTTACGGGTTTTATCCATTCTATCTCTGTTATCTCATTCTCCCTTTCATTACTGCTCGGTTCTGCCCTTATCCTGACTTCTTCTTCTGCTAATGCCCAAGGTATCGTTGCCGACAAATCCGCACCTGCACAGCAACAGCCTACCATCCTGCAAACAGGTAACGGCATACCGCAAGTCAATATTCAAACCCCTACTTCGGCAGGGGTTTCTGTTAATCAATATACACAGTTTGATGTAGGTAATCGCGGGGCGATTTTAAACAACAGTCGCAGCAACACCCAAACACAGCTAGGCGGTTGGATTCAAGGCAATCCTTGGTTGGCAAGGGGCGAAGCACGTGTGGTTGTAAACCAAATCAACAGCAGCCATTCTTCACAACTGAATGGCTATATTGAAGTGGGCGGACGACGTGCAGAAGTCGTTATTGCCAATCCGGCAGGGATTGCAGTCAATGGTGGTGGTTTTATCAATGCTTCCCGTGCCACTTTGACGACAGGCCAACCGCAATATCAAGCAGGAGACCTTAGCGGCTTTAAGATAAGGCAAGGGAATGTTGTAATCGCCAGACAAGGTTTGGATGCACGTGATACCGATTTCACGCAGATATTGAGCCATGCGGTTAAGATTGATGGGCCTGTGTGGGGTAAAGATGTGCGTGTGTCGGCAGGGAAAAATGATGTCTCAGCTGATGGCTCTATCCAGTCTTCACGCTCCCCTGCTACGAATATAAATTCCGACAACTCACTGTATGCCATCGATACAGGGGCATTGGGCGGTATGTATGCCGGTAAGATCACCCTGATCAGCACTGATCGTGATGCATCCGTGCGCAATCAGGGGCAATGGTTTGCCTCAGCCGGCAATGTGGCAGTGAATGCTGAGGGTAAACTGGTCAACACGGGCATGATTGCAGCGACGGGAGAAAATCATGCGGTTTCACTTCATGCCCGCAATGTTCATAATAGCGGTACGGTTGCCTCACAGGATGATGCCAATATTCACAGCCAGACGCTGGACAATTCAGGTACGGTCTTATCCTCAGGTCGATTGACTGTTCGTAATTTAGGCCGTCTGAAAAACCAAAACAACGGTACGATCCAGGCTGCCCGCTTAGATATGTCAACAGGTGGTTTGGATAACACAGGTAATATTACTCAAACAGGTTCACAAGCATTGGATTTGGTATCTGCCGGCAAATTCGATAACAGTGGCAAGATTGGTGTAAGTGACGTTCCACAGACCGGTTTGAATCCCAATCCATCAGTCATACCACAGATTCCGAGTACTGCAACAGGTTCAGGCAGCAGCACTGTCTCGGTATCTAAGCCTGGTTCAAACAATCCCGTTTCACCTACAGCACCTGCAAAAAACTACGCCGTAGGACGCATTCAAACAACAGGAGCATTTGACAATACAGGATCAATCAATGCAGGTGGGCAAATTGACATTGCCGCCCAAAACGGTTTGGAAAATTCGGGTAGTCTGAATGCGGCTAAACTACGAGTATCAGGCGATTCATTTAACAATACGGTAAAAGGCAAACTCCAGGCACACGATCTGGCTGTTAACACTCAAACTGCTAAAAACAGCGGTCACTTATTAACTCAAACCGGCAAGATTGACAACCGTGAACTACATAATGCCGGAGAAATTGCCGCCAACAATCTGACACTCATTCATTCGGGCCGCTTGAGCAATGATAAAAAAGGCAATATTCGAGCTGCACATTTACAGCTTGATACCGCTGGTTTACATAATGCAGGTAACATTCTTGCCGATAGTGGAACCGTTACCACCAAGAATAATCTTCGCAATACAGGAAAAGTTTCTGTTGCACGACTGAATACCGAAGGTCAGGCTCTAGATAATACGCACGGACATATAGAGGCTGAAACGGTTAACATCCAAAGTCAGCAACTGACTAACCAAAGCGGCCATATTACTGCTACCGAACAACTGACTATCAATAGTCGAAATGTAGACAACCAAAACGGCAAACTCCTATCTGCAAACCAAGCACAATTAGCTGTTTCAGACGGCCTAAACAACCAACATGGTGAAATTGCCACCAACCGGCAGTTGTCTATTCACGATAAAAATCAAAACACTTTGGCGTTAAACAATGCGGATGGCACGATTCAATCTGCCGGTAATGTATCGCTAAAAGCCAAATCACTCGCCAACAATGGCACATTAACAGCCGGTAACAAACTGGATATTGCTTTGGCGGACGATTTCGTCGTAGAGCGCGACCTCACTGCAGGGCAAACAATTAAATCTAAGCATAAAAGGCCGTCTGAAAAATACCCATACCCTACAAAGCAGGCCATACGCTCAAACTCAATGCCGGCAATATAGATAACAAGTTACAGGCAAAATTATTGGCGGAGAACAAACGGACATCACATCCGAACAGCATGTTGACAACAGGGGCTTGATCAACAGCGACGGTTTGACTCCACATCGGTGCAGGTCAAACCCTGACCAACACCGGGACAGGCAAAATCTATGGCAACCATATTGCCCTGGACGCGCAAATACTGCTTAACCGGGAAGAAACGACGGAAGGCAGTACCAAAGCGGGGGCAATAGCTGCAAGGAAACGTTTGGATATTGGAGCGAAAGAGATTCATAACCAAGAAGGTGCCCTACTATCCAGCGAAGGTATTTTTTTGCCGTAGGGTAATCGACTGGATGAACAACATCATGCGGCAGGCATGGCCGATACCTTTGTTAATGGCAGTGCCGGTTTGGAAGTACAAGGTGATGCATTGATGTCCGTTCGGAATATGCAGAATATCAATAATCACTTTAAAACAGAGACATACTTAGCCAAAAGCGGAAAAGCAAGTCCGCGACTACACCGTACTGGGGCAAAAATACCTACTATCAGGCGGGAAAAAGACGGTTTTATTCGACAACTCGCAAGGACAAAAAGACCAAACTACTGCTACGTTCCATTTAAAAAAATGGTTCTCGTATTGAGGCCAACCAATGGCATGTCCGAGACTACCACATCGAGACTTATAAAGAGCGCATCATCGAAAACCGGCCGGCACATATTACTGTGGGCGGTAATTTGACTGCCTCAGGTCAAAAATTGGCTGAACAAAAGACAGCCGGATTGTAGTAGGCGGGCGTATTATCACTGATGATTTAAACCAGAAAGAAATTACCAATCAAAGTACAACAGGCAAAGGTCGCACAGATGCTGTCGGCACACAGTGGGATTCAGTTACAAAAAAAGGATGGTACAGCGGTAGAAAAAGACAACGCCGTACTGAAAGAAACCATACTCCTTACCATGATACCCAACTATTTACCCACGACTTCGACACGCCTGTATCCGTCATCCAACAGAATGCCGCCTCCCCTTCCTTTCAACCCGCTGCATCTGCAATCAAACTGATTGACGGAGTATCCACAGCAGCCGTCAATGGTCAGCGCATCCATACCGGTAATGTGGTCTCGTTAAATAACGCTACTGTTACTCTGCCTAACAGCAGCCTCTATACCACCCATCCTGACAATAAAGGCTGGTTGATTGAAACCGATCCTCAATTTGCAGACTACCGCCGCTGGTTGGGCAGCGACTACATGTTGCAACAACTGAAATTGGACACCAATCATCTACACAAACGGCTAGGCGACGGCTACTACGAACAAAAACTTGTTAATGAACAAATCCACCAGTTAACAGGCTACCGCCGACTCGACGGCTACAGGAGTGATGAAGAACAATTCAAAGCTCTGATGGACAACGGCCTTACTGCTGCCAAAACATTCGGTCTCACCCCAGGTATCGCCTTGAGTTCAGAGCAAGTTGCTCGCTTAACTTCAGATATCGTTTGGATGGAAAATCAAACCGTCACACTGTCTGACGGTTCGACTCAAACCGTACTGGTTCCTAAAGTCTATGCCCTGGCGCGCAAAGGTGATCTCAATACCTCCGGTGGCCTGATTAGTGCCGAACAAGTCTTACTTAAACTGCAAAACGGCAACCTGACTAACAGCGGTACCATTGCAGGGCGACAGGCCGTACTCATCCAGGCACGGAATATTAACAGCAACGGTAACATTCAAGCCGATCAAATCGGTTTAAAAGCTGAAAAAAGTATCAATATCGACGGCGGGCAGGTACAAGCAGGCAGACTGCTGACTGCCCAAGCGCAAAATATCAACCTTAACGGTACAACCCAAACTTCCGGTAATGAACGTAACGGCAATACCGCCATCGATCGTATGGCCGGCATTAACGTGGTCGGAAGCTATACTGAGCAAGTAGATAACAGAGCTTCAGACGGCATCCTATCCCTGCATGCCGGCAACGATATCAACCTCAATGCGGCCACCGTCTCTAACCAAGTTAAAGGCGGCACTACCCAAATTACCGCCGGCAATAATCTCAACCTCGGCACCATTCATACCGAACATCGCGAAGCCTATGGTGCATTAGATGACGAGAACCATCGCCATGTCCGCCAAAGTACCGAAGTCGGCAGCAGTATCCGCACGCAAAACGGCGCACTGCTTAGAGCCGGTAACGACTTAAAAATCCGCCAAGGCGAACTAGAGGCCGAAGAAGGCAAAACCGTCCTTGCCGCAGGACGTGATGTCACTATCAGCGAAGGACGCCAAATAACCGAACTGGATACCTCGGTAAGCGTAAAAAGCAAAGGCATCCTTTCCAGTACCAAAACACAGGATCGCTACCGCTTCAGTCATGATGAAGCAGTCGGCAGCAACATCGGCGGCGGCAAAATGATTGTTGCAGCCGGGCAGGATATTAATGTACGCGGCAGCAACCTTATTTCTGATAAGGGCACTGTTTTAAAAGCAGGTAGAGACATCCAGCTAGAAGCAGCTTCTAATCGCCATTTTGATGCTGAAACACACGAATATAAAAAATCGGGTCTGAGCGGAGGTTTCCGCGATGGTGTTTTAAGTGTCGGATACACTAAAGCTTCCACAAAATCCAACCAAGACCAAACTGTTACCACCCTGACAAACTCCCAAGTCGGTAGTAAACAAGGTAATACCGTAGTTGTTGCCGAACGAACCCTAAACACCAAAGCTGCGATACTGGCATCAGGTGGCGATATGCACCTACAGGGACGTGATGTTGCTTTAAATGCAGGGTACACGGAAACAAATAACAACAACGATATCGAACAAAAACAATCAGGTCTATCCATGGGCATAACCCTGAATCCCATTGATGCTGCCAAAGCTAATTACAAACGCAATATGCAAGGCAGTGGCTACAGCAATAGCATAGTGGGTAAGACCTTACAACGCGCCGATGCCGGAGCAAAGGCATCCACAGCAGCTTTTACTCCTATCGTCATCAACGGTGGTCGCCAAAAAACTACGGAAAATCGTCATCAAGAAGATACGCAAGCAGTGGTAACGGCCGTTTCTGCACAAGGCAACCTAAACATTGTTGCCGACGGCGGCAGTATCAGAAGTGAAGGGACAAAACTGACTGCCGAAGGCGATATCCTGCTTTCGGCAACAGAAAGTATAACGTTGGATGTTGCCCGCAACACTGCCGATCAACACGGTTCCCGTAAGCGCAGCGGCTTCAGTATAGATAACCGAGAATTGATTCCGGCAGGGACGTTTAATGACCGTGGCAATGCACAGGGCAATCTCGATAAAGCCATCGGCACACAATTGTCCGCGGGTGGTATGGCCGTATTACAAGCGCAAAAAGCGGATATCAACATCTTCGGTAGCAGCGTTGCCGCGCAAGATGATACTACCTTGTCTGCCGGCCGTAATATCAATATCCGTTCCAGCCAAAACAATCAAACCAAATCAGAACGTCAAATCACCAGCGGCATCGGCACTGCGGTAATTTCCGATACCGAACACTTTGCCGGGTGGATGAAAAACCGGAAAGATAGTAACAGTAATCAAGTTGAACAGATTAAATCCCAAGTTGGGAGCTTGGGCGGCAACGTCAATATACAGGCTGGTGGCAACTATACCCAACAGGTTGCCAATGTGGTGGCCGTCAAAGACATCAATATTACAGCAAAAAGCGTTGAGATTCTGGCTGACCACAATCGCAACAACAGCCACCAATCCGAGCGCGACGTTAAAATTGGCACCTTTGCCAAGGTATCTTCTCCACTGATCGACCTGGTAAACGCTGCCGAAGGCGCGGTGAAGAGTAAAGCAGACGACCGCACGCAGGCGCTGCAAACACTGGCTGCAGGTGCACAAGCTTATTCTACCTACAATACCGCTACCAGCGGCGGTGCATTAGCCAAAGCAGAAGTAGGTTTCGGCTTTAAAACTGCCAACAGCAGCCAAGACCAAAGCCAAAACCATAGCCAAGCCAATGTTTTGAATGCCGGTGGTAACCTCAATATCCGTTCTACCGAAGGTAACATCCACCTTCAAAACACCCAAGCACAAGCGGCTGAAACCCTCCGCTTAGATTCAGCCAAAGATTTGATACTCGAATCTGGCCAATCTTCCCAATCCGCCGATGGAAAAAATAGCAGCCTTGGTGCATCAGTGGGTGTAGGCGTCTCCGTAGGCGCGCAAACCGGTGTTTATGCTTATGGCGAAGTGGGTGGCAGCAAAGGTAAAAACCATTATCTTGCCCAAACACACGATCACACGACCCTCCAAGCTAATAAAATCGAATTGGCAAGCAAAGGTGATACCACTCTCAAAGGGGCTACAGCCACTGCCAGCCGCATTGATGCCGATGTAAAGGCCGTCTGAACATCGAAAGTGTTCAAGACCATACCGAACAGGACAACAAACAAACCGGCGCCGGCGTACGTGTACAAGTTTCCTTGGGCACCGCCTGGGAGGCTTCGGGCAACTTCAACCAAAGCAAAGCTTCAGGCAGCAGTAACAGTGCGGCTATCCAATCCGGACTTTTTGCAGGAGAAGGCGGCTACCACATCCAGGCCGACAGCGTCCACCTAAAAGGCGGAGCCATTACCTCTACCGCGCCGAAGGAGCAAAATGAATTAACTGCCAAACGTCTTACTTTTGAAAATATTCAAAACCAAAGCAGTTATAGCGCATCCAATGTCAGCTTGAGCGGTAGTTACGGTAGCGACAGCCCCTCTGAAACCCCCGACAACGCCGACTTCCGTCAAACAAACTTAGGTAAAGCATTTGCACGCTCTGCAGGCAAAAATGGTACCGACTTCAACCCTGGCTTGCCGCAATATGAAAAAGGCGGCGACAACAGCACCACCTATGCTACCCTGAGCGAAGGCCGTCTGAACATCGGCGGCAAAGAGACCACTACGCAAGAACTGGGTATCAATAGTGACAGCAGTAACGCACACCGTGCTGTTGCGGCTCTGCCCGATTTAGCCAAGATTACTGAAAAGCAACAGATTATAGCTAAAGCAACTTCCGATATAGTATCCGCTGCGCACACTTTCAGCAGAAACCGCCAAAAAACCGCTGCAAAAAATAAAGCCAAAGCCGAAGCGGAGTTCGAAGGCCGTCTGAAAGCCCAAAATGACGGTAGCTATGATGCCTACGCCAAACTGAACGAAACCGAACGGCAAAAAATTCTAATCAACTACTCAGAAACCTATCGCAAAGCCGATGCCGAAGCCCAAAATTGGGGGGTGGGAGGTAAACACAGCCGTGCCCTTAATGCCGGCATCACCCTCGCGACCGGTCTACTTGGTGGTCAAAGCGGGTTAAAAAGCGCAGTCAATGCCGCTGCGCCTTATGCCTCCGAAGCAATAGGCAGAACATTCGGCCACGGTGAAAACAAAAACGAAACCGCCCAAGCCGTCGGACATTTCCTTTTAGGAGCAGCTATTGCCCGCGTCAACGGTGGTAATTTTGCTGCCGGCGGCTCGGCAGCAGTTGCAGCTGAAAAGGCAGCGGAACATCTTGCCCAACGGTATAACGATGGTAAAACCGCAATCGATCCGCAAACAGGCGAGTTCAATGCAAACCTACTGCCGGAACATATCAAAGAGGAAATCAAATCGAAGAGCGGGGTGATTGCATCGCTGACGGGAGCGGCCATAGGCGGCACGCCGGCAGAGGCGCAAACCGGAGGGGCGGTCGGGCAGAATGCGGTAGAGAATAATAGCCTTATTGTTGATAAAAAAATGGTGTAGTTATCCGTAATATTCCTAATAATGACTACAATATCTATCAATATAATTATGCTTGCTCTCCTATTGCCGGAAATAATTGTCCTAATTTGACAAATTTTGGTAAATTATATAATTCGCCCAAAAAAGTTGTAGGTCAAGTAATATGGCAAGACTCATTTACTAGCCCAGAATCAGGAAAATCTTTTGGTATCATACATTTTGGAGAAGATATAGAACCATATATCTATCAACTTAATGATAAAAGCATGGGGTCAATGGGATACTACTGTTGCTAGAAAAAAAGTCTTCCAGGCGGAGAGTACGATATAAAAAAAGCAATTATCCTGGTGCTAGTTCATATCATGGTTTTTTATTTCAGGGTAAATATATTTCATTGAGAGATGCAGGAAATATCTTAGCAGGTATGAATGCTGCTGTTAATGGAAAAAAACTTTCGATGAATTTCAAAAAGCCAGTGGAGCATTACAACAAGGGGGAAAAATAGGTGTTTTTATTAAATGTACTCACTGGCAAAACTTATGGTCCTGCTCCTATGTATGGCGAATTACCATATCAATACTATAAAAAGTAAATATGGTTATGATTTAGGAAAACAAAGGATACGGATAAAAAAATAACATAAAAATATATGATTCCTAATAATATACCAAGTATCGGAAAGCTATTTAATGGAATTCGTTAATAATTTAGTTATTTTTTTCATTTTTATTACTAATGCTTATTCCGATATCTCTTGTAGTATATGGTATATACCATAAGATACGTTATCGCAAAAATATGTATCCTAAGAACAAGTTTTACATTATTAGTGGTAATACTTTGCAGTATGTATTACATATATTGCCGTTATCTTGACCAACAAAAAGTAGCTTATTATTGTATAGATGAACAATGTATTTCTATTGTTCATCTATACAAAGATTATGGTATAAACTCTCCCACATATGCGAGAATTTACGCAGGAAAAAAATATTGTTTAGATTTCAAGTAAGAGCTAAAAATTACGCTGAATTACTTATGGAAGATGATATATCAATTAGTAAAAAAATTTTTGGGGAATAAATTTATCATTTATGGGTCGCTACCTGTAATATACGGTAATGTAGATAATATTGAAGTAAAAGAAGCTACTGGTTATATAGATAGAGCCAGTACTGATTATATTGTCTCAAGAAACTTAAAATTCAGACATTTATATTAATTAAGAGGTTTTAGCAAGAGTGCCGTCAAAATATAGGGCTCATCATCGAATTCGCGAAAGACAAACGCTACGATGAACGTTTCAAGGATTTAAAAAAAGAATCCATAGGCTGAGACCTTTGCAAAATTCCCCAAAATCCCCTAAATTCCCATCAAGACATTAGGGGCTGTACTAGATTAGCCCTAAATTCCACACCAATCCCGTAGGATTTTTAGCTGCCGGGACGGTGTGCCGAAGTTAAATCGAAATTCGCATTCTTTCAAGAACAGCGGGAAAGATTTGCGATCGATTCCGTTGTATTTTTCGCAAGACGCGTTTTGCCTGATTCCAAAAAAAGTTCTCAATGCCGTTAATGTGGTTCTGACGGTCTGCAAATTCCTTGGAATGGTTGATGCGGTAATGGATGAAACCGCTCACGTCCAACTTATCGTAGCTACTCAGACTATCGGTATAAACAATACTGTCCGGCATGATTTTCTTTTTGATGACAGGGAGTAACGTTTCAGACTTGGCATTATCCACCACAACGGTATAGACCCGTCCGTTGCGTTTCAGAATGCCGAAGACAACCACTTTTCCTGCCGCACCTCGACCACGTCTGCCTTTACGCTGTCCGCCGAAATAGCTTTCGTCCAGCTCGACAGAGCCCTCGAAAACCTCATCGGCAGCCAAGGCCAAATGATAGTTGATAACCGTGCGGATTTTACGGTAGAACAGTACTGCCGAATTGGGATGGATACCCAAAATATCGGCGGCAGAACGGGCGGTAACTTCCGGCACAAAAAAACGGAGCAGTTCTTTCTGTACTTTTTTCTTTAATTTGCAGTGTGTTATCTTCATATTTCGAGGGTAACATATCTGCTAATCTAGTACAGCCCCAGACATTAACAGCACCACCTATGCTACCCTGAGCGAAGGCCGTCTGAACATCGGCGGCAAAGAGACCACTACGCAAGAACTGGGTATCAATAGTGACAGCAGTAACGCACACCGTGCTGTTGCGGCTCTGCCCGATTTAGCCAAGATTACTGAAAAGCAACAGATTATAGCTAAAGCAACTTCCGATATAGTATCCGCTGCGCACACTTTCAGCAGAAACCGCCAAAAAACCGCTGCAAAAAATAAAGCCAAAGCCGAAGCGGAGTTCGAAGGCCGTCTGAAAGCCCAAAATGACGGTAGCTATGATGCCTACGCCAAACTGAACGAAACCGAACGGCAAAAAATTCTAATCAACTACTCAGAAACCTATCGCAAAGCCGATGCCGAAGCCCAAAATTGGGGGGTGGGAGGTAAACACAGCCGTGCCCTTAATGCCGGCATCACCCTCGCGACCGGTCTACTTGGTGGTCAAAGCGGGTTAAAAAGCGCAGTCAATGCCGCTGCGCCTTATGCCTCCGAAGCAATAGGCAGAACATTCGGCCACGGTGAAAACAAAAACGAAACCGCCCAAGCCGTCGGACATTTCCTTTTAGGAGCAGCTATTGCCCGCGTCAACGGTGGTAATTTTGCTGCCGGCGGCTCGGCAGCAGTTGCAGCTGAAAAGGCAGCGGAACATCTTGCCCAACGGTATAACGATGGTAAAACCGCAATCGATCCGCAAACAGGCGAGTTCAATGCAAACCTACTGCCGGAACATATCAAAGAGGAAATCAAATCGAAGAGCGGGGTGATTGCATCGCTGACGGGAGCGGCCATAGGCGGCACGCCGGCAGAGGCGCAAACCGGAGGGGCGGTCGGGCAGAATGCGGTAGAGAATAATAGCCTTATTGTTGATAAAAATGGTGTAGTTATCCGTAATATTCCTAATAATGACTACAATATCTATCAATATAATTATGCTTGCTCTCCTATTGCCGGAAATAATTGTCCTAATTTGACAAATTTTGGTAAATTATATAATTCGCCCAAAAAAGTTGTAGGTCAAGTAATATGGCAAGACTCATTTACTAGCCCAGAATCAGGAAAATCTTTTGGTATCATACATTTTGGAGAAGATATAGAACCATATATCTATCAACTTAATGATAAAGCATGGGGTCAATGGGATACTACTGTTGCTAGAAAAAGTCTTCCAGGCGGAGAGTACGATATAAAAAGCAATTATCCTGGTGCTAGTTCATATCATGGTTTTTTATTTCAGGGTAAATATATTTCATTGAGAGATGCAGGAAATATCTTAGCAGGTATGAATGCTGCTGTTAATGGAAAAACTTTCGATGAATTTCAAAAAGCCAGTGGAGCATTACAACAAGGGGGGAAAATAGGTGTTTTATTAAATGTACTCACTGGCAAAACTTATGGTCCTGCTCCTATGTATGGCGAATTACCATATCAATACTATAAAAGTAAATATGGTTATGATTTAGGAAAACAAAGGATACGGATAAAAAATAACATAAAATATATGATTCCTAATAATATACCAAGTATCGGAAAGCTATTTAATGGAATTCGTTAATAATTTAGTTATTTTTTTCATTTTTATTACTAATGCTTATTCCGATATCTCTTGTAGTATATGGTATATACCATAAGATACGTTATCGCAAAAATATGTATCCTAAGAACAAGTTTTACATTATTAGTGGTAATACTTTTGCAGTATGTATTACATATATTGCCGTTATCTTGACCAACAAAAAGTAGCTTATTATTGTATAGATGAACAATGTATTTCTATTGTTCATCTATACAAAGATTATAGTATAAACTCTCCCACATATGCGAGAATTTACGCAGGAAAAAAATATTGTTTTAGATTTCAAGTAAGAGCTAAAAATTACGCTGAATTACTTATGGAAGATGATATATCAATTAGTAAAAAAATTTTGGGGAATAAATTTATCATTTATGGGTCGCTACCTGTAATATACGGTAATGTAGATAATATTGAAGTAAAAGAAGCTACTGGTTATATAGATAGAGCCAGTACTGATTATATTGTCTCAAGAAACTTAAAATTCAGACATTTATATTAATTAAGAGGTTTTAGCAAGAGTGCCGTCAAAATATAGGGCTCATCATCGAATTCGCGAAAGACAAACGCTACGATGAACGTTTCAAGGATTTAAAAAAAGAATCCATAGGCTGAGACCTTTGCAAAATTCCCCAAAATCCCCTAAATTCCCATCAAGACATTAGGGGCTGTACTAGATTAGCCCTAAATTCCACACCAATCCCGTAGGATTTTTAGCTGCCGGGACGGTGTGCCGAAGTTAAATCGAAATTCGCATTCTTTCAAGAACAGCGGGAAAGATTTACGATCGATTCCGTTGTATTTTCGCAAGACGCGTTTTGCCTGATTCCAAAAGTTCTCAATGCCGTTAATGTGGTTTTGACGGTCTGCAAATTCCTTGGAATGGTTGATGCGGTAATAAATGAAACCGTTCACGTCCAACTTGTCATAGCTGCTCAGACTATCGGTATAAACAATACTGTCCGGCATGATTTTCTTTTTGATGACAGGGAGTAACGTTTCAGACTTGGCATTATCCACTACAACGGTATAGACCCGTACGTTGCGTTTCAGAATGCCGAAGACAACCACTTTTCCTGCCGCACCTCGACCACGTCTGCCTTTACGCTGTCCGCCGAAATAGCTTTCGTCCGGCTCGACAGAGCCCTTAAAAACCTCATCGGCAGCCAAGGCCAAATGATAGTTGATAACCGTGCGGATTTTACGGTAGAACAGTACTGCCGAATTGGGATGGATACCCAAAATATCGGCGGCAGAACGGGCGGTAACTTCCGGCACAAAAAAACGGAGCAGTTCTTTCTGTACTTTTTTCTTTAATTTGCAGTGTGTTATCTTCATATTTCGAGGGTAACATATCTGCTAATCTAGTACAGCCCCAGACATTAACAGCACCACCTATGCTACCCTGAGCGAAGGCCGTCTGAACATCGGCGGCAAAGAGACCACTACGCAAGAACTGGGTATCAATAGTGACAGCAGTAACGCACACCGTGCTGTTGCGGCTCTGCCCGATTTAGCCAAGATTACTGAAAAGCAACAGATTATAGCTAAAGCAACTTCCGATATAGTATCCGCTGCGACACTTTCAGCAGAAACCGCCAAAAAACCGCTGCAAAAAATAAAGCCAAAGCCGAAGCGGAGTTCGAAGGCCGTCTGAAAGCCCAAAATGACGGTAGCTATGATGCCTACGCCAAACTGAACGAAACCGAACGGCAAAAAAATTCTAATCAACTACTCAGAAACCCTATCGCAAAGCCGATGCCGAAGCCCAAAAATTGGGGGTGGGAGGTAAACACAGCCGTGCCCTTAATGCCGGCATCACCCTCGCGACCGGTCTACTTGGTGGTCAAAGCGGGTTAAAAAGCGCAGTCAATGCCGCTGCGCCTTATGCCTCCGAAGCAATAGGCAGAACATTCGGCCACGGTGAAAAACAAAAAAACGAAACCGCCCAGGCCGTCGGACATTTCCTTTTTAGGAGCAGCTATTGCCCGCGTCAACGGTGGTAATTTTGCTGCCGGCGGCTCGGCAGCAGTTGCAGCTGAAAAGGCAGCGGAACATCTTGCCCAACGGTATAACGATGGTAAAACCGCAATCGATCCGCAAACAGGCGAGTTCAATGCAAACCTACTGCCGGAACATATCAAAGAGGAAATCAAATCGAAGAGCGGGGTGATTGCATCGCTGACGGGAGCGGCCATAGGCGGCACGCCGGCAGAGGCGCAAACCGGAGGGGCGGTCGGGCAGAATGCGGTGGAAAACAACCTCTATCTGACATCGGAAGCCTTAAAGAAGGATAAGCAGACAGCTCGTAAAATTTATTCTGTCATAAAAGAGCAAGTCAAACATGAATGCAGTTCCACAGGAAGAATTACCGAATGTCGTCAAAATATAGGACGCATTATCGAATTTACCCAAGACAAACGCTTTGACAGTAGGTTTAAGGACTTAAAAAAAGAATCCTTATATTACCTAAATCAACATCCTGATTTAGTAGCCTCTTATTTTAAGGCTGAATACGAAAAGCTGGATAGGGAAGACAAAAGTATCCTGCACCGCTACATCTCACCCGGGGCTGAAATCGTTTCGGGCAGTTTGGGGGTTGTTCTTTCAGGAGTAGCCGGAGGCGGATCTTGTGCCGAGACTTTCGGCTTAGGCTGTGCCGCCGCTTTGGTTGGTGTAACGTCTTCCTACGATCATGTCATTACTGGGACGAAAAACTTCGGAAAAAAAGCCAGCGAACAACGACCGACGATTACGGTTCAGACCTTGAAGCAGTTGGGGCTGTCGGAGCAGGCTGCGGAATATATTCAATTCTCACTGGATTTGTTCAGTGTGGGTAAATCGGGGGGCGGTATACCTAAGGCTAAGCCTGTGTTTGATGCGAAACCGAGATGGGAGGTTGATAGGAAGCTTAATAAATTGACAACTCGTGAGCAGGTGGAGAAAAATGTTCAGGAAATAAGGAACGGTAATAAAAACAGTAACTTTAGCCAACATGCTCAACTAGAGAGGGAAATTAATAAACTAAAATCTGCCGATGAAATTAATTTTGCAGATGGAATGGGAAAATTTACCGATAGCATGAATGACAAGGCTTTTAGTAGGCTTGTGAAATCAGTTAAAGAGAATGGCTTCACAAATCCAGTTGTGAAGTACGTTGAAATAAATGGAAAAGCATATATCGTAAGAGGAAATAATAGGGTTTTTGCTGCAGAATACCTTGGCAGGATACATGAATTAAAATTTAAAAAAGTTGACTTTCCTGTTCCTAATACTAGTTGGAAAAATCCTACTGATGTCTTGAATGAATCAGGTAATGTTAAGAGACCTCGTTATAGGAGTAAATAAAAATGGCAATTTGGAATTATCGGTACTACCTTATCCCATCAGCCGCTATCAGAAATAAATTTAATGCAAATAAAGATATCATACTTGATGAGTATCGATCTAATGGTTTTCAGAATTTTAATGAGAATAAAAAGTTTTGAAAAATTACTTTATCGATAATGATGTTATATTATTATCAATAATAAATGAAGCAAAACAGCTTAAAATTGAAAGAGTCTTGGGATAAAGACGCAATCATGTTTTGTGATAATTTTGGTAATAGTCTTACCGTTTGGCCAGATGATATAGAGTGTGAACTTGATTTAAGATTTGATTATACTAAATTTATTCAGAAAAACCAGTGATTGGGCAATAAAAATATAATTGTCTACTTGTAATAGGAAAAAAACAGGAAATGTAGTTTCCCCTAATATAAATAATCTAATTTATGAAATAAAAAGCATATTTGGAAAGCAAGCCGTGGCCCATATGAAACCTAAACTCAATACGTAGAATGTGCGGAACGCACGTATGCAGTTCTCAAGGTTTGAGCTAAGAGGCCGTCTGAAAACAGAAAAACGTTTCAGACGGCCTTTATTTAACGCCACCGAGCCAGCGGGTTACAAAGCGCAGTCAATACCGCTGCGCCTTATGCTGCCGAGGTAAAGAGAGTTTGATGGTGCTATTACAATCAATCGTTGGTATGAAGCCAAATCTGGTAATTTCTGGAGAGATCACACTTCTACACCTCAAAAATTCGAAAAATTTAAATCAGATATGGGTGATAGATTGAAAATTGCAACAAAAAATGGAGCAACATATGAATTACATTCAAATACACCAATCTCCAAACATGTTAAAGAATTTTTGAACAAAAAAGGTATTAAATATTTTGAATATTAAAAAGTTATAGGAGATTTAAAAATGTCAAGAAGTGTAAGTTTAGATATTGATTTATATGTTAGCATCCAATGAATAACTAAAAATGCAGAAACCACTAGCACAGTTTACCATTTACCCGCCCAATCTGCCGGTCAATACCAACTGTTGGCAGAAGGCTTCCCAATCGGCAAGGGGTACAACGCGTGTGCCGCCTGCTAACCGATGTACATCGGAAGTGCAGGCGGTGTGCCAATAGGTGTAAAACGGTAGTTTGGCGATGTCGGCTTCTGATATGACAAGAGTATTATCCTGTTCTGGCGTATGCACAATCGGCAGGCCGAAATAGCTGTATTGGCCGTCTTCCGCTTGGTTGTCTGTATGGCCACGGTGTTTACCGGTACGGACAAACAGACGGCAGAATGCGTTCCAATCATGCAGAAACACAGCGGCTTGTCCGTCTATCAGGCTTTGGGCGGAACCGATGCTGCTGTCCCGCCAAAACAGGTAGCAAATTCTGTATTTATAACACCGTTTGTCGTGCTATACGGCAGCCGGTAAAAAAAAAAACGCCACGTTTCAAACATGGCGTTTTTTACGGTCAGAACCTGTATCCGACACCGGCTTTCAGGCTGTTGCTTTTGTAGCGGCTGCTGCCTGTGTGCTCGTAATTGCCGAAGGCGCTCCAACCTCTGCCCAATTCCGCGCGGATACCGAGACCTGCATTCCAACGGGTTTGCGGCATATCCCATGCGCCGGTTTTGCCACGAGCCTGATTCGCGCCTTTAAACATACCTGTCAGGGCGTAATCGCGTTTTTTGAAGTCATGTTCGACACCTGCAAAACCGAAGAGGGCGGTTTTGTCGTTCAGCGGTTGTGTCAGGCGGACGTTGAGCAGTCCGACGGGGGTGGTTTCGGAGAGTTTATCGGCTTTCCATGCCAGCGCACCGCCTTTTTCTTCAAACGCCTTTTGTCTGAGTATATCCAAACGGGCACCTATTTCGGTCTCCAGCAGGCCGCTGCCGAAAACGGGGAAGCGGAAACCGGATAATAGGGCTGCCTGTGTCAGTGAACCTTCTGCTTCACCTTCGGCGCGGATATCGACACCGTTCAGGCGGGCGGTTTTGTTCTTGTAGCCGCTGTAACCCAACAGGGCTTTGACAAAAGTCATGTTGTCCAGATTGTGACGGACACCGGCATTCAGACCGAGGCTGTTGACGGCTGCGCTACCACGGGTGTTCTCGTCCCATTTGGTTTGACCGGCGTCAAACGCGGCGGCAAGTGTGGTTTGTTCGCCCGCCTGGTATTTGACACCCAGGGTTTGGCGGAAGTCGGTCAGACCGCCGGACGCCGCCCCGTGTTTCCAGTCGCCGGTGTCGCGTTTGGTTTCGGCAAAGACATCTGTTTCGCCGGTTTTAAGCGGTCGGTCAAGTTTGTCGGCTGTCGATTTCAGGCGGCGGCTCTGAGTCTCCGCAAAGACATTGGTGCTGTTGGCGTGAATCCCGGCGGCCAACTGTTCCAACATGGTTGCGGTTCCGTCCGTGCGTTCGCTTTGGGCGCGGATGAGCAACCTGCCTGTCTGCGCGTAAGAACCGGTTGCCAATTCTTTGTCGCTCAGTTTGTCGGCTTCCTCCATCAGGTTTTCGAGGTTGCGTCCGCCCTGTACGACATTATGGGCGAGTACGGGATCGAGGCGTTCTTTAACCGTCATGGCAACGGTATTGACATTGTTGCGGCGCAGACTGTAGTACAGGTCTTTGCCTGTGGCGGTGCCGACATTGTCGCGGGAGACCATCTCGCCGTCGGCATAGACGCGCTGAACCTGTCCGTCTTTTGCGGTAATGCCGCCCTCTGAACGCAGGAAGGTAATCAGGCGTTCGTTCGGACGGGCGTAGTATTTGCTTACGCCGCCCAGCCAGATACCGCCGGTGTCGCCAAACTCGGTTTTGCCGGTCACTTTAAGGACATCGCCCAACTGAACAAACAGATTGCCGTTTTGAGTAAAGGTCAGATTGCCGTCGATGGTGCTGTTGTTGCCGCCAAAGAGGAAGCCGTTGACATCAACCTGTACATTGCCTTTCACTCTGGCATTGTCGTTCAAATGGAACTTGCTTCCGCTATATACGTCCGAAGTAATGCTTTTGTTGACGGAGAGCATGCCGCCCATTACATTGGTCACGCCCGTGTAGGTGTTTTCACCGTCAAGGATGAGGCGGCCGTCGCCGGTTTTGTTCAATCCGCCATTGCCGCTGATGTCGTTTTCAAAGAAAGACACGGTGTCCTCGCCCGTCACATTCGCATCAAACATACCGAAGGCGAACTGCGCGGGGCCTTTGACTGCTTTTCCGGCATTGAGCAATCCCCAGCCGTACACGCTGTCCACGCCTTTGGCACCTATGTCCTGCGCGGTAGTCAGGATGGTGGTACGCAGGTTGTCGTTGGACATCCACGGATAGCGGCCCAACACTAGTGCCGCCGTTCCGCTGACAAGGGGAGCAGACAGCGACGTTCCACTGCTAAAACTGGAAAGTGGTTCGTCGTTCGAGCCTCGGATAATCATATTTTTGTCCAAGGCGTCTACGTATTGACGGCCTTTAAACAAAACACCGGCTTGATAGGGGGCGGACAGGCACCACTGCGCCATCAGGCCGCAGCGGTTCGAACTTTTGGCAATCGTACCGTCGTTTTCTACCCCGGCGGCTACGATGAGACCTTTTTGCGCTTTCGGATAGGCGTATGGCAGATAGCCGTAGTAGCTGCCATGAGTCAGCCCATCATTTCCTGCCCCAAAGACAAACAGCACGCCGTCTTTGCGGATATGTTCGTCCATCTTGCGAAAGCTCAGCGAATTGGCATCCGCATTAAACTTGGCAACGTGCTCGGCATCGCTAACACTAACATTCGATGGACTATAGCTGTACTCGTCATCTCTAACATTCGATAGAGCATAGCTGTTATTGATGATTTTCGCGCCTTTACTGATGGCATATTGCCAGCCTTCAATGATGTTTTTTTCATCGAATTTGCCCCGCACGTCATAGCCGACCAGTTTGGCTTCCGGCGCTACGCCGCCCGTGCCGTAGCCGGGCACGGCACGTCCGGCAAGCAGATAGCTGACTCTATCCATATGGTTCAACGTGCCCGAGTGGGGCGCGCCGTGCTGGAAAGTCGGGTTTTCGAAATCACGGAACACACGATTGAGTTTCGCTTTGTCATACACATCAAACGGGCGGACTTTGACGGTGAGATACGCCGGATCGATATTCATGTCTTCCGTACCGTCGGATACTATGCCCGGGCAGGCAAGCCTGTCCAGTTCCGAGATTCCGGCCTGGTGGCCGCTGCACCCGTAGCTGATGCGGGTCGCGCTGCCGAACAGTTCGGCATAATCGGATATATCGTCATCAACCACACCGACAACCGCGCCTTTACCTTTGTAGCCGAGATCGTGTGCGGTTTTCAGGTTAATCGCGTTTTTGTACCGGGTCAGGTCGTTAAAATCCAGATGCGGATTAGCTTCGGGATATCCGTTTAAAAACAGGGGGAGTTCACCTGCAACAGGATTGATGTTCAAATTCGGTGCCGGTGCATTTTCCGTACTGTCCGGTTTGAGATGGTCTGCCACGCAGAGGGTAGCCTTTGCAGTTGTTGCCGAAGCCCGGCTTGTCCGGTTCAGGGGGTGTCGGGGATATCGGCACCGCCGGTATTGGAAGGGTGTCGGGGATATCGGTACCGCCGGTATTGGAAAACCCGGGCACGGTAGGCGTGCTGCTCCAGTCGGGAGAACTTCCGCCTCCGCCGCCACCACCGCCTCCGCAGGCGGTCAAGAATATCGTTGACTGACGGCTGCGACGGTTTTTGAATTTAGTATTCAAAATCAGCTTGTTCATTATTAGCAACTCCGTATTTCTTGGTTTGTTGCATTGCATAAAGGCTACACATATTGGAAAACGTCGTATTGTTTACACTTTTCCGCCATTATCAAAAACACAGAGATTTTTTCGTGCTGATTGATATCCTTGATAATATCAAATATCTGCTGAATCGACTGTTCAAGAAAAAGCTGAAAGTGTAAACAATACTGTTGATTTCTAAAACTTTTTACTGCATCAATACATGTATAAGCTCGGTTCTGGTAGAATACTTGTTTTCATACCAGCAGTATCGCTATTATCTTCCATAACCCAACCATTATCGGTTAGATAAACAGTAGCATAATGCGGTTCCATTACCCTAGATGACATAGCTTTTTGAACTTTTTGATTATTTAACCACGGAGCTTGATCAACGAGCGTCGCAGTGTAGGCAACCTCTGAATACGTGCGTTTGCCATCGTTGACTGGCTCGCTGAATGATTCAACCTTGATGGTGTATCTACCTGTACAAAAAGCTGGAAATCTATTGTCGAGGACATTGCGCAAAAATGGTTTCCCCATTTCACTTACCTTAAAGGTATGTCCATCATTAGATTCGGGTCAATCAAACCAGCATCAGTTAAAAGTGTCAATACGTTCTTGGGTAACATCATCAGAAGAAGCGCTAATAGAAATCTTTTGGCTGTCCTCATCAAAAATAATACCTAGTCGCATGCTTTCCATTTGTATTGATGCTTAAACACATTCCTGCGCTGTGGTTTGCCCTACCTTCATCAAAGCCTTTCTGGATAGCTTCCTGAAAATTGCTATTATTAGCATCCTTTTTGAGAACAAGCGACTAATGATACAGTCAACATGGCAATACAAACTAATTTTTTCATCCTTGCTTCCCTTTTCGAAGAAAAAGTGAGTTAAAAGAAATAGTAACCGGTGTTTAGACTACCTGATGATTTTCAGGCAGCCTAAACGTTGGATTAAGGATTAAAACCAAGCCTTTTTGCCCTGTACATACACACGCTCAAACTCTTCATCGCTGCATTAGATATTTGATGCCGTCAATCAGGGCTTAACACGCTGATCACGAGTATTGGGATTAACAAAAAAGATCCCAGTATGCTGACCAGTAGATAGATCAAACCTACCTTATTGATACCCAAATAAAACTTATGTGCGCCTAAGCAACCCAAAAATATGGCCAACAAGGCCGCCACCAAGCGTTTGCTGATGCCATTACCGGCACTAGATGTATTTGTGATGGAGGCATTGTTTTGGTTTTCGGTCGTCATGACCATGCTCCTTATGGGAAAGTTAAAAGAAAAAAACAGATGGCGGTGTTTAATGTGCTCGTCAGCCTGAATCGGTGCGAACCAGCACAATGGTAGTCGAACCGGTATAGGCAGGGTACTTTTATCCCGTTGATTTCATATTCGCCGACTTCGTAGCTGATCGGGCACTCAAAGCGCTTCCCTTCTGTATCGTCCTTCACACAGCTTCCCGCTTTGCTGACAGACAGGTTGCTTTGTATCTTTTCCAACATTTCGCCCGCCATCGAATCTCCCGTCGAATAATGATTCATCTGTGCCAAGGTTTCCGCCAGCACTCCTTTAATGTCGCTATTGCTCGGCTCGCCACCGCACGCGGTCAACAAAGCTCACTAAAGGTAATAGGTATATATGACTTCTTCATCAAACGTTCTCCTGTAAAAATCCACAGTTATCAGATAGCCTGAAGGGTAAGCTCAAGTTTAAAGATATAGGTTAACAACCTGCAATATCCTATTATCCCAAATTGGGGAATATTAAGCAATACACTATGATTTTCCTATGAAAAGAATGCGTCCCTCCCTTTATTCCCCCGAAATGGCATGGCTGCGGCAAACCTTAGTCGGCCGCCGTTTGGAGCTGAATTTAACCCTAATGTTGGCAGAACGCATGGGGTCATTTTGTCGTTTATCGGGAAGGTTGAAACGGGTGAGCGGCGCTTAGACATTGCCGAGTTTGTGAGATACTGCCAAGCACTGGAGCTGAACCCCAGCCTTGTACTGGAAGAGTTCTGTGCCAAACTGGAAAAGCAACACCCGCCTATGATGATGTAGCGCCTCCTTAATGTAGCAGGCCGGTAATGGATACGCATTCATCCTCTGTCTGTGACACATTGCCATATAGCAACGTGCTTTGGCAGATGATGTAACCAATTTCGGCATGACTATTCTGCCAAAACGCCTCGAGCCAGAGCCAGGCCCAGCCTTTTTGGCATCACGTGGCGACTCCTTTGCCAAAGCACGAACCACTTCGTCATTCAATTTAGCCGGGGTGCAATGTTCCCATCCGGTATTCGGCACGGTAGGAGGCATAAAAAACCATCAATCATCCGGTGCATTTGTTCCGTTGTCGGCAACGCGATGTGATAAACGGTTGCCAGAGACAGGATACTAGCCGGAATGCGGTTCAAACTGTTTGCCGCCGTGATCCAGTTGATATAAGCGGTATTAATCGGCAGTTCTAGGAAATCATCGTGAAATTTTCGGGCAGTTTCCGATTCCCACAGCGAGTGCAGTACATTTAAAAGGGGAAGGATAGCGCTCGTCTTTCACAGCTTTTTCGATTTCATCAATAAAAATAGGAAATTGGCGGTATCGCTATCCGACATTCTCTGCACCACCGCACCTGGTGCGCCAGTTGATCCATTTGCTACTTGTCCGCTTGAAAGACGCACCCGGTGGTCACGTTTTCAAACGATTTCTCGAAGAGGGCAAACCCAGCCACAATCAACTCGCTAACAAAATGACTTTTACCCGTTCCCGGATTGCCAACCAATATCATCGGTTGGCAGACCAAAACTTGCCCTATCCTTCCCTGCAGCACGACTTGTGCCTGCATCCAGAATCACTTCTTTGAAATTTGGCATTTTCTGTGCCAACGAATTCAATTTTTCCAGCACACTCAATATTCTTAAATAAAAACCAACTTCTTGGGATTCATCAATTTTTGCAACATGACTTTATGGGTATAGCCCTCTTTTTGTTAGCCACATCGCGTGATCAACTGCCGCAGAGCGGTTGTTGCTCCTCATCCACCAAGCAGATGTTGGAAAGGTATCCAGCTGGCTGATCTTCGATTCCTCGGCAGTTGCTCCGACTAGAACCATTAGAACCATGATGATTCAATGTATTCAGATTCAACTGGTGCAAACATTGCCTGTGTTTCTTCATGGGTGGCTACAATGGCATCAACCCGGATATCGTTAGAAGGCCATGGCGGCTCCTTGAATAATCTGTCCAACAAGTCTATCTAAGAATTACATAAGAGAAAATATCAAAAATGCTTTAGTTTGTCAATTAATGCTTTTTCAAGTTTAATTTATGAGTGTTATTGGCGGGATTCTACAAATCCCTACTAGATGATTTTGTTTTTAGTACAGATACTCACAGTAGAATCAGTTCTGTTATCCGTAGATGACTCTTAGAAAATGATTGAACAAAAAGAATCGAGAGAAAGAATCAGTTGTATTTAACTCAGCGCATTTTGGCAGCTTGGTCTGCCCGAAAGATGCGCAAGGCGTGAAAGGCCGAGAAGGCGGCTGCCACGCATGACGGAAGAGTGGGTGAGCAGATCCCAGTTAAACGGGGATCGAGGTCTGCCTGCAGAGGCGGCTGATCTGCTCAGCGTATACAATCCAGATGGCTTGGTCATCACTATGAACGACTGCGTTACCTGGGCCGTGGAGCTGCCATCGCCAAAAACGGCTGAACGGTGCTCAATTTTATGACAACACATTTAATTTTATAGATGCCCCATCATTAACGGCTGGAACGGTTTCGCTTTACCTGCCGTTTTCTCCCAATGGAAACCTTGAAGCCCGGGAAGCGCGGCATTAACCTGCTGGCGGCGCGTCAGCGAGCGGCTACAATGTCGGTTCCAGTGTGTTTATCAATTTTGCGATTGCGCATTATTTTTGGCAGCACGCCGGCTTTCGTGTTCCACGATCTTGATGGGATCGTGAAATAGCAGACGCTTTCAAGATCCTGGCAAGCACCAGAATCACAGCTGCAGTGGATCGAGATTACGCCTGGGCAACAGGCCGCCATAAAGCTGTTTCAGCCAGCCTGCATACGTCATCGCCCGCCGTGTATTTATCCGGTCGGGCTACCTGAAAAAGTACGCTTCGAAACGAAGATAGGAAGATTTGGCCCATGGCAGCCCTAACACCATGTACCCGCGTGGTGAAACATGCAGGCGCAAAGTGCCTACCAACTGGAAGCAACCGAACGACTACGGCAACACGATCCCGCCGCGCGGCGCAGCCGCCAAAGCAAACCTGATGGCCAGGGCTTGGGATTATCTCGTCGAAGCAGCAGTCCGTCATGGCTATAGACATCTATATTCGGCTGGAAGAACACGCGCAAATGCGGCTTCGAGCAATTTGGGGCGAAACGTGGCAGACGCAGTTACCTGGATCCTGGTTTGCCTGAAAGAAGACACGCTCCGAAAACCACCGCACAATCGAAAAACATATCGAGTATGTGCGCGTCATTCCCGCGAGCTGCCAAAGCCAAGCTGGCCAAAACGGCGGCAACATTCTGGTTCCGGACAATAATCAGCGACGATGGCCTTGACTCACCTCCTGTTGCGGCTGTATGGGCGTATGCGCGTCAGCACACCGCAGATGATGACCTACCACCTGCAGGGTAATGAGTTTATGGCAATATTTCCGCATGGCCAGCGGGCATGAGTCAGGTACGTTCTGCGCGAGACGGGATCGGTTACACCTGCAGAGATGACCGCACGATCAACCCGATACCACGGATTTTGGACGAACTGTTTTTACCTACTAAGCGACCGTTAAGATTATTTCCATCGGCCCAACAACAGAAAATGAGGAAGTTTCCGCCGAGGGTGTCGGTAAAAGAAAGATAGCGTTAGCTCTGAAAATAGTTTCAGGCGGCCTCAAACATAGGCCGCAGGCATCGGCATCCAAATTCTCCGTGCCAGACAGATTTTTGCGGATACTGGTTGATAATCGTACCGTGGGCGATGCTGCCTAATCTCGTTTGCCGGCAGCGTGTTGCGCAGCAAGGTCTGAAAGCAGCGTGCCATACCGGGATTGGCGGTGGCTTTGATTTAACGGGGATACAGCATCCGCCGATGTTCGATCGGTGTCGATTTCTTTTTGATTGGTGTCGCGGTCAGAGTACAATCGGCGGTTCTTGGCTTGCTGGTTGTGGAAGGAGTTTTGATGATTTTGCCCACGACAAAATTTTTCAAAACTGCCCGCTCTTGGCTTCTGTTTTGAATGGTTAACGGTGTCAGCCATCGTCAGAGTAGGTCATCATTGACGATGTTCAAACGAGTTATGTGACTTTCGGGGTTGGGCTTTTCAAATTCCGCAAGCAGTTCCTTCCTTGGTTTTCAGAGAGGATCGGCTTTTCGTTTTGCAGCGTGACGCTGTTTTTGCACGGCTTTTACCCTTTGGGTTTGGGCTTTCGAACCGTTAGCGCATTCGAAACTGATGCAGGGGCGCAAACGCATTGCGCAGCAAGACGCGGAGTGCAGTCAGGAGAAGACCCAAGCTGGTCTGCGGTAGCTTTGGGAGCATTCCGCTCCGTCACCGGGCGGATTGCCCCAAGTTTGTATCATCTTCGGACTCGAACACTTTATGTGGCGTATGCTTTCTGCGTTTGATGCGCGCTCCACCGTGTAATCTGTAATCTTGTCACCCATTTGCGTACCAATGAGTCGGAAATGGAAGATATGGTTTCTGTTCCGTGCTGCTGTTCCCTGCTAAATAGTATGACGACGGCACGTCGGAATTCATCCTGAATATTTTGCCATAGAAACTGCACCTCCTAAAGCTTCGGTAAGGTGTCCAACTTTTGAGGTGCAGTCTAGAAAGCGGTCAGTCTTTTTGCCTGCCGGTCGGAATCATCCTCTGTGTATATTCCCTTGACGATGACTGAGGATCGCGTGATACTAAAACTAAGGTCGGCATCTAGCTCTCCCTAAGCTGGGAAGATGGAAGCAGCGTGTTTGTCCCTACCGGTTGAATTTTCACGACGTAAGCTTAGCATCAATATATATAGAGAACAGCACCGATAGCACATCAATCACACATCAGGGCAACGAAAAGCTCAGAAAATGCAATTAGTAGTGTTTTGGAGACCTTTTGTCAGTGCTGTTAGTATTGCTTCTTTCTGTGTTTGCAGTTTAGCAGTTACAGTTTTACAGTAAAGGTTTGAAAACAATGACTCAATTTATTCTTACATGTTGATATTGTAGAGGATAAAAATGATAGAGTCCTTTCAGTGACACTTTTGATAGCGAGCCTTTTCATTTCCCCAGCGAGATCGGCAATGGCAGCGGTGCTGATCGCCGATATGTCAAGTTCAGTAACCTTGGTGCAGTGAGTCCAGTGCCCTAAGTTACATAAACCATCAGCTGGCAGGGTGTGAAACAGCTCACTCGAAATATCTTGAGTCTAATCTAAACTATCAAGCAGTAATTAGTACAAAAAGCAAACTTATTTTAGGAGCTTATGATGACTGAAAAATTGCAGCACGCGATAATACCGTGGGAGAGTCTCGGCATTTCCCGCGCCACGTGATACAAACGTGGCCAAAGCAATGCTCGTCTGAAACCGCGTACAACAAGGAGATAAAATGATGCTTGCTCAAATCGAGACTCACTCCCTACGAAAGCCCTAAAACGCTGGATAACAGACGCAGCCTCAAAGACTGACAGATGCAGCGGCGGATGTTTAAAGGCAAAAGGAAGTTAATTTAATTTCAGGTTAGGACTTTTACAACGAATTTCAAATTTCCTGTTTTTCCAAGAACCTGGTGAGTTTGCTCATCAGACAATCCAGCCATGACCCAAGGGATATACGAGGTTAGTTTCAACACGTTGAAGGAAAGCCTGTTTGGCTAGATACACACCATCAGCGATAAATTGTGCGTTCAAATCGCTTTCAAGGCGTGATAAAACTTAATGTTTGAAATACAGGAGTAAAACCAATCAAACCGAGCTTGGTCAGTTCCTGAATGGCATATTGTTCGTGTGCATTAACAACTGCTGACTTTACACCGGCCTGAGATAAACACTGCCTGAAGTTTTCAAATCCATGTCTAGCCAATGATGGTTTTAATCAAGATGGTTTAATATCGGAGTAGGCTTTGTGCTAGCTATTTCCATGGTAATTGTCTTTCGACGCAGTTTAGTATCCATGTCCTCAAAGGTAATCCAGGTAACGGCTCATTATCCTGTTGGCGTTTCGACGGCATCGGTTTCGCGATAGTACCAAGTGCGGCGGCTGATGCGAGCTTTTCCACAGTTTATCGCGGCATGCAGTAGTGTTTTCGGCGAGGGTAGTCGGCGCACGTGTGACCACGCGAGGTGGTGTGCTCAGCTACCGTAATTTTGGTTGCTTGCCCTATGTTTAGAAATCTATCCATATTGGATAGTTTAGATTGCAAACGTAGATTCCAAAGTGAGCTGTTTTTAACCCTTAGCTGGCAAAGGGTTTTGGTGGCGTGGGTTGCCAGACTTAAAGCGCATCGGCGGTCAAAGTACGCCGCGCATGCCGTAAATCTCGCCGGGGAAAATGAAAGGCTCGCTAAAATCAAAAATGTGCCTGAGGACTGGTCATGTTTATCCTCTAGTGTCGGCATTTGAAACTCGAATGGTCAGCTGTTTCATGCTGCCTGTAAAGGCTGTGCTGACTAACTAAGCTGCTAAACGCAGAAAGAAGACACACACACAAACGGCGCATAGGCAAAGATCAGCTGCTACGTGCGGCCCTCGACTCGTTGCCGATGTGATGCTGTTGTGCTGTTCTGCTGTGATGCTGAACCCGTACGTTTTGGAAAGATTCAGCGTCGGCGAGATTGACTACGCTGTTCATCTCTAACAGGGAAAATGAGCTGACTGTGACCTTGCTCTCGCCGATATCATCATTTCGTCGAAATATGTCGCTCAGAAGACGGGTAGTGGATACTGCCTTTTCTTTGCAAGGTAATGATGGTAGGATGGTTCTTTTCAAGTCAATCAAACAGAAGGCCTTTCTTTTCTGTCTGAAGATTTCAGAAAGGACTGGATGTTTACAAAGGTTAAAACTGGGGAAAAAGATGGATATGGTTCAGATGGAAATGCTGAGCGTACACGTCTCTATTTTGGAAATGATGTCGCGGAAAACGGTAGCTACTCCAGTGTTCTTTTAAATTCTAAACGGTAGACTACTTCGTCGGTCTTTTTGTTGTTTTAGCGTTTTGCATGGTGTAAAACTGTACAACTGCTGAAGCCTACACACCAGCGAGAAAGTAAAAGAAAAAGCAGTTTTTGGATTTTTAGATGTTTACCACACAATTGGTTTCCTTCCTAAAAGTTTGTTTTGATTATTTGCAATATTATATAAACGAGATATTAATGATGCGAAATCAAAATGCATACTGAATACTGATTTTGCCACAAAATATTTGCAGTATTTAGAAATGTCCTATTTGCGTATGTAAAAAGTTAAAATGCCAAAATGTACAGTTGACTAAACTGTCGAAACTGCTAAAAACTACAGCCACCAGGAATGCAGGGATTACGATCACCATCTTTTTATTTCAGTAAAGCGTTGTATCAGCTTGTGCTTACGTAAAAACCTCGCCCTTCAGGGCGGAGATATAAAGCACAAACACAAACCATAGGTATAATCATACCACTATGATAATACGCAAAGCCTTTAAGTTCGAAATCATGCCAAACGGCGCACAAATCCGCAAAATGAAACAGTTTTGCGGTGTTCGTTTCTGTATTCAATCAACGCTGGTGTATCGAAATGAACAGTACGAAGCAGATAAATCATTCAAATTCAGTTACAACAAAATCGCCAGAATTTGTTGCCCTGAATCGACGTGAATTAGACTGCTGGCTAAAAAGATTTGCCACAGTCGGGTTTGCAGCAAGCTTTGAAAGATTTAGAAAAGCTCGTTCAAAACTTCTTCGCGACACGTTCCGGGCTTTACCAAAGGAATTCGACACGCAAGGGCGAAAAGACAGTTTCAGATTTCCCGCATAGGCTGTAAAACTGGAGACAGCACCATAACCGCATCTATCTGCGGAAATCGGTTTGGATTCGCTGTCGCAACAGCCGCGATGTCCGTCGGCGAAATTAAAAGCGTAACCGTCAGCCGAAAAATGCGGTAGAGTGGTGTATTTCCGTTCGAGCAAATTTGAACAAAAACACCGCAGCACAGGCGGAAATCGGTATCTGATAACGGGCATCTGTGCGCTTCGCTACGCATAACAACGGCGAACATTTTGGGCCGATTAGCGTTCACTTAAAAGGCAAACTGGCAAAACTACGCGCCATACTTTCCAGCAAAGGTTAGAACGCACAAACTGGCGTCAAAGGCGAAAATCGCCAAGTGCCACTAAAATCAGCTCACTGCCGTAAGACTTTTCTGCCAAACTTCAAGCAGCAAATCAGCAAAACCACGCGGTTGTGGCCGACGAAGATTTGCGAGGTAGCGCGCATGTCTAAATCCGCTCAGGGAGGATGTTGGAACAGCACGGCAAAACGTCAAACAAAAATCGAGGTTTGAGACCGGATGATACTGGATCAGTCTTGGCTTGAGTTCAGACGGCGGATTTGGATTACTAAATTATTGTGGAATGGCGGACATCTAGTTTGCCAGTACCACCGCAAAATGCCAGTCGAGACCTGTCGCTTGTGCGGTTGCCGCAAAGAGAAAACCATAAACGCAGGGCTGTGTTTGCAGATGCGTAGAATGCTGCGGCTATACGAAATGCGGGATGTGGTCGGTGCAATCAATATATTACGACGCGGTCAGGAAATCTTGGCGGCGCAATAACCCGAGTCAAATCAGGGCAGGACATGCCCGTGGCGCGTGTCAAAGTGAACAATGCGGTAAGGTTGTCAGCAGCACGAACCCGCCGGAAGCGGTTTTGGCAGAACACCGCCGACCGCAGGCCAGGAATCCCGCCTACAAAGGCGGGGAGGATGTCAAAAATCGTAAATTAGATTAATTTTTAGCTGACGTAGATTAGCACGGTTATGCCAGAGCTACGAAAATCAAAGATAACCAGTTGCTGAAATTAAACGACCGAGTTCAAAAAGAAACTGCTTGAATTTTTCCACGTCCTCCAGCTACCGCCGTTCCGCTGCCGATATTTTGATCTGACTCCGCCTCCATTGGGTGCGGCGGAAGCGATAATGGGCCGGTTCATCTTCAGACGGCATGGCTGTTGTAATCGTTCATGGGTACACATCCGCCGAGTACAGCAAATCTTTGGTATGTGGCGTAAAGCAGGTTCAATTTGGTTTCCAGTACCGCCAAAACGAGTAGAATACGCGGGCTGACGGGTTACGTACCTTCCTCAACCATCACAGTTAACATACGGAAAGCCGTCGCAATCTGATCGGCAATCCACCTGTTTGTCTCTTCTGTCCTACAACGTACCTGAATCTTTAACCCAAATTGTTTCCATCCTTATCCTTTAAAGCGTGTACCATTAGGAATCTTTTCCATTCGTTTAAAACGAGCTTTTGCATTTTGTTTTCGAAGTGGCCCCATTATCTTTGTGCCACTTCTACGATCAGCGTTCCTCTGGCTACTCGAATATTCAGCCTATGGGCTTTGGTCACGTTCTGACCTTTTGCAATGGGCGAAGCGATATAATAAACTCCCGCCCTGGCGTGTCGTTCCGGCTTCCGATCAGTCATTCCGGTAAAAAGTTCCCGATTGATTTTTCAAGAGGGTTGTGCTCGACCCTATTTTGCATATGGGATTGAGAATGCAAAACCTACAATTTTTCGTCGTCTATAGCACTGCTCGTCGGTAATAGAAATATCCGTTTTATCATTGAATCTGCCCGACGGCGAAATCAAAACCTTTACGTTTGAGCAGCTCCGTTTTGATACTCGTCAGGCATACACCCAAACGTTCGCGCAACTCCATTGTACTGAACATCGGTGTCTTACCGGCTGCACGCCATGAAATAATAATTTCGTGAGCCGCACCGCGTATTTTACTGCTCAGCGAGTGAGACCTGGTCGACAACCCAGCTGGCTTGCGCGATTTCTAGCATCATGTTAATCAAAGGGGGCAGCATTTGGTGCAAAAACGACTCTACCGTTGCCTGTTTGTTCAATAACAGGCGACCACGGGATACCACCCTTTGTCCGTACTACCTTTTCTTGCACAATTGGTGTTTCTCGGTCGCGACTGAGATTGGCGGCGTTCAGGTTGTTACAGGCATCTTTCAAAGCCTTATAAAGCCATTGATGCGGTTGAGCGAGTATTCGTGTAACTGCTGGCTGTAATGGTCAACCTGTCGTTTGCGGTAATCCCACTTTCCCACGTAGTCCTAGCCTCAATAATGGACAGCAGTATTAACCTCTGCTCCACCAGTTCAAGAGGTGTAGCTGGCATTGATTAACGCATTGTCTTTAACAACAAGGTTTTTAACAGCCATAACAGGTGTTCCGCTAAAGCCGGGAAACAATATGCTACCTTTGTATGATTAGGGTGTCAAATGATCGGTTGATTCTGGAACCTTCACGCCAAAAGGTGCGATATACCTGCAAAACGGTGTACTATTTCCCGACAAACGAGTGCTGCATTGCACGGTAAACGGTGTCAAATAAAACGACAAAAAGGTATGATATTGCCCGATAAACGCGATTGTGATATATCCTGACTTACAACAGCAATATCTTTGAAATTCAATGCACTATTCTCTTGAAATATAAAGACTGAGAAAGAAAGGGTTTAAAAGACTAAAATGACTCACTCTATGTTATTCAAGAGTTACACCCAAGACTAGTTTGCACGCCACACGGTGTTATATAAGTTTTTAAAGACAGCACATAAGCATCTATCCTGAGTTTAGAAAGGAACAGGTATGTCCATGGCTTGACGGGTTTCAACCGGTAGGAATTTTGCACACACCAAAAGGTGTTATATTTGAGGGTGATTATACAAATTTATGTATAAAATATATACATATCAATATCTAAAATAGCAGCATAAAGTGAGTTGCTAAGCACGAAAAACGGTGTTATATCTTCTGGCTGAAATCACATTTGCCAAGACAGTCAATCCGGAACCTTACGATCAAAAGGCACACTGCTATGTGTGCTGCGCTTATTACGAGGACATTCATTAACGCCTTCTTACCAGTACTTGGACACTCGTCCTACGTGTTGTGACGGCCACCACACCTGAGTAGCGGTTCCAGCTAATCAAAAAGTGATGAAATTTAGCACATCGTGCCTGGTGGCAATGTTGAAGGCAGTATGTGCCGATTGTTAGAATAAAATCTATATACATCAATTAATTAAATTAATAACTGGGGAATTTTTCAAGCACGATAAAGTGGTGTTATGTCAGCGTACAGATGTGTTGTTCACGGCTTGTTTTGCGAAAACAGGTGTGATATGTCTAACCCTCCCATCTGTTTAGTCTTGCACGCCAAAAGGTGCGATATACCTTCAAAACGGTGTGCTGTTTCCTGATGGGCGGTGCTGATTGCACGACAAACAGTCGTCAAATAAAACGACAAACATTGTGGCGTGTTGCCCGATAAACGGTCAGTGATATACCATGATGGCAGGGTAAATCCTATTTAAATACAGAACACTAGACAAATAAAGACTGTTAAAAAGAAAAAGGTGTTAAAAGACTAAAATTAAAATAACTATTCTTTTATAATATGGGCAAACGAAAGGAATCATGTATTTCGCGGTTCCTTCTTACCCAATCCTGTATCAACCTAATATACAAAACACTGGCCAAAGGTTGGGTGGAAAGATACGCAAAATTTTATTTGTCGATAATCCGTGTCGGATTTTCCAGCTATCGTCTGCAGTAGGTTTTCTGGATGACTTACGATGTAATAGAGGAATGTTGGGCTTCGATTATTTTCAGTAGCCTCCAATACTCATCACTCGAAATTCAGCTTCCGTTTCGTTCAAATGCTCTCTGACGGCTTGAGCACCTTACATATCGTTTTGGGTGATACCGTGTCTTGCACGATGAATTTTAACCCTGACGTGCACGCCGACTGGGATGGGGACGGTGAGGCGGGCCTGACGCTCTTCCATTGTATTAAGTTCCGTCTTTCTTGAGGTTGAAGTTTGTTCCGCCGGTTTTCATCTTCTGCCGTATTGCCGGACAGCGAGCAGACATATCTTTTCTTCAACAGCCATTTTGATTTGTCCTTTCTTAAAAGCGAGAATTTCCATTAACAAGGTTTTTCTATTTCAGTTGCAGCAGGAGAGCGTGGATCGACTTCTCGGACCGACAAACCCTTGTTCGAGCATCTGCAAAAATAAGCTCGGGAAGAGAGATAAGTGCTGTCGAAGACCATGATCTTTCTCTGTGATATCCTGTAAAGATGCTCTGTGCAACCTTGGTGTTTTGGCAAAAGCATTAGAAACAGATTGCAGGAGATAATAGATGGTTTGAAAATTCCGTGCCCTCATCTGCGAAATTCCTCCATTTCCTTGGTTGCCCATTCGTCGTATCCTGGTGCCCGCATAGGCATCACGATAACTTATCGCTGGTATTTGATGATGTGTTTTAATAGGAAGTCATGCGAGGCGGCCGTCGATAATGACTGAAATCGTAGCCGTTTTTCTTCCTGCATTTGGGAATCTGCTGCTGGGAAATGCTGGTGTGGGCAGCTCGATAACATTGTAGAGTAGTTTGTCTTCGGGACGTTCACTGGCTCCGCGCATCGCCGTGCCTGCGGGTCCTGCATCTACAAACAGTGTTTTGCAAAACCACGGTGGCCAATTCTGCGCAGCAACTTGTTGGGTACGCGACGGTCGTTTTACCTGTTCTACGCCTTTCTGATTCAGAAAGAAATAATCATCTTATAGACCTCTGTGTAGGGGTGCAGGTAAGTGTACCTCAAAATTAATTTAAATATATTAAGCTTTCGGCTAAAAGCTAGTACGTTACGGCGACTATAAATTTAGCCAGTTGTACGGCTGTGAAACTGCACAACTGCTAAAATGTAAAACAGCTGAAACGCTGTGGAGAATAGATAAAAGAAGTCCTGAAGGATTCTCTTTTCAGTCCTCCACAATTGCCATAATTGCCGCGACGTTTTGTGACGGGCGTGCAACTAAGGCAAGACACACCCAGCCTGTTGGCGGCTATCAAAAGGTTTAAATACATCGCCTTCAGATGGCTTTGCGCACTCACTTTGAGCAGACCAAAATACGTGCTGCGGGCACCTAAGAATTTACGGTGCAGCGTACGCGAAGCTTTGTTCGACCACACAGCAGCGGACAGCCTCAGATGGCCGCAGAGGGTACAGGACGAAAAGCAGCAAGAACAGGCTGAGGAAAAGAAAGAAAGATACAAAACGAGGAAAAGAGCGCGGAGCTGAATTGACTGCCCAGCAACAGGCGGACCAAAATGCGGAAAACCATAGATTTTAGTCTTGACTCTGGATGACGGACCAAAAGCAGAGCTTTTAAACGCATGCGCTGAAAATTTACAGAGAAAAGACGTTTTTGACAACAAACTGTGCCCATGAGCATGGGCGCTCGTAGAGATGCAGGCCCATTCCATGCTGAATAGAGACGTCAGAATGGTCAGTTTCAAACACAGTTGACCTACTCTTTACCAAACAAGACAAAACCGCAAACCAAAAGGCTTTGCGGTTTTTGTGTTCTGAGGAACATATCGCCGTGAGTTAAATTTCACATGAAACACGAACACCGTACCTTCGTTGGTTTTGGTAGGATCGAGCTCAGGTGTTCTCGCCATCCAAAAGCAGAAGTCGCCGGATGCTTTCGAAGTGGCGGTGTTTGTAGAACGGGCCGGCTTCGATGCCAGGCGGTATCGGTAATTTGTTTGCCGATATTCGCGCTGCCTGCCTACGCATCCGCGTGTTTTCGCGTTGATGTCGTGCAAGCACCGGCTGCAGTTGAGTTTTGTTTCAATTTGGCGTTCAGGTCCAGCTAACTGCCCAGGGGTCGGAATACCCATCGCTTCCATCGCAGTCAGGTCGGCATGCGCTGGTATAGAAGGCTTCGCGCTCGGTCGTTAATCGTTGCTTTACCGGTTTGCGTGTCTGTATTTTTCACTGGCCCAAGCCCTAAACCGGCACGCAGTTTGGTGCCGTTTCACTGGGCGGTTAGCGTGTAAGAGGTGAACAACCGGCATACCATCCAGTGCGTTTTCTTTTCAATGCCTTTGCCGAATGGTTTATAATGTTTATATGGGTTGCATTCAGACCAAAATGGAGTCATAGTCTATTTTTCTGAGGTGAGCCCAGAATACAGAAAAGTCTCGAGATCTCAAAGTAGCCTGTTACAATCGGCGTTGTGGTTTGAGATATTCACGGTTATCGGTGTGCGGCTGATCGGTGCCAGTCTGGAGCCTACTATTTCAGTCAATACATCTTTTTCCATTAATGTTGCCGCATGACTGCTCCTTAATTAATATCTGTAAAGAACAAATCGTATCAGCTCTGATTTATAGTATGTCCTACAAGGCGTGGATATTGGCGCAGTAGAATCAAGAACAGACAGATTTCTGAAAATATAGAATTTAAAAATGCTGAGTTATTTTTGGAAAAAGTGGTGTACAAAAATCTCAAATTCTGGATATACATCAAATATATTATAGTTTAGACCTATTAATAAGAATAAATATTTAATATTTATATAGAAAATGCGTTGCTTTCAAACACCTCGTAATACCGGAACAGTAGGACCGGTTTCAGTTGCTTCGATGGCTGAAACACACTCAGCCAAAACAGAAACCGGGTGACATCAGATTTCGTCGATGGCTTACACACACTTCAGCCAAAACCAAAAGTCCCATTTTATCTCTGGGTACTCCGGAAGAACACTATAATGTGGGTATTGATATGTGAAGGAATCCACCGCATGAGACCTAAAAGCTTTCGATTTGATGATTAACTTCGCTCTAAAAGGAAACTTTGTTGTGGTTCTGGAAAATACATTGAATACGTTTTGCACTTGAAGAGGTCCGATGTTGCGGTTAGAGAAGCTTGGCTACTGCTACTTTTGATGGATGAAACTTTTATTTTGAGCCGAAGTTCTGGGTTAAAAACGGACTGATTGTCCGGAAAGACAGCTTGTTCGAAAGGTGATTACATTATACCCATTCGCGTTTGGGAACTTTAGAATTTCGTAATGAAAGCTCTTTTCTACGACAGGGGCGAGGGTTTCTCCGGATACGCGACAACTGCGGCGGCGACTTTTTCTGCCAAGGTGTTCCGATCATGCAGCACGGGCTATCGACCTCTCAATATCAACCAGGTCACAGGACTTTCGGTTAAGTCGTTTCCAATTCCCTGTACGCCAACTCCAGCATCCGCGTAAACTCAAAGCCGTCTTTAGGCTTCTTCGTAGCTGGGGTGACGGATGTTCGACGTCCTTTTTCAATGTGGACAAACTCGACAGAGCCCACCTCCGTATCGTAGCTGCTGGATGCCCCTGTCGAGGTTGGCCTGTGATAACACGGAATTTGCGAAATAATACCGTGATGCAGACGTACGCTTTCCAGACGACGCAATTGGCCGCGCGAGGTCAGAAGGGCCTGTGACGAGATGAAACATAGCATGGACGGGCGTATCGGTGTTGGCTACACGTAGTACCGATTCGACGATGGATTCGGATGTGACAAGCGTTGTCGGACAGCCTTTCTTGACGAAGTATTGGAATCTACCTTCTGCCGTCTTCAAACCATCAGCCATTCACCCATCAGTGAGGCTGATGTTTGTGTTTACGCTCCTGTTATTTGTAGCGTTTATAAAAATGATGAAAATCATAATTAGAAATTTCCTATGTGAGTCGATACCGCAGGTTGTAACCAAGATTAGTCCATCTACGGTGCAGTTGCGGGTTCTGCCATCAAATTGCGCAGAGTTTCCGAGAATATTGCCGGAAAAAAGGGCTGGTAGGAAGAAAGTTTGGTTATCGATGCATAATCGTGTACCCGACATGTCAGAGGCCGCCATATGATGACCTGACTTCAGTCAAATATTTTGTTTAATAAAGTGATTTGCATGTGGTGCTTCTTCAAGTGAAGGAATTTAAAATGTCGAAACATACAGACCGTTTACAAATCAGCGATTTTCGTTAACAGGCAGGAATACATTTGAGCTCGGTCGACGCTGTCTGGCTGATTCGTCACGCAATATTGCGATGGCGATTTATATACAGTTCAGCACAACTGGAAGGTAACACCGACCGGCATGATGCAAACTTTGGCCAATCGGGCCGCCGCTGCGGGCGTTAACTGGATGCCGTAATGCTGGTCAATCTGAGGATAGCTACGGCTTTCGATGCTCCTTGTATCGATACGCCAGAACCGTTTGACTGGAAAATTTTGTCATGCGCATTCTGGCGATTGCGTAAGCTGCTTGAAAGGGCTGGTGGCGTTGTACGCCCGTGGAAGTGTGAATATCGGCGGGACCAGATATACTGCCCCATCAGCTATGCCGTAGCTCCGTCCTTCAGGGCCGGAGATATAAACACAAACACAAACCATAGGTATAATCATACCTATGACCATGCTGCAAAGCTTTTAAGTTCGAAATCTATTTTCAATGGCGCACAAATCATAAAATGAAACAGTTTGCGGACATTTAGACTGTATAATCAACGCTTTGGGAATTGTATCCAAATAGACAATTACGAGCAGATAAATCGTAAATTCAATTACAGCAGTCTTAATTTATTTGCCTGAATGAAACGTAAATTAACTTGCTAAAAGGTGCCCACAGTCAGGTTTGCAGCAAGCTTTGAAAGGTTAGAAAACATTCAAACTTCTTCGCCAAACGTTTCGGACTTTCAAAGGTGCAAACGCAAGGGCAGAAAAGGCAGTTTTCAGATTTCCGCAAGGGCTGTGACTGGAACAACAAAATAACTTCGCATCTATCTGCTTAAAATCAGTTTAGTTCGCTATCGCAACAGCTGCGCGATGTCGTCGGCGGTAAAACGTAACATCAGCCCGAAAATGCGGTAGTGGTATAACTCGTTCAAATAAAGATTTGAACAAAAAGCCACCGCAACCGAGGCGGGAATCGGCGTATCGATATGGGCATCGTGCGCTTACGCTTTCTCCAGCAGCGAACATTTTGACCGATTAGCATTCAAAACCGCCAAAAACGACCAGCGAAAACTACATGACTTAAAAACAGGGACCATTGCGCCAAAACTGGCGAAATTAAAATAATCAATAAATTACCTAAAATCGCTCCTGTAAGACTTTCTGCAAACTTAAGCAAATCAGCAAAAACCGCGGTTGTGTACGTTGAAGATTTGCAGGTAACAACATCTAATCATAGGGTCATTGAACAGCACGGCAAAAACGTCAAGCAAAAATCAGGTTTTGAACCGGATACTGGATTGATCTTGGCTTGGTTCAGACGGCGGTTGGTTACAGTGTGTGGAATGGCGGACATCTGATTGCCATACCACCGCTGAAAATACCAGTCGAGCCTGTCCTTGTTGCAGTTGCTTTTACCGAAAACCGCCAAGCACAGAGGCTGTATTTGGATAGTAAGTGCGGCTATGGAAATACGGATATGGTCGGTGCAATCCGTATATTGCGACGCGGTCAGGAAATCTTGGCGGCGCAATAAGCGAATAAATCAGGAGCGGGACATGCCGTGGCGCGTGTAAAGTGAACAGGCTGCGTGCGGGTTGTCAGCGGCTGGGCCGCCGAAGCGGTTTGGCGGGGCCGCCGACCATGGTAGGGATCCCCGCCTAAGGCGGGGATGTCAAAGAAGACTATGGTTTCTTTAGATTCGTTTTAATACTTTCCTATTTCGAAAATTTGGCTAAATAACTCAATTATAAGGATTGTGATTTTGATATTTATCATAGAAACTGGACCTCCAGGTTACCCTGTTACCTTGGGAATGCCATCAGTGAAGAATGACGCCGATTGCAAGCTGCTGGATTGCTGGACAAACAATCCCTGATGTATAGACATTTCCGATTTTCTTACTGGATCAAAAGATTATTCAAGTTTTCCGTGACCTAGATGAGAAATGGACCTACATAAATTTAGGACAAATTCCGCCGGTTCTTTGGAAGATACGCGGATGAAATGGCGCGCCGTCAAGGCCGCAGAAAAATCAAAAGAAACCAGTGGTTTCTCGTTTGAACATCAGTTTTTGGTTTCTGCATTCCCACGACCTTTTGCAGGCGCTTCCATTTGATTGACCGGCTGCAGCGGTACTATCAGCGTCTAGCGGTGACTTCCGGCAGGAAGCAGGCAAAACAGTTCTGCTCCAGTCTCTGATTATGGAAGGCGTTTATCGCCAACTGGAAGATTTTGGCTACCAAAGTAGTGAGGATGTCGCTCAAATCGTGACCCAAAACCAAAAGACGAAATCATGATGGTGATTCTTTATCGCCTTGATGAAAAAAGCGGTAGGGTGAAAAATACGCCATTAAGTGTGAAATGATTTTGGGTTGCTGCATTTATACCAGCAACCTTCTTGAAAATAGTGAGCCCGGACAAACCAGGCAGGATGACGGTCTTTATCGCCGATAATGAAGTACTTAGCCTGTATCAGCCACGCCGCGGACGGGTTCGCCTTTGAGTGGAAGGTGTGTACGTTTGCCAATAGCACCTATGACGGCGTACGTCCGTTTATCCATCCGGTTGTAAATATTATCTGCGTTTCCTCATCGACATCCACACACCATTTGGTGAGCAGGCGGACAACGCGGGCGCTGTTCACTATTGGTTTTATGCTCCAAAAGCGGCTGGCTGTTTGAATACATATCCATCAGCCGTCTTCAGAAAACGCTCCTGCCCAATACGCCCAAATCCTATTTGTGCAGAGCGGCAGTTGGTTACCTCTTCATCCTATTACCAATGCGATATTCCTCAAGCGGGCGGTTGCCGATTTGGAGCACTACATTTCGACAAACCAAAAAACACCAGCAGAATTCAAGCGGCGATTGCCCAATATGCTGAAAAAGATGGGAAAGTTAGACCAACGGCCAGGGGTGGTATCTAAAACGGTGGAAAACTGGAAAAATCTTTACTGCACGAAATTGCCTTGGCGCTCTACAGATACTGCCGCTGGTTGTTGGAGCATAGATTCCTAGTGCGTTCAAATCAAATGCTTTAATTTCATTTATATCAGTTTGGAAAGTTCAAAAAATGGTTGCTGACCCATTACAGCTTCAGCAAATTAAGATATTACAGTCCACGCTTTCAAGAAGCTGCTGGGCTGCTTGCCTCTAAATGATCTTTGCTGGACATCAGATTGCATTTGCTTTCCAATAAGCAGGGTTGATACTTTTAATTGTATTGTTTTGTGCCAGTGTTGATAGGCGTGTTTTAAGGTATTCAACGGATAGGTTATTCCTAACCGGAAAGTGTCTTTTACCTTGCAATGAACGATCAAGGTGCTAAAACACAGCCATTATTAGGAACATTATCATAAATGTAATACAAACATATGGAAACCACTTTGCTCTATTAAATTTTGGGAATCTTTATATTTACATACTATGGAACCTGATCGATATATTGGCAGTGTGGCAAACGTGCATAGTCCTAACAGGCGACTGGCATGGTGCAAAGGCGTTGGTGATCAGGCTTACCACAAATTTTATATTTACGAACGAAAATCTAAAGAGGCGAAATGCCAATCATCTATTAGGTGACAATGGCATTTAATGATGGGACGGATCATTTGGAACAATCGGTTGGCTTCCTAAAACATCAGTTTGGCTCGCAGATCACCCCCGTGCTTGCGTGGATTATTTTACACAGCAGTGTTACAAACTGGCTCAATCAGTCGTGTGATTTTCACGATGATTGGTTTCCAAGCATTGAAGACAAGCAATCAGTTTATGACACTTCCGTAACCAATCGAACCGCATGAATATCAAGAATGGGAGAATTTACAGCTATGGAAACGCAAAAAACAGCAGTAATACTAGCCGAACGAGATAAAACTCAAGGCGAGTATTACTGGAATTTCATCCGCAATACGCCGCCTGCAATTAAATCAGCGGGTGTCAACGTCGCTGTTCCCGTTTGAAAAAATTTTCGCGGTAGGCCCTATCCTCGCATGTCCGGGAATCGTCGCCATCGACATAATCACCATTTGGATGTTTGGACCGGCGGTAGAAAGGATCGTACTTGGAAGGGCCGTATTGGTTCACGCCGACAATCCAAATTCACGCGTTTTGTTGGGCCTGCATTATCAAGACGAAGCAAAGGTATATACTCCAGCAACAACGCGTACATATCTTTTGCACGAGTATTTTCTAGGAGAGAGCTTTTTGGCTTACTTTTTATCACAAGCAATGCTACTTTTCATGATGCGCCTTTTTGGGAAGCAATGAGATGCTGCGCTTGGCAATTCTGGGCAGGGCACGATTCGGACCATGCGCTGTAAGCAGCCCTTTTAATAGATGGGATTGACAGGTTTGGAGATGATCAAAATATTGACTGGGCAGGATTTTGCTGGGCGCTGGAATGCCCAAACAGGTTTTCAAGCAATATATGGCAATCTTCCATCACATGCGTTTCATTAGCGTATCACAGGATACAGCAGAAGATGTCATTGGACGCAATCCGCAGGAATACCGACAAGCCATATACATTTTGCCAAAGGATTTGATCCATCAAGTCCCGTGTTTTGGCGCTGTTCGTTTTATGTATGCAAACGATCAAACAAGCCGGCATTGCCGTTGCGCAGACCAGCCTGTCGGAAGATTCATCAGTCTTATTATTGGTGCGTCGGTTTGATGTGGTGAACAGGAATTTTCTTAGGCATGGAAGGGCTTTGCCAGTCTGCGTGATATTCAGTGAAGATAAATATAAAGACACGGTTATGCAGCTATTACCCAGATTATCAATGAGATATCCAGGACCCGATGAAGATTTAAAGCCATTTCTAACGTAACGCACGCCAGTTGCACTTGTTGAAAGAACGGCGATGCACACCTCAAAAATTTTTCCAGTACTCTATCACGTGAATCGATGTACGTCACTGCCTATGATGTATTGGATACATCAATATACAAGTTGGAACACAAGGAACTTTTTGATGCTTATGAGCGTCTGGCGACAACCCAATAACCGGTAAAGAATACATTGTTGGATTTGTAGAAATATTGCGGTTTGGGAAGAAGATGCATCGCTATAATAGATACAATCGTTTCAAGCTTAAGGAAAGCAGGACATATTAAATACTCGGATGTGTGCGTAAGAATGAATGGTTGGCGCAGAAGTGGCATTTTATCCCGGATGAAAATGAAGGTACATTTGTTCAGTATGGTCTGGTAGCTGTCAGGATGGTGATTCTGACTTTCACCACAATCACTTCATCTTGGTGTTTGAAACTGAAATTAGAAGAAATCGTATTCGGTGAGGAGATATGGGAAGATTAAAACTGGTAAATCACTCTAGCCAGTTGAATTGGCGGCCTATATGTTTGAAATAACGGCAAGCGAGAAGGAATCATGTATTTCAAGTTCCTTTGCCAAATTCCTATGTCAATCTAATATCAAAGCACAGCCATCTCTTACCATAATCATATTAGAATTGTTTTTAACTGAAAGCTATATCTATAGTACCGTTGATTGACTATGCGTTTCGAGCAATATAGCCTACCTGAAAACCACTTGCCCATTTCAGCAGTTGGAAGAATTGGGCTTTTTCAATGCACAGCCGGTAAATATATCGTAATGCAGGTTGCCTTAGCTTTGTATCTACGCATTATCAATTTTCTTGCCGGCTAGAGTTTTGGCCCAATAACCATTTGGCGGATTGTCCTGGTGTACCATCAACCCCCAAGATAAAAGCTGATGGCCTGGTTTGGTGCCAGCTCAAATCGTTGCGTAATACCATCCCGCTCAGCGGGCAAACTCATTTCACCGTCGAAGCCACGCACGGTGTAATTGTCCTCGATAAGCCAGTTTGTCTTGCAGTGTTGGCGGGGTTTTGTTCCGTGTGCATGAACGGATGTGTCATAGGCGATAGCTGTTTACCGGTTGAAAGGGTATTTGTCAGCCGATGCCGTCAAATTTTCACATACGTGACGTGCCTTCGCGAAAGCTTCTTCAGGCGCGCGCAGAGCATCACTCTCATACCGTCCGCGTTTGCCAGCAATCTTAAATTAGGCCGTACTGTTGCCAATGTATTCTTTGCCGACAACTCAGCCTAACCAACCTGCCGTTCTACGGCGTTGCACCATCGTCTCCCGCATCGTCAATATAGCTTTGTGTTTCGCGTGTCCGCCAATTCCTTTTCTTTATATGTTTGCGTTTTGGCATCGCGGTAGATTATTGATTGAAACCCAAATCGGTGTTGTAACTTTTACCGTTGTAATCATACGCTGCACGCCAAAATCCTCTTTTAAACCCGATGTTCTTGGTAGCCGCTGTGATTAGATACCCATGTCATTTGCCAAACGGCACAGGAAGTAATGCAACGCATGGTGTATGCCTTTTTTCAGGCTGCCTAGACCTCTGTTTCATCAGGAACATTACCAATTGAACGTCCATAATTTACATAGAACATATCACTCAGTCCAAAGTTTGTCAGCGCGGTAGTACTGTAGTATTTTCCTGTCGCCTCACTACCCGTTATCCATCCCCACTCCACACGGTGGGCAGCAGACGTTGCCACTTCAAATTCTGCACCAAACATCACTGGTTTGGTTCTCCCTCTACAGGAACGATTTGAGATCGGCTTTGCCAGTCAGGAGACGTTTGAATTTCAGTCCGCTTGTTTCCAAATCCGCAGATTCAGATCGTTTCGAGCCCGGAACGGTGACCTGGAATGCTGCAATACGTCCTGCATGGGTTTGATCATCTGAATACAGTCAGTTCATGGGCGTAGGGCCCAGTATCAGGGTTATTGAGCTTGCCACTATTCAAATCCTGTGGCGCAGCCAAGATGCAGGTCATTGCGGTATATCCCTGCCGTCAAAGCATTTTTATTGCTGGGGACTGCGGTTGCAGTTATAATGTCCGCCTGCGTTCAAACCGCGCGGCTGAAAGCCCGTTTCGCGCGCAGGCACGGTTTTAGGGCGGCTGGAAGCGAGCATGGAACATTTCGCGCTTCCAACACCCTTCGTTAATACTTCAAAACGGTTGGCTGCTGTCATCGCCCATCAACTGATTAACCGTTTCCGTGTTTTGGTGCAAACGCACATCGCTTTTGAGGCATGGTTTGGCAACTGCTCTTCGCGTTGGCGTTGCTGAATATCTTGCGCATACAGTTTTTGGCATGGTTGGGGAAGTAACAAAGTAGCAGGCAGTAGTACCTGCCGATCGCGCACGGACAAAAGCGAATATTAGGCCCGTGGGATAAAGGTTTCATAGCATGGTCGCCACAGATAATAAAATCATCAATGGGCATTCCAATGCGAGATTGCATCAAGTTTTAAAGTTAAAATCCTCAAACCCATATCGCTCCGCAATTACAAGGCGCGTACTGTCGTACTGAAATAACTGGCGCACAGATGAGCGCTGTTTTGATGACTTCTAATAATCCCAATATGACGCAAACCATTGAATCAGCCAAATATTGTCCACTTACAGTTCCAATCGCTGTTGTCGCGCAAATGGCGATTCAGATTCTAAATAATGCACCTGCATACTTCATCAAAATATTTCCTGGAGATATAACCGATTGGTTGCGTTTTATGCAAAACCGACGAACTGCCCGTTTTTAACTGGGCAATATACGTCCATCATCTCACACAATACGTGCTTGGCGATGCATGGGCGGCTGATACCATAGCCAAATGATGGCGCAGGTGCTTCGCTTTCGTTATATGGCTCTTTGGGATGGAAGCTTGGGTGGGGATGTTTTAGGAGGTTTGAGATGGGTGGGCATAGTTTGGGGGGTAAAGCCAAAGAGTAGTGTAAGTGGTTTAAAGGCTGCTAGAAACCAAGTCCAGCAAACCAAAACATATTATACGCCATTACACCTACAAAACTACATTTGGTTGCAGTCACTGGGATATGCTGGTTCATTACAAAAGTATTTTAAAAATAAAAAAGCTATTAAGATGTCATGAGGTCCATGCCTTTAAATATTTAAGCATATTGACCTTTGTTCCGGTTCCAGAATCCTAAATATCGTACTTCATTTGAAAATCTGTTCACTTCATCTCAATTACTCATATTTTTATTATTGAAATTTCTATCAATAACTGCAAAAGACATCTGGTTTTTTATTATATCTGAATCATCGTATCCTAAAATATTTTCAGGAAAAGTGTTATGATAAAAGAAATCAAATTTTGGTCTTTATCGGTTATACTTTAAATCCGGGGTATTAAATAAGAATGTGGAATCTTATAAAATCATTCAAAACCATTAGGTTTATTTTTGACAATGGCATCAGATGTATTCGATAACTCATTTAATCTATTTTATCTCCCTGGTTGTTTTAATATAATAATAGATATAGTTCCTCCGATGAAGGTGTAAACGTATGCTTCCCCTGGAGGAATATAAATAATGGGAATTCCTTGATATGGGTTTGACTATATTTTTCTAGTAGGCATTCTACTGTTTGCGCCGTTGTTCGTCACCCCCAAACTGATTCCTTCCAGCTTAAATCAGGTTTACATTTGCCTGTAACTATTTGCTCCTTTAAATAAGAACTTGCAGAACAATGCTGTTTCTTTTTGGTTCATTATTTTCTCCTAAAAGCTCACGGTCTTTTCAGTGAATTTTTGTACCCGTTAACGAAAGGCTTGATGTTATGTTTTGCTGCTTTTGGCAATACCTTTTACAACTTTTGTCGCATTAACCTCTTTTCCAATTATAAGAAGTTGTTAGCACAATTTCCGGCACGTTTTCCTTTAATTGCATGGATGCCAGCAGGAAGAAACGGGAACGTTGCAGTAACATCATGAGTAATCCTACTGCTGCGTCGAGGCAGCCAAACCTATAAAGGCCTATAGTGTTATAGGTCAAAGGGGTTACTATTCCTATGTTGCAGTATCATATTTCTATGCCCTTTTGCGCATTCAGGCTGCCTAATGCCCCATCTACTTGCGCTGTTTGTAAACTGCCCGCACCCGTAGCCCGTACCCAATAAGTTTGTAATCAACTGAACAGTTCTTTCTCTTTCTTCGTTAAGTCGCCCTTTTCTTTTGCCCGTATAACCATTTGCTGATGCCGGGCTGGCCTTCCATTCCGCCGCCTCAATCTCCGCCTGCTAGAACATTGTTGTCTCCTCTGCGGCAACCCTTCTTCCTAATACCGTGAGCCGGGGCGGTGGTTCTTGACTGGCGGTTAGTTTGCCATTCGCGTTTGTTGGCTAAATCTGCAAGTGCTGTCAATCTCACGCTTGCGCACGATACGGCTGGCGATGCAGTATGCCAGCGATGCCGCTCGCTGGGTCGGCGCAGCTAAACCTGAGGCTAACATGTTGGGGAATGACTTTGCCTTGTTGCCAATTATCTGCTTTGCTGCCGCATCTTAAACTTCGCTGGGCTGCGTTTGTGGTTCATATCGCCCATTGGCTAATGCCTCGGCTGCTGCTGTTTTCAGCTGCTTCTTTGTCGTCAATGGTTTCGTCGTTGTTTTCTCTTCAAACCAGACTGGCCTGGTGTTGATCGGCGTCTGTAATTTGCATTTGGTACAATATCAATATCGGCTTTGGTTTGTGCCCGCTTTCTTTTGCCTGTCAGCCTGATTTGGCTGATCTGGTTGCCAGATAAATTATTGATACGCTTTTCGTGATGCTGCTTTGACTATCGCTGTCTGTACCCGCCTTGCAAAGTGAACTTGCGCCGTTTTATCGACGTGACCACGCTTGTCAGGTGTTTGTTTTGGGGTTTGTTTGCTCCCTGTCCAGTGTTTTTGCCGCTTATAGGACGTACCTTTACAATCAAACTTTCTAACCTTTGTATTGGCTGGTTTGAATGCTCGCTGGTAGTAAGGGTGGCCGTCTGAAAGCAGTTTTACCCTTGTCTTCTGCACGCTTTGGCTGCTGGTGATGATGCCGCCTTTGGAGCCCTGTGGTTTCGGCCTTGGTTGATAATAAATGTCTCCGGCAAATACCGCGCTTTGCTCCAGTTGCACTGAAGCATGGTCCCGGCTCAGTTTTGCTGGCTGTAATCGCCGCTTGCGGTAACTTGTGCGCTGGCGTTTTGTTTGCTTTGATGGTTCTCTATCTTGTACCTTTGAATGCGGTTTTGGCGTGGCTTGGCACGCCTTTGCCCGCGTACTTGCGCATACTGAGTGAAAGTGTCGCCGCGGGATGAGTTTGGCTGCCTTTGTCGCCGGAAATATGGCTATGGCGGTGGGTTACGCTATCATATTGCCAGCCTTCTTTGCCATTTATTGCCGCCTGCGGTAACGCCTAATGACCAGCCTCCTTGTCCGAATGATACGGCGGCACCACCGTTTCAACCTGCCATTTGTTTGTTGCGTTCAGTATTATAACTGCTCGGCTAGTTGGAGTGTGATGTCATTATCAATCAGGCGGTTCACTGCTTTGCCGGCAACATCCCAAACCTGCGATGTTGATGATGGATTGTTCTCGCTGCGCCTGTGGCGTTAATGTGGTTTACCACCTCGCTTGAATTGACTCGCGGAAGCAGCACTTGAACGTTGGTTTGTCGGTTTTTATTTCGCCGTAGGTTATGGAGATGCTGACTTGTTTGAAATGGTTTTGTACCATTGGCTAAGTTTTGCACTCTTACCTGTTTTGTGCGACTTGCCAGCCTACGTGGCAGCCGCCATGGCGTGCGCGGTCGTTTTTGCCTTTGGCTCCGACACTTGTTTGCTGCTTTGTGCGACGGCAATAGCTTGTGCCAAATCGGTAACGGCAACTGAATGCCACCGTTAAGCCTTTTTGTTCATAGGTTTGGGTGGTATTGCTGTTTCCCAATTGTTGTGTGCCGCTTGAATATGTCTATGCTTTGGGCATAGATGGTATTGTTGCCTTCGGGCTGGAAACGGTACTGCCGGTTGTTTCGCTGGTATTTGCCTGCAACAATGGTGGTATCGCCTTTCAGGCTGCCTACGGTACTTTTTTATGTTCGTTGCGGGATTGGTTTCTTGTGTGTTTGTCTTGCTGCCAATGGTAAATGATACCTGCGCTCATCAATCCTGATTTCTGGGTTTGATGATGGTTTCGCTTTAGCTTTGAGTTTGGGTTTGTACCAATGCGAACATGATTGCCTGCTTGAATCCGGGTGCCATTATCGGAAATAACATGCCTTAAGGGATGTTGGCCGTTTCCTGCAATACAGCTTGCTTGCTTCAAGGTGCTGCTTTGAGCGGTTTCATTGTAGCTCTGGGCTTTGTCGGTAATAGCTGGGTTATGTCGCGCCCTGCTTGCAACTAGGACGCTGCTTTTACGCCTTGCTCTGATTGATTGCTGATTTGACCAGCAATGATGTTGATATCTTTGCCTGCCTGCGCTGCTAGCTTTGCTTTCTTTGCCTGTGATATAAATTACCTGCCATTCGGTCTAGGTAGGTGCTGCTGTATGTGTTTGGCTGCTGGCGATGGTGCTTTGTGGCTGTTAATGTTATTTACCTGCGTTGAGCAATAATGTCTGTTCGGCAAGCTTATGCCATAATATTATTGATGTCTTGTGTGCGTGTAACCGCTGATTTTTGCGCATGAATACATACCGATGATATTGTCTAGCGTATCGGTATTGATAATAAACGCATTGCGCCCTGCAATTGTGCTGAGTTTTCAGGCTGCCTGAAACGATGATTTGTATTGCTGCCACAACAGCAATGCACCTTTACCGTCACATGTCCGCTGTTCTTAGCGCGTACATAAACCTGTGGCACCAATGCAGTTTGTGCCGCCATCAGGAATTTCGCTTCTTTTAGCACTAACCAAACAATATCGCTGGTCAGTTGCGCTACTTGCTCGGCATAATGCAATGCCAACGCTGAAGGATTCATGGGCGTGCCGCGGTCAGCGCCATTATCCATGAGCTTTAAATTGTTCTTCGTCGTTTTGATAATAAGTCTAAACGACGATGCCCTGTCAACTCTTGCGATCTGTTCATTGATTAAGCATTTGCTCATAATAGCCATCACCCAAACGTTTATGAAATTGTTTTAGGTCTGGTTGGGGAAGCCTGTCCAGCATATAGTCACTACCCAACCATTGACGGTAGTTGGCAAAGCGTGGATCAGTTTCAACAAGATAGCAACTTTATTGACAGAGTTGATAATATATAAGCTGCTGCTGGGTAATGAATAAAAGAATTGGACGTATAAGGTAGCAGAGAAATACCAATTTAACTGCCACGTAACAGTGCATAGCTGGGCATGATGGCTTAATGCTTTGCGATGCGATTCATAGGCAAATGAACCCAGTGAAATATTTACCGTGTGTTCCTCGGCAAAGTCATAATTTTGTTCGCTATGTCCCGTTGAGTCTCGTCTTTATGTGTTTCTCCGCCAATAGCTAGCCAATTTGCCATTTCACTGAATACTTTCTTTTCATAAAGGTTTGCTCGTTATGAAACCGTCTTTTTTCTGTTGCACAAGCAAAATTGCCGCCGACGATGATTTGGCTTCCATCATTATTAAATACTTCTTTACCATCAATGGTTAAATCATTACGAAATGATTTTGGCACAACAGTTTGGGTAACTTAGGTTTTTGGGTGACTTTTTTTCATAATCGTATTTATGCAATTTTCATGCGCCTCCATCAGGGTGCGTAAGTGGTCTGATTCATCGTTATAAAGCAGGCCAAGCCTAATGATGATGTTGCGTGCCTTCCCGCAATAATTCGTGTCGTCAAATGCTTCAGTAATCAACAATATGCTCGCGCCTATTTCTACCAACTGGTTTTCAAATGCTCATTGGTATTGTGCAGCTTTCTACACCTAAACGCATTTTATGGCAGCAGCTTCAATAGTTACGCTGGCATGCGTATGCTGAGCTTTGCCTGTGGCTTGGTATTGGTATCTAATGCGCCAACCACGCCATATCGTTACCGCTGTAAATCAGACTGTTTTCACAGTTGTTTAATTGCCCAATGCCTAAATTCAGGTTTCGCGTGCCGCAATGGCGGCACCTGTACCATTTCATCTTGATTGTGTCCTAAACCCGGGTAGCCACCAATAGCGATAATGTCGCCATAAGTGACCTGTACCGATATTATTCACTTGCCCAGCTTGGATTTTGGTTTGTTGTCGTCAATCAAGCCTCTATTGGTTAAATTGACCTTGCTGCGTGCCAATGTCTGTCGTACCGCCGGATTGAATGTTGCCTTGTGCTGCATTATCAAGTTATTGCTTTAATCCGATACGTTTTCCTGCTTGCAAGGTGTGTGAATTTTTTTCAGAGCTACTCGTGTACTGAGCGACAATTCATTGCCCGCCACGATCTTGCGTCACCTAAAAATCATCTTGCCAACGCAATATCCAGTTTGTATCAGCGGCAGAAGTGTGCGTTGTTGGATAACAATTTTTACCTGAATACTTAATATCACGTACCAGATTGTATCGTGCTTGTTCATGTCAATGGCAGCGATTACTGACCATCGTGAATAATCGGTTGTTGATTGTCACTATTTCGCCATTTGGTTGAGCTAAGGCTGCCTGAGCAACTTCAAATCCGCTATTTCTGCTGATAATAACACTGCCATGAGCGTTATTCAGTTGATGAGTTTCAATCTCTAACTGTTGGCGTGTTGTGATGTTGCCGTTTTGTATTCAGGCTGCGCCGGCTTGAATGTGGAGCCGCATCACTGATAATTGTTCCATTGTGATTGTCAAACGCCGAACCTTTTGCATTGACTGATGAATGTCTATTTGTCCAGCGATTATTTAAACCTTGTTGCGCACTAACATCTGTTTGACCATTGGCGATAATACTGCCCTGAATTGTCCAGTGCACCATGAGTGCAGGTGTCCCATCAGCAGGTAGGCGCAGTTATGTTTTGATGTAGAAACGGTTTGCAGTGCCCGTACCTGCCTGTTGCCGTTGTTGGTGTAGAGTAGTGGATGAATGGGAAGATGCGACTGTAACTATTGCCGGTTTGATTGCTTGAACCATTTGGCACTTGCCGAATGTGGTGTGGTATCTGGCAAACCCATGCGACCACCGAGTTTATCCATTTTGTGTGCATCAATATGGGTAGCATTGAACCTATTTGAGAGAGTTTGCCTTGATTATTAAGTGTGTGTCGGTATCAACTAGCCAAACGACGGCTTCAATGATGCCACGATGTTTCATGTTTTCAGAGCTGCCCGATTGTGAATCAATATTTCGCCTGAGGACAATAATGTACCAGTGTTTTGAATCGACTGACTGTGAATTTGGGTGCCTTGTTGCGATACCACCCGTACCGCTGTCGTTTTCAACGCCTTGACTGCGGATATTGACTTTGTGTTCCGCTGTATTGTCCGCATCTCTTTTGCATTGGCGGCAGCCATCGTGCCCACTATTGACTAGACGGCACATTTGCATCAATCGCCACATTACCGGAAGAAGCAAACAACTGCCGCTCGATTACGAGATGCCTGCTTGTTCGCACGTACTGATCAAGGTGATTTTGTTGGCATACATACCTCCTAATTTGCCTGTATCAATCGCAAATAAAGGGATATGTGTTACCGTTGTTGGCTATGTTGTTTGACGTATTAGCAGCAGCATTATTGAGGCCAGGAGAGATGTGTGCATCCACCTGTTTGCGGCCACATCGTTTTGTCCCGCGACGGCGCAGACTTATCTTGTCCCCATACGGGTGACATCAGATTTTTGGAATGATAACTGAGAATACGTGTGACTGTAATCGGTATCGCGGGCATCAAAGCCTTGTCCGCGATCGCAACATCCCTTGCCTTATCTTAAAGCCGCTAAGGTCTCCTGCTTGATATTGCGGTTGCCCTCTCGTCAAAGAAGTGGCACAGGAAGCGTGATGACCACCATCGACTGCAATCCCTGCCGGATTGGCGATAACGACTTCGCGTCGTCCGCCCACTTCAGCCATAGCCATTCAGTTGTGAAGAATGGCTGCTGTTGATTGTTTACAGCACACGTGCTAACTATGCCAGCCAAGGATTGCCTTGGACCAACCGCCTAGCTGTGTTTGGGTGTTGCTGCGACTGTTCTGCGAAAATCGCGCGCGATTACCCACATCAAACTGGGCATGTTGATTAGCAGAAACCCCTGCCGAAGTAGGGGTTTGAATGTGACTCGCGGTAATGCCGTTACCTGTTTGCAGAATCACGTGGCTTGTTGGGTGGAGCAGCATCAGCAACAAATGCCATCGGCTTAAAAGCAATATTGGCCGTACCACAGCCAAACGAAACATGCGTAATAAAGAAAAAGAAAAGATGTTTGAACGACACAGGTGCATAGGTGAGTACCAAAAGGAACAGATTTCACATGAGCGCTGCCTGAATCACTATCGGCACAGCTTTTTACCTTCGCTTGGTAGTTTTCAGCAACAGCTACCACGGCAGCCCACGTTTGCGGTTGAAAATTACACGATAGAGAGTTTTTATTCATGATTTCCAGTTGTTGATTTTATAAAGTTATTAGAGAAAATTGGATAGTCTGACAAACATTTCCCTGAGATCAAGGAGTTTTTGGCAGGTCAATTACCGCCATTTTACTGCCATTTGTTTATTAAATTGGGGACTGCTAGATAACGGTTTAAAAATCCCATTCGAACAGAAATGGCAAAGGTATACACGTCGTTGACCCTATGCGCAATCAACAACATTATTGCCGATTATCGCGAGAGAAGAGTTAAGTCTGATGGCATTGTGTATACGGATACCTTTCGTAGTTATGATGTACTTGATGTCAGTGAATTTAGCCATTTACGCATAGATTTTTCCGGTATGTGACGGGCAATTTAAAACAATCGGATTTTGTGCCATTTGTCGTGAAGTCTTTACTTGCTTGGCTAACAGTCAGGATGTCCCATTTCAGTAGTCGGAAATTGTCCCATTTTGTCAGCTAAGCGCTGCTTACTTGGTCGCTTTGAATTTAAAACAGTCTTTCTACTTTCAAACCTGTTTTCTGTTATAAGAGCTCATATGATCCAATAAGCATTCCCAAAAGAGCATTTTTGGACGGTATTTAAGGAATGTGATTAGCGTTTTAACAACAGTGAAATAGAATCTAAAATTCCATGATAGAAGACAGTGTTAATGGAAATTTGGTCTGGTTTATCTAGTACACAGCCCTGCAGTTTCATGAAACGACGTCGCGGCTGTTTGCGACAGCGAATCCAGCCGATTTTCAGGAGATACAGGCGGTTATTTTGTTGTTTCCAGTTTACAGCCTTTTGCGAAGGCGAAAAGCTCTCTTTCAAGCCTTTTTCTTGAATTTCGGGAAGCCGGAACGCTTTTGAAGAAGTTTTTGAACGCGCTTTCAAGGTCTTTTAACGACTGCTGCAAAGACCTGACTGTAGCGATCTTTCAACGAGTGGTTCACTTTTCCATTCAGCGCAGATTGGCTATTTTCGTATAACTGAACTTAACACTGTCTGTGCCCATAATGCTCATTTCTGCCAAGACAACCCTGATTGAAGACAAAAGCAGGAACAGCCACAAAACTGTTTCATTTCTGCGGATTTGTGCGCCGTTTGGCATGATTTCGAACTTAAAAGGCTTTGCGTATAATCATAGTGGTATGATTATACCTTTGGTTTGTGTCCATGCCTTATCTCACGCCCTGAAGGACGGAGTTTTGCAGCACAGGGCTGATAAAACGCGGATATAATCAAATACATGTAATGAGATTCCCAAAATCTTGGTAATGATGTATATTAGTTAAGTTTAGCTAATCATGAGAAGTGTTATATTTCAAGCAAATATTCATCAGGCAAAAACCAATTTTAGGTCAATTGATTCAAAAGAGCAGAAAGCAGGAAATCGTTATTATTGCGAAAAGCAGGTAAGCCTTGCGTCCAACTAACTGATATGAAAAACCGGCACGAAATGCAGGAAGGTTGAAAAATTCAGTCATATGGGAAATACGGATGTTCACGTATTCTTGAGGATGACAATGGAGCGGCAGCTTTATTTGAGAGTCGGCTCTGTGAGAAAGATTCTGCTTGATGCATGCTTTGCTGTGGTGGTTGTTGGATGACAAGAAACTGGGGACATCTGCACGCAAACTGATAGAAAATCCGAGAAATGTGATCTTTTGTCAGTGCAGTAAGTATTTGGGGAATTTCCATCAAGCAGAACAAGGGTTGTTGAAATTACCGGACAGGATTTTTGATGTGCTTCAAGAAGGATTTTTGAAATGCCTATGGTCTGTCTTTCATGCAAAAACAGGCTGGAAGCCTTTCGGAGATACACAAAGACCCTTTCGATAGGATGTTGATTTCTGAAACCCAAGCGGAAAGGCTTTTGAACGATGACTGTCGATGAATATATTCCCGCAGTATGGAATTAGAGTTGTCAACGCATCAAGCTGACAAATACGAAAACGTGTACCTCAAGAAAAGACCGCCTCGGCGGTCTTTTCAGTTATGTCTTCGGCTTAAAAGCCAGACTTCCGTCGTGGTATATAAATCAGTCATTGTTTTAAACCTTACTGTACAACTGCTAAACTGCTAGAAAACACAGAAAGAAGCAATACTAACTTGCACACACACAGATATCAAACACCATTAAGTACATCATTCTAACTTTTTCGTTTGCCTGATGTGTTGATGCTATTTGTGCTGTTCTTATATATGTTGATACTGGATTTACGTCGCGTTTTTCGGAAAAATTCAACCGGTAAGGACCGATACGCTGTTTCATCCTCCTTGCTTAGAGAGGTAGGTAGATACGACCTTAGTTTGGCATCCGTAATTTCATCATTTTTCGTCAAGGTCAATCCCTTGATTTTAAATATTTACAGGGTAAAGACTATTATTCGGTTAGACGAAACCTATCAAAGGAATTCCACTGGATTTCTTTAGCGCAGTATGCGCTATATTGCTTTGATATTAGCAACCGCGCCGGTGGGAAACGCCGGAAGAAAAACCATGCGGATATGCCGCATGCCGCGGACTCGGTTTCTAACTTTAACTGGAAAGAAGAATAAGGTATTTGTATAGAATTTTAAAACTACCTGACATTTGCCGGTACGCTGTTTGCCCATTTCGATCTGATAGGCATGCTGTTTTGTTTAGGTTATACGTCGTGATGCTTGATTTTCCAGCGAAAAACCACAAAACCGGCGGGATTGGCCTGTATTTTTGCTGTGTTTGTAGGTTTATACAGGTATCATTTTCACAGAAATGAATATAGGCTTTCCCGGCAGAGAAAGTCGCGGGAACCTCCGGCGAATTGAGACTCACCTTGTATTTGAAATGACGCTAGATGAGGTTCGTTGGGCATTTTAAATACGTTGGCAAGTTTAATGGCAACGCCGTACTGGTTTCAAGTTAATCCACTATAAAAGCAACAAATTTATCCGATTAAACTCATAAAAAGCAAGGTCATAATATAATATGAGCACAGTTATCACATTATAGATATTGCTTTAAATAAGCTATAACAAATCAACGATATTGTACATCCTGTTTCATGATAATCATCATTTTTATCTGAATCTCCTAAATCAACAACAGCTTTTACCCAAAAATTTTGGTTTCAATAAAATTCCTGAGCACTCGTATAGACAGCACTGTTTCATTTCAACCCTGATACTTTCTATGTTGTTTAAAATAGCGTCCATTACGTTTTATCGCTAACAACAGCGGATCACAAACAATAGACAATTTTATTGTTGAGTCTTTTAGAGCTGCATCATATAAATCTTGCTTTATATATCTTAAAGTATGCTATCTTCACAACAATTTTAACTTACTCTGATCCTTCTCCAAGTGGAATTTGATAGGGTTCAGTTTAACTTCCCCTCTGTATATTTACCCTCCATACTCCCAACAAAGGGTCCCCACGATAACGTCAAGATAATTTGATACTCCTTTTCATACACATATTCTGGTTGCTACTACTTTTGGTTGAAAATATTCGATAGCTTTAGTCGCGGTAATCGCCATATAACAGATATTTTAGGAGGAACAACACATAAACCCTTGGAATCACTTATATCGATTTCTATACAATCCTAATCCTTTATAAGCCTAGAATCTCCTATATTGGCCTCTGTCCTTTCATATGCTTTCTCTCCCAGATAATGCACTTTCCAATATAGTAAATCATAAATTTATCTTAGAAATTGTTTTATTATTTATAATCTAGACAAGATTTCCACTTATCATCACTAGTTTTATTGTATAACATTAATTGCTAGTTCATTAAACCTATCAATGTTGATACATCTTGCATGTCTAATTTTGGAATAATAAAGCAATATCGGCTGTTAATTTGACGCTGTTGAAGGCTTATTAAACCAAGATGATGTAACTCTAAATTTATCTACTATAATGTGTAGTTCACAACAAAACATATATTCTTTGATAAGTGACTAAAATTAAATCTTGGTATTTTAATAATTTCATATTTGGATTTATCTGCACATTGATGTATTCTTATTTGGAATTCACGTCTTGTGATCAATCTCCAACAATATTCTAAAATAATATATGACAGCTCCATGCCTACAGAATTTTTATCATATGAAGAAAAGCATCTTTTTAGCATATTATCTGCAATTAATTTTTTCTTAGGAGAATTAGTGTGGATATATCATTCCATATGGTTTTTCTTATAATTGTAGATGTGAAAGATACTCAGATACTAATAAATCTAGATTCGGATGTATTCATTATGCCAGTTAGTAAAGTCTTGAAATCTCTATTACTTAATAATAAATCTAACATTCTTAATTCTGGAGTTACCTTGCAACTTTTCCTTTTTAAGAGTGCAATGTCAGATTCTACATCCTGAATGAAATATTCAAACAACTTATCTTCCAAAATACTTCAAAACATCTCAATAAACAGAGCAACTTTCTCAAGGTCTGTAATACCCGTTTTTGTTTTGCAATCAATATTATGAATTAGGAATACTTTCAAAATTTAGTGTCTCTAAAAGATAATAAAAGATCATTTAGAATATTATCGTTAATCATGAATATATTTTATAGGATCAACATAAATCTAGAATTAATATAGTTGCCTTTTTAATTTACTTATTTATATCAATTCTTAATTCTGCTTTTTCTACTAATAAATTATTATTTGTTTTCCCCATACCAATGCAATATTGATGCTCTATAATTGCATCTATAGGCTCTTCAGTTATAAAGAATAATTTAATTAGATGTTTTTGTCGCATAATGTAACCATATACTCAACTATAGCCGGTGATTTATTATAAAATATTCCTAGCAAATTCAGTATATTACACTCAAATCTTTTTCTAAAGAAGATTGCAATGTATTTCTTAATTGGTGCTCATGTTCTGTGTTTTTGTAGCAGTAAAATAATAGACGCTTGAAAATAATTTTTAAATCATCATTATCAACACTTAATTATATCTTCTAATAAACTATCAGAAAAATCTCTCCCTGGAAACGTAAGTAGCAACTCATCAGTTTATCAATACATCTTCATGCAACCTTAAATTAGATCTGAAATCCTTTTCCTAACAAATAAATTAAACCTGATATTTTCAACAATTCCACAGCGATCTCTGTATATTTTAAATATATTAATATTATATTCAATTGAAACTACTCCGCTGAAAAGAGCCATCCCTAACTCAGAAAAGTAATTGTGTTTTCTTTCTCTTTGATAACAAATGATATTTTTAGTATAAAAAATATGATATTATTATTATTCAGTATTCTTTGAGACACAGAATCTTCAATTAATAATGACTTTCCCTGAAAAATATAAATCACAAAATTGTTCTTCACTTATTATAAAATTGCATAATATCAAAATTAATTTTGAATGGAATTTATATTCTTCAATGATTCTATATCAAAGGCTCATGTAACGAAATATAGGGTAGTTCAGTCTGAACCATAGAGAAGATGTACAATGCTGGCATCTGGTATAGAAACTGATAAGTGCATTTCAAAACTTTTATATATCTGATTCACTATCAAGTTTGATTTATAAATTGATTTTATAACAGTTAAAGAAATTCTCCTCTCCTGAATTAGATTCTATCACATAGACTAAAATAATCCATTTTATCGCTTGTTAATTCTTTATTACTTTGTTGATACTAATTTATATTGTGGGGACGAATTATTTCCGTAAATCAGTATCTATCCTTTCTTCCAGATCAGGAGAAATCTCATTAAGAATTTGTTTTAATAAACAGTATTCTTTAATAAAAATATACGAAACTGCCACTAATTTTGTTAAATTTTAAGCACATTCAACCAGATTTCCAATATTTTTTTGATTTAAAAGAAATAATATTTTATTATATATATTCTTAATATTTCTAGTTTTCCTTGTTTAGAATTAAATGTTTCTATATATGCTTGTTATGAATGCTGTTCAGCATTTTCCCTTGCATGCAAAAACAATCAAAAGTATCTAAATTATTCGTTATTTTTGAATAGCTGATTTCCTCGATGACATCGAGGATTTTTTTATATAGAAATTCCATATTTAAGCAATCTTATCTAACAGTTTTAATTTATAATGATTTTTTTCATTAATCCCTCCTCTTATATTTCCCATCTGTTTTTTTTATATCAGATATTCTTAATGATTTTTTTCATAATAACCGTTTTTCATTTTTTACCATGTCTTATTTCGTTTAGATTTGGGCTGTTCTAAAATTGATTCTTCTAGATTAACCCTAAATTTAGGTCCCCAGGGAATTTTAGTTATTGGAAGTTGTCTTGAGACAAGGCATTTCATTCTCATAATTGACAAGTGCTTGACCTGCCATAAGTCTTCTTTGAGCATCTCTTAGATAACTTTTATGGGTAAGCTCTCTGTTCTTATTAAATTTGTTTAAAGCAATTTTTTGATTCATTCTAAATCCTTTTGGTATGTTTTTATTAATTGGTTTATACGGTTTTTATTTTCTGCTATACATATCTACATCCTTGTTGAAATATTCAATATCATGGGGTTCATAGACGACACTAAAACCTGAGTTGTCCTTTTCATTTTTGCGGGAGAGGCTTAATACAAAGAATGTTCTTTGTTGAGAATCTACTCTGTATTAACTGTAGCTGGTAATATTTTCCTGAGATTTAAATTTCCTTGTACGAATGTGAAGCTGCCGTACAAGCGGGTCGTTTCTTGGCTGGAACGGGTTCAACCACAAAAAACCTGATAAAGACAATCCCTCAAACCATTTATCGGGATTGGGATACAGACCAGACGCTCGGAAGGGTCAATTTCTTCAGATTAGTCAAACAAATATGGGCGGTTTGATTGGTATTTGGATTTTGTATTTGTCGGTAAATCCTTTACTTGTTTGGCCGTTTAAATTTGAAAACAGTCTTTCTTTTCAGGCTTTTTCTGTTGTAAGTCTATAATCATCCTTCTTTTATTGTACCAAAACAGGCGGGCGGTCCTAATTTTGGGTGGCATCCTGTTTCGCATGTATTTCAAAATCTGTTTGTCGGTGATTATTGGTTCCTTTGTCCTCCTTCGACTAAAGGCGGATTTCTACTGGTCAGCTTTGTGTGGGCTGCTCTGGCAGTTCTTGCTGTGACCTTTCAATGAGTTCACTTCACAAGCTTGTTGGCGTTTTTGTGTAGCTTGCATATTATCTAGTTTTATATTACATTTGTTAGTTTTGTATTTACTGAGCCTGTAATATGAGCTTCCCGGTTGAACGGTACACTCCAGTAACGTAAACATTCTCTCAATTCCTCCACCCACCGCATCAACAGTGGGCTTTTTATATCCGATGCCTAGCTAAGCGGGTTTATCGCCATCCTGTCGTATGTCGTGCATATGGGTCTTATATGGCATTCCGATGGCCGTAATAGTTGCCGGTGAGGCTATGGTCTTTGTTGCTTCTCAGGTATCGGCTCGCATTTTTAGGTGCCTGCGCGGTTATAAGTCGTTGCCTGCGAATTTGCCACTGCTTTTTGCATCTCTTTTTGACTGGTTGGCTGGAACAAGCTCATTCTTCAAACTCTAAATGCAATGCAGAGTGACGAGAGCTGGAATTGCAGTTCAGCAGGAAAAACCGGATTTTTAAAACAGGCTTGTGGGCTGCAAATAAGCTTAGCCGACAGTATGCTGCCGACTGGAAAACTGCGTGTTGCCCAGGGTATTACCAAGCCGGTTTGGGCATTTTCGGCGGGAAGAAAATGAGCCGGGTGCGCGAAAATCCGCGAGGTACGCCGGGAAAACGGGATGTCGAACGGGATGTCATGCCGGCATCAACAAAGATGCTGACGTGAATCTGTGAAATCTCACGGGTTTTCTTCGTAGTATGAAACTCGCCTGCGTAAAGCAATAGAAAAAATGGATGTGCCTGAACGATTGGAAGAAAGATTTTATTCTCTGACGGAAGGTTTCAGCTATGGGATACCGATAACAGGACTCCGCCGTGCATTCGGACAATATGTAAAACAGCTGTGAGGATATGGAAGCGGCTGCTCGTTGGCGAAGCCTAGGAAGAGTGCAAACCATTTCGGACAGCTTCCTCGGACGGTCGAAGTATCAGACTCCTCCTTCCCTTGGTTGACATCCTCCCCGCCTGAGGGCGGGTGATTCTACGGTCGGCGGTGTCTAACCCGCTTCGGCGGAGTTCGTGCTGCTGCAACCTTACCGCAGTTGCACTTCACGCGCTACGGGCATCCTGCCCTGATTTGACTGCTTATTGCGCCGCAAGATTTCCTGACCGTCGTAATATATTTATCCTCCCAACCACATCCGCATTTCTGTATAGCCGCATTCTACGCGTTTGAAAATCAGCCTGCGTTTGGCGGTTTTCCTTTGCGGTATAACCGCAACAGGACAGATTCGACTTGTATTTTGCGGCGGTACAGCAGCAGATGTCCGCCGTTCCCAAGCTAATTTATGTACGCCAACTGCCGTCTGAACTCAACCAAGATTGGTCTGGTATCACTTTACCAGTTCAAACCTGATTTTCTGTTGCATTCTTGCCCGTGCTTCTTCCCGTTGTACTGTGGCTGATTTGGACATATTCGACACCTGTAAATCTTCAGCACACAACCGCGTGGTTTTTGCTGATTTTGCTTGAAGTTTGGTGCAGGAAAGTCTTTACGGCGGTGAGGCGGTTTTGTGGTGCAATTTGGCGATTTTTCGCCTTTAATTTCTGCCAGTTTTGGCTAAATTTAACCTTGTTTTTAAGTCGGCGTTGTCAGTTTTGCCAGTTTGCCTTTGCAGGTTCTTGAATGCGTTAATCAGCTCAAAAATATTCTGCATGACGTTGGATGCGTCAGCAAGCGCGATACCCATATCGATACCGATTTCTCCGCCTTTGGGTTGTGTTTTCCGCCTCAAATTCTGTTTGAATGAGCATACACTACCGCATTTTCCGGCTGACGGTTGCGTTCTTCATTTCGCCGACGACATCGCGGCTGTTGCGATAGCGTATCCAACGATTTTGGGCAGATGGTGCGGTTATTTTGTTATTCAGTTTACAGCTTGCGGAAATCTGAAACTGTCTTTTCTTTACGTTTGATTTTGGAAGGTCCGGACGTTTGGCGAAGAAGTTTTGAATGAGCTTTCGATCTTTCAAAGCTTTGCTGCAAAACCTGACTGCTGGATCTTTTACTAGTTAATTCACGTTTCCATTCGGGAACAATTTCGCGATTTGTGTGTGCCTGAATTTAGATGATTTATCTGCTTCGTGCTGTTGTTTGATAATCCGGCGCGGTTGAATACAAAAGCGCGACAACCGCCGACTGTCGTCTTGCGGTTTGTGCGCCGTTGGCATCAATTCAAATTTGAACGCTTTGAGTATTTACCGTAGTTTCGTAGATAGTGGAATTTTTGATTATTCTACACTTGGTCTATGGAAAAGAAACTGATTTAAGACTTGGTAGACACGTTGTTTTTAACTTACATGATTCATTTAGTCTTTGTCGCAAAATACGTGAAAAGTGTTCACAAAAGAAATTTTAGACGATATGCGACAAATGAAAAGCGTTGCTGCGATTTTGAGGCCAACTAGTGGAATTTGACGGTGAAAATGCATGTTCATTTAGCATAAACTATCCACCCAAAGTATCTATCTTCAAAACTCGTGAACAGCTTGGAAAGGTGTATCTGAGTCATATGATTAGGCATTATCCAGTATTCGTGAGAGCTTTGGTGGTGCGTTGTGGTCGCCGTCTTATTTTGCAGGTAGTTGTGGTGGTGCATCTATTTCCATTGTTCAAACAATATATTGAGCAGCAAAATACGCCTGACTGAAATTCAAACGTTTTTGGACTGCTTTGCGGTCCGTGCCTGTCTCCACCGTGAACGGCGAGTTTTACAGCGCATTCGGGATAAAAACTATTAAAGCGCCCTTACTATGAACCGCACTCTGTACAAAGTTGTATTTAACAAACATCGAAACTGCACTGATAGCCGTTGCTAGAAAATGCCAAACGCGAGGCAAAAACACAGCCGACACCCAAGCTGTGGGTGTTTTGCCAAATGATGTCTGCAGGGCTTCGGGTTTTATCCATTCTCTCTGTTATCTCATTCTCCCTTTCATTACTGCTCAGTTTCTGCCTATCTGACTTCTTCTTCTGCTGAATGCCCAAGGTGTCGTTGCCACAAATCCGCACCTGCACAGCAACAGCCTACCATCCTGCAAACGGGTAACGCGGCATAGTCAATATTCAAACCCTACCGCTTCGGCGGGGGTTTCTGTTAATCAATATACACGCAGTTTTGATGTGGGTAATCGCGGGGGCGTTTTAAAGCAACAGTCGCAGCAACACCCAAACACAGCTGAGGCGGTTGGATTCAAGGCAATCGCTTAGTTGGCAAGGGCCCGAAAGCTTACGTGTGGTTAGTAAACCAAATCAACAGCAGCCATTCTTCACAACTGAATGGCTGCATTGAAAGTGGGCGGACGACGTGCGGAAGTCGTTATTGCCAATCCGGCAGGATTGCAGTCGATGGTGGTGGTTTTTATCAGTAGCTTCCCGTGCACTTTGACGACGGTACAACCGCAATATCAAGCAGGGAGACCTTCAGCGGCTTTCTAAGATAAGGCGAGGCAATGTTGCCATCGCCGGACACGAGTTTTGGATGCACGTGATACGATTTCCGCGGATGCTGAGCCATCCGGTTAAGATTGATGGGTATGTATGAGGTAAAGATGTGCGTGTCGGCGAGAAAATCGATGTCTCGGCTGATGGCTCTATCCAGTCTTCACGCTCCCCTACCACGATATAAATTCCGACAACTCACCCATATGCCATCGATGACGGGGCATTGGGCGGTATGTATGCCGGTGAATCACCTGATCAGCACTGATCGTGATGCATCCGTGCGCAATCAGGGGCAATGGTTTGCCTCAGCCGGCGATGCTGGCAGTGAATGCTGAGGTAAACTGGAGTCAACTTTGGGCATGATTGCGGCGACGGGGAAAAATCATGCCGGTTTCACTTCATGCCGCAGTATTCATAATAGCGGTACGGTTGCCCTCACAGGATGCTGCCAATATTCACGCGGACGCTGGACAGATTTCAGGAACGGTCTTATCCTCAGGTCAGATTGACTGTTTTCGTAATTTGAGCGTGAAAAACCAAAACGTCTATGGTCGATCGGGCTGCCCGCGAGATATGTCAACAGGTGGTTTGGATACACGAGTACAATTACTCCGACAGGTTCGCAAGCATTGGTTGGTATCTGCCGGCAAATTCGATAACAGTGGCAAGATTGGTGTAAGTGACGTTCCACAGACAGTTTGAATCGTCCATCAGTCATACCACAGATTCGAGTACGCAGGCAGGTTCAGACGCAGCAACACTGTCTCGGTATCTAAAGCCTGGATTCAAACAATCCGTTTCACCTACAGCGCACCTGCAAAAACTGCGCCGTAGGACGCATTCAAACAACAGACATTTGACAATGCAGGATCAATCAATGCGGGTGGTGAAATTGACATTGCCGCCCAAAACGGTTTTGGAAAATTCGAGGTAGTCTGAATGCTGACTAAGCTGCGATATCAGGCGATTCATTTGTAACAATACGGTAAAAGGCAAACTCCGGGCGCACGATCGGCTGTTAAAGCACTCAAAAGCTGCTAAAACAGCGGTCGCTTAGTTAACTCAAACCGGCAAGATTGACCACCGTAGACTGCAGATCCCGGAGAATTACGCCAACAATCGGCACTCATTCGATGGGCGCGAGCAATGATAAAAGATATTCAGGCTGCAGCTCAGCTTGATACCGCCGGTTTACATAATGCAGGTAACATTCTTGCCGATAGTGAGACCGTTACCACAGAATAATCTTCGCAATACAGGAAAAGTTTCTGTTGCAGACTGAATACCGAAGGTCAGACTCCTAGATAATACGCACGGACATATAGAGGCTGAAACGGTTAACATCCAAAGTCAGCAACTGACTAACCAAAGGCAGTATATTACTGCTACCGAACGGCTGGCTATCAATGGTCGAAAATATAGACAACCACGGCAAACTCCTATCTGCAAAACCAAGCACAATTAACGCTTTTCGAACCGCACTATATACCAATCAACATGGTGAAATTGCACCAACCGGCAGTTGTCTATTCACGATAAATCAAAAACGCTTTGGCGTTAAACAATGCGGACGGCACGATTCAATCTGCCGGCAATGTCATCCGCCTACAAATCACTCGCCAGCAATGCGCATTAACAGCCGGTAACAAACTGGATATTGCTTTGGCGGACGATTTCGTCGTAGAGCGCGACCTCACTGCAGGCAAACAATTGATCTAAGCATAAAAGGTAGTCTGAAAAATACCCATACCCTACAAAGCAGGTCTGCGCTCCAAACTCAATGCCGGCAATATAGATAGCAAGTTACAGGCAGGTGTTGGCGGAGAACAAACGGACATCACATCCCGATACAACATGTTGACAACAGGGCAGCGATCAGCAGCGACGGTTTGACCCAGCATCAGTTTTAGGGTCAAACTGACCAGCTACCAGGACAGGCAAAATCATGGCAGCCATGCTGCCTGGACGCGCAAATACTGCTTAACGAGGAAGAAACGGCGGAGGCGGTGCCAAAGCGGGGGCAATAGCTGCAAGGAAACGTTTGGATATTGGGGCCGAAGGATTCACAACCAGAAGGTACTACTATCCAGCGAAAAGTATTTTTGCGTAGGTAATCGACTGGATGATAGCATCATGCAGCAGCGCATGGTGAAACTGTGTAATGGCGGTAGCGGTTTGGAAGTACAAGGTGATCATTGATGTCCGTTCGGAATATGCAGAATATCAATAATCACTTTAAAACAGAGACATACTTAGCCAAAAGCGAAAAGCAAGTTCATGACTCACACCGTACTGAGGGCAAAATACCTACTATCGGAGCGGGAAAAGACGGTTTATTCGACAGCTCGCAGGACAAAAGGACCAAACTACTGCTGCGATTCCATTTTAGAAAATGGTTCTCGTATTGAGGTCAGCCAATGCATGTCCGAGACTACTCATCGAGACTTATAAAGAACGCATCATCGAAAACCGAGTGGCACACATTACTGGGCGGTGGTTGACTACCTCAGGTCAAAATTGAGCTGAACAAAGACAGCCCGGATTGTAGTCAGCGGGCGTATATCACAGATGAGTTTAAACCAGAAAAGAAATTACCATCAAAAGTGCAACAGGCAAGGTCGCACGAGATGCTGTCGGCACACGGTGGGATTCAGTTACAAGGATGGTACAGCGGTAGAAAAGACAACGCCGTACCAGAGACATACTCCTTACCATGATGCCCAACTGTTTACCCGACTTCGACACGCCTGTATCCGTCGTCAACAGAATGCCGCCTCCTTCCCTTTCAACCCGCTGCATCTGCAATCAGACTGATTGACGGGTATCCACAGCAGCCGTCAATGGTCAGCGCATCCATACCGGCTAATGTGGTGCTCGTTGATAACGCTACTGTTACTCACCTAACAGCAGCCTCTACACCACCCATCCCTGACAATAAAGGCTGGTTGATTGAGCGATCCTAAATTTTGCAGACTCACGCCGCTGGTTGGGCAGCGACTACATGTTGCAACAACTGGTGGACACCAATCGTCTACACAAACGGCTGAGCGACGGTACTACGAACAAAAACATTAATGAACAAATCCGCAGTTAACAGGCTACCGCCGACTCCGGCGGCTTCTGGGGTGATGAAGAACAATTCAAAGCTCTGATGGACAACGTACTGCTGCCAAAACATTCGGTCTCACCCGGTATCGCTTGGAGCTTTTCGAGCCAAGTTGCTCGCTTAACTTCAGATATCGTTTGGATGGAAAATCAAACTCATCTGTCTGACGGTTCGAAAGCTCAAACCATGCTGGTTCCTAAAGTCTATGCCTGGCGCCAAGGTGATCTCAATACACTCCGGTGGCACGCAGTTAATTCCGAACAAGTCTGCTATAAGCACTGCCACGGCAACCTGATAACAGCGGTACCATTTACAGGGCGACAGGTCAGTACTCATCCAGAGCACGGATCTTAGCAGCAACGGTAACATTCAAACCGATCAAATCGGTTTAGCTGAGTATCAGTATCGACGGCGGGCGGGTGCAAACGGGCAGACTGCTGACAGCAAGCGCAAAATATCAGCCTTAACGGTACAGCCCAAACTTCGGTAATGAACGTAACATGGTCACCGCCATCGATCTATGGTGGCGCATTAACGTGGTCGGAGCTATGCTGAGCAAGTAGATATGGGCTTCAGACGGCATCCTATCCCTGCATGCCGCGGCGATATCAGCCTCAATGCGTACCGTCTCTAACCAAGTTAGAGGCGGCTACCCAAGTACCGCCGGCACCAATCTCAACCTCGGCACCATTCATACCGAACATCGCGAAAGCCCTACTGGTGCATTGGATGACGGAACCATCGCCATGTCATAAGTACCAGAAGTCCGGCAGGCGGTATCGCGCGCAGCGGCGCGCTGCTTGAGCCGGTAACGACAAAATCGCACAAAGGCGAACTAGAGCCGAAGAAGGCAAAGCCGTCTTGCCGCGGGACGATGTCACTATCAGCGAAAAGGACGCCAAATAACCGACTGGATACCTCGGTAGCGTAAAAGCGAAAGGCATCCTTTCCAGTGCCAGAAAACCAGGATCGCTACCGCTTCAGTCCGCAGTGAGCAGTCAGCAACATCGGCGGCGGCAAAATGATTGTTACAGCGGGCGGGATGTCTAATGTACGCGCAGCAGCCTTATTTCTGATAAGGGCACTGTGTTTTAAAAGCAGGTGAGACATCGGCTGGAAAGACAGCTTCTAATCGCCATTTTGATGCTAAGACGACGAATATAAAAATCGGGTCTGAGCGGAGGCTTTTCGCTGTGGTGTTTTCAAGTGTCGGATACACTAAAAGCTACAAAATCCAAGCAAGACCAAAGCTGCAGACCACCACCTGACAACCTCCCAAGTCGGTAGTAAACAAGGTGATACCGTAGTTGTTGCGAACGAACCCTAAACACCAAAGCTGCGATACTGGCATCGGTGCGATATGCCTACAGGGACTGTGATGTTGCTTTAAATGCAGGGATGCACGAAACAAATAACAATGATATCGAACAAAAACAATCAGGTCTATCCATGGGCATAACCTGATCCCGTGATGCTGCCAAAAGCTAATTACAAACGCAATATGCAAGGCGAGTGGCTACGCATGCAACGGTGGGTAGAGACCTTTGCAGCGTGCTGATGCCGGAGCAAAGGCATCCACAACAGCTTTTACTCCTATCGTCATCAACGGTGGTCGCCAAAAACTACGGAAAATCGTCATCAAGAAGATCGCATAGCGGCGGTAACGGTCGTTTCTGCGCAAAGAGCAACCTAAACAGTGTTACCGAGCGGCGAGCGGTGAGCATCGAAAGTTGAAGGGACAAGCTGACTGCCGGGCGCGATATCTACTTTCGGCAGCAGAAATATAACGTTGGATGTTGCCCGCAGCACCGCCGATCAACACGGTTCCCGTAAGCGCAGCGGCTTCAGTATAGATAACCGAGAATTGATTCCGGCAGGGGACGTTTTAATGACCGTGGCATATGCAGGGCAATCTCGATAAAAGTCATCGGCACACAATTGTCCGCGAGGTGGTATGGTAGTATTACAAGCGCAAAAGCGGATATCAACATCTTCGGTAGCAGCGTTGCCGCGCAAGATGAAATCTACCTTGTCTGCCGCCGTAATATCAATATCCGTTCCAGCCAAAACTAATCAAACCAAATCAGAACGTCAAATACCAGCGGCATCGCCACTGCGAGTAATTCCGATACCGAACACTTTTGCGGGGTGGATGACCGGAAGACCGTAACAGTAATCAAGTTGAACAGATTCATCCCAAGTTGGGGAGCTTGGGCGGCAACGTCAATATGCAGGCTGGTGGCAGCTATGCAACAGGTTGCCAATGTGGTGGTAAATCAAGACATCAATATTACAGCAAAAAGCGTTGAGATTCACAGGCTGCACGATCGCAACAACAGCCACCAATCCGAGCGCGACGTTAAAAATTGGCACGCTCTGCCAGGTATCTTCTCCACTGATCGACACAGGTAAAAGCGCTGCCGAAGGCGCGGTGAAAGTAAAGCAGACGACCGCACGCAGGCGCTGCAAACACACTGGCTGCAGGTGCACAAAGCACATTCTACCTGCAATACCGCTACCAGCGGCGGTGCATTAGCCAAAGCGAAGTAGGTTTCGGCTTTAAAACTGCCAGCAACAGCCAAGACCAAAAGCCAAAACCATAGCCAAGCCAATGTTTTGAATGCCGGTGGTAACCTCAATATCCAGTTCTACCGAAGTGCATCACCTTCAAAACACCCAAGCACAAGCGGCTGAAACCCTCCGCTTAGATTCAGCCAAAGATTTGGTGCTCGAATCATGTAATCTTCCTCAATCCGCCGATGGAAAAATAGCAGTCTTGGCGCATCAGGTGGGTGTGGAAACGTCTCCGTGAGGCGCACAACCGGTGTTTATGCTTACGGCGAAGTGGGTGGCAGCAAAGGGTAAAAACCATTATCTTGCCCAAACACACGATCACGACCCTCAAGCTAATAAAATCAATTGGCAAGACAAAGGTGATACCACTCTCAAGGGGCTACAGCCACTGCCCGCCGCATTGATGCCGATGCAAAAGGCGTCTGAACGTCAAAGGTGTTCGAGACCATACCGAACAGGACAACAAAGCAAACCGGCGCCGGCGTACGTGTACAAGTTTCTTCGGCAGCCGCACTGAGGAGGCTTCGAACCTTCAGCCAAAGCAAAGCCGGGCAGCAGTGACAGTACGGCTATCAATCCGGACTTTTTGCGGGCAAGGCGGCTATCATCCAGGTGAGACAGCATCCACCTAAAGGTGGAGCCATTACCGCTACCGCGCCAAAGGACCAAAATGAATTAACTGCCAAACGTCTTGCGAAAAATATTCAAAACCAGCAGTTATAGCGCATCCAATGTCGAGTTGAGCGGTAGTTACGGTAGTGGCAGCCCTCTAGAACTCCTGACAACGCCGACTTCCGTCAAAACAAACTTGAGGTAAAGCATTTTGCACGCTCTGCGGGCAAAAATGGTACCAGACTTCACCTAAACGCCGCAATATGAAAAAGGCGAGCACCACCACCTATGCTACCCTGGTGAGTAGTCTGAACATCGGCGGCAAAGACACTCACGCAGAATGGTATCAGCAGTGACAGCAGTAACGCACACCGTGTGTTGCGGCTCTGCGTTGGTAAGATTACTGAAAAAGCAACAGATTGTAGCTAAGCAACTTCGATATGGTATCCGCTGCGCTGCCAGCGAAACCGCCACTGCACAGAAAAATAAAGCCAAAGCCGAAGCGCAGTTCGAAGGACGAATCTGAAAAGCCCAAAATGACGGTGAGCTAGAAGCCCTACGCCAAACTGGACGAAACCGAACGGCAAAATTTCTAATCAACTACTCAGAAACCTATCGCAGAAACCAATACCGAAGCCCAAAAATTGGGGGTGGGAGGTAAACACAGCCGTGCCCTTAATGCCAGCATCACCCTCGCGACCAGTCTACTTGGTGGTCAAAGCGGGTTTACAAAAGCGCAGTCAATGCCGCTGCGCATATGCCTCGAAGCAATAGGCAGAACATTCAGGTGCGGTGAAAACAAAAACGAAACCGCTCGAGGCAATCGGACATTTCCTTTTTAAGACAGCTATCGCCCGCGTCAACGGTGGTAATTTTGCGCCAGCGGTTCGGCTGCAGTTGCAGCTGAAAGCGGCGAACATCTTTGCCCAAGCGGTATAACGATGGTAAAACCGCAATCGATCCGCAAACCAGGCGAGTTCAATGCCAACCTGCTGCCGGAACATATCAAGAGAAATCAAATCGAAGAGCGGGGTGATTGCATCGCTGACGAGGAGCGGTAAGTGGGCGGCACCGCCGACAGAGAGCGCAGACCGCGGGACGGTCGGGCAGAATGCGGTGAAG
>BNJS01000802.1_pt1 | contig 151857 bp, 175 predicted proteins | sample 8540461 | NCBI WGS metagenome assembly BNJS01 (sample SAMD00202454, study PRJDB9452) | human saliva metagenome | isolation source: human saliva | place: Japan | reverse complement strand
AACCCTTCCATGATATTAGTTTTAGCATAACACAAAACTTATGAAAGTCGAAATATAATGCTTACTAGTCCCTTCTATATATTGCCCATCACTAAATTATAAAACCTCTCACCGAAATTGGATGAGAGATTGAAGGCTTTTTTATGATTTTCGTATAGCCACTAGCCAAGAGGATAGTAGGATTTCAATAATAACTAGAAGGATAATCTGAGGAAGAGAACTCTGAACCAGCATTAGGACAGCCAGACTATCAATCAGCATGTGAGCGAGGATACAAGGAACAGCACCTTTCGAGTACTCCTTGAGAGCTCCAAATAGGAAGGTATTCCCTAAAATCATCAGGTAAAAGATGAGATAGTTGGACGAACCTGCTGTAATCCAAGGAAGTTGATAGATAGGGATGTGCCAGAGGAACCAGAACAAGAGAAAGAACCATCATTTTAGTTATAAAGTGCTTGCTAAAGGAAAGATACTCTTGTAAAAACCAACGCCAACCGACTTCTTCCAGACCTCCATATAAAAATGTCCAGGGGAAATAGAGGAAGAAGGCCAAGAGGGAGTTTCCAGTAAAGCGAACATTCATGAGCAGGATGGAGATCCCATAATAAATGATGGGGATGAAGAAAGCTAGCATCCAGGACAGGTTACTTTCTTTTTGAAGAAAGACATTTTTGAAAAATTCTCCCAGGGATTTAGTTTCACCTAAGACGATGGAAAAGCAAAGAGCCGTTATCATGGGAATCAAGTTCATTAGGATAAACAGGAGTGAGTCTCCCATACTACTCCCATCTGGGAAAAACCAAAGGATAACTTGCCCTACAATAAATGTAGCAAGGAGTGTAGTCAGTGAATACCAGATAGCGACTGATTGTTTTGAAATGAATTTGCTCATTATTTCTCCTTTAGAGTTATATACTTCTTTCTTGCAATCATGATTGCTAAACTAATAATAAGAATTTTACTGACTAGAGATAGCCATCCATCTTCATTCACTAGAATCTGAGACAAGGAATTAATACAGGCATGAGTCATGACACAGATCCATAAATTTTGCGTTTTATGATACAAGGCCGATAAGATAAAGCAGTTAGTTAGCAGACCTACTAGAAACGGAAGCAACTGAATGACACCTAAAGAACCATCAATGTAAAAGTAAAAAAGATGCCAGCTAGACCAGGCTAAAAAGGTGATCAAAGTAGCTGAAAGATAAGGTATTCTTTCCTCCAAAGTTGGTTGAAAGAAATAACGCCAGCCAATTTCTTCAATCCCACCAAAAAGAAGAGCCTTGAAAAAGAGCACCACTGGCAAGACCAACGATTGAGTGGTAATCTTACCACCTAAGATAAATGGGAAAAAGTCGAGTATCAATAAAACAAGCACCAAACAATAATTAGCAAAACTGTCTTTGACTTGAAAAAAATCTTTGAGAACTTGTTTGAAACTAGATTGATGGTAACTAATGCTCGCAAGACTGCCCCACAAAGCTGATGACAAACCACCTACAATAACAGCGATGATCCCGATTGGTGATGTAAAATCAACCATCACTCCTCCTGCTCTTAAACCAAACCAGAAGGCTGACACCTAATACTTGACCAAAGGTTCCTAACAAATACATAGATAGGGCTTTCTTTCTACTCATTCGTGATTCCTTTTCTATTCTTTCATCTAGTTCATGACTCTATTAGATTTGGAGCATCGCCCTAATCCGCATCGACCCAAAGATGGTATTGTTCACAATGGAGACATCGAAAGAGATAGCCACACATAGAACCATCCTTGACTAAGTATTCAGCCACATCCTGAAATTCATTACGTGACTCGTATTCTGCTAAGACTTGCTCAGCAATGCCCATCTCTTCCAGTTCACGAGTGCCAACTGTCCCCATATAGGCACAGTAGTCTTGGCAACAGGAGAGCCAATATTCGCCCTGCCAGCTACTATAGCCTGGAGTCTGACAGAAGAGGATCTGGTCTTTTTCCTTATCCATTACCCCTTACCAATCAGCATCTTGGATAAACTCTGCTTCAAACTTTTGGGCAGCACAACCAGTAGAGATACAAGTTGGACAGAGATGTCTTAGCTCTTCTACACAATAAGGTCTCAGAGCATAATAGATGGTGTGGTCTTCCCCACACGAAGGGCAGGTCTTAGGCTCCCCTTCCTTAAAGGAACCCGTCGCTAGTGGATCCGGATGATAGCGGAAGGTTGGCAATTCACTGACTTTCTCCTTATGAGCCTCTTTTTCTTTTTCGGTCAAGGGACGAGGGAGAGCAAAGCGATCTCCGTGACTTAGACTCATCTTTTCTAAGGTGAAAAGTTTCTTAACTTGCTTGCGATCAGACTTGTCTACTAGCTCTGAAAAGAGAGCAAAGGCACTGGCATACAAGCCCAACTCCTGATACACATCCACCAAGACCTGCTTAGCTTCTGGAGTTCCCAGTACGGTCAGCCGATCCGCAAATTCATAGAAAGCCAGCACGCTGGATGAATCCTTATCTTGCGCTTGGAACTGCTTTTTTAAGTGGATATATTCTTTCATAGAATCGTTCATAGAATTGCTCACTTTCGTTTTTATAGAGAATCAAATCCTAGTTTTTTTTTCTTCAGGTGATTGTATTCTAGCGTTGAAAATGTACTTTAAACCCATACTTACCAGCATTTTGCTTGAGTTTTTCAACCAACAGTTCATTCCGCTTGCTTCTACCGAAAAAGAAGGGAATGGTCTTTCCATTTCTGAGTTCGATATAGAAAGCATAGCGACTTCCACCACCAGCGCGACCACGGAGCAATAAATAGGTTATCTGCTTCATCTCTTTCAATGGGATCATACGACGGCTGAAACACAAAGGCACATGAATGTAGAAGATGCCCTTCGAAATGTGGTAAGGTTCAAAAAATGAGCCTCCACTACGTCGGCTAGCTAACCACCGACGAACGAATAAAGTAATGCTGAAGAAGCCAATAAAACCAACACTTAATAATACTGGTCCTGATTCTAAACTCTCCATTCCATTTCTCCCACCATAAATTCTAAATACACAGTACAATTGTTGACTCGGCCTTAATCAGTATGCTTTTTAGTCTTTGTTAATAAGATGATGACACCCACTAAGATTAGAACTCCAATTATAAAAACAGCAAGCTCTAATTCTTTAAATCCTTCAATATAGGGTAGGATATACATACTTGATTCTACTAATAGAAAACCGATAAGAATAAGGGCTAGAGCAAAGTAGCTCCGTTTTTTATTCATCTTTAGCTCCTTTCCTTAGCTGGAGCTCCCATCAAACTTAACTAGCTGGAAATTCTATTTGGTTTCAACCCATTTTTCATTGTCCATGATAAAGGGCTTAGCTAGACCTTCACCGGTGTAATCTTGGTATTTGGTCTCCAAGTATTTGTATACATCTTCCTTGGTCGCAAACTTGATCGCTTGATAGGGCTCTTCAAAGGTCAGCTTTTCTACAAAGAGATAGCCGTCCTTGGCAGGAACCAAGACACCGACGTGCCCGACAAATAGGGTATTGCCATCTAGGTTATCATGAACGATGACGGAAAGCATGCGGGCATTTTCATTGAATTTGAAATTGGCAAATACTCTTCCATCTTCTTGGCGTGAATCTTGACATCCGTTGTCGCCTCTGTCGGAACCCGTGAATAGAGAATGTTAAAGGCTTCCTTGTCTGCCTCATCGAAGACTTTCCCTTTCTCAATCGCATCATTGTCCACGAACAAGAGTTCACTGTCCGCCTTTTGCTTAGGGATCTCGATGCGGTTCTTCAACAAGGTATAACTATTGATCCGGCAGTTGGTTCCAACGAAATCTCCCTTTTTCTTGGTCCACAAGTCACTAATCTTCTCCACATCGTATTCCGTCTTTTTGAACGTACTAAAGTCGCCCGTCAAGCCAACAGAGCCAACAATGCTATCATAGTCCGTTACTAGACCCAAAAACTTATCTACACTTTCCTGATCCAAATAAGCAGACAAGAGAGCGCGCACTTCTTCGACACTTTCCTTGCTATTGAGGTTGCTGTAAGTTCCCTTGTAGTGCTCCTTGTCTGAACTGGCCTTTTGGACAGTGGAGCTTTCCTGTTTTTCCTTGGATTGCTTTTGGTTGGTCCCACAAGCCGCTAAAGCAAAGATCGCCAAGGCACAGCTAGTAAGGAGCGTGATTTTTTTAGATGGTTTCATAAACTGGTTCCTTTTCTATATACTAAGATGTTTTGTAACATTGAATAGCGTTTTATAACATGATTCTTTTCTTTTTCTTATCGAATCTCCTTATCCTATATTATAGTTTAAAACGGACTTAGCTCCAACTATTTTTCACGAAATGAGGAAACTTTATAGGTAGCAAAAAAAGAGCTGGCAGACTATCCAGCTCTTCAATATGTTACATTGGACTTGTTTTGTATTCATCCCTGTTCAACTAGCAATTATTGGTAGAAAACGTGTTTTGATCATCATTATGCCTCTTTTCATCATTTTCTATCCTAGCTATTTTATATTCATCAGCCTCTTTTAAGTTCTTCAAATCAAAATTAAAATTATTGTTTAATTCAACCAATCTACTTGAGCATGTTCTATTGCGTACTCAGCTTCTTCTTGAGTAAATTTTCTTTTTTTGACAAGTAATTCTAATAACTCCTCTTTTGACATGTTTCCAGGGTTTGCAATAGCTTCCACTTTTTTCACAGCTTCCTCCTTCCAATCGAAATTAACTTGTTCTATAGCATAGTCAGCCTCTTCTTGAGTAAACAGTTCAACATTTATAAGTTGCGAAACTAACATTTCTTTTGAAAAATGAAACATTTGAAGTGATTTTGCTTTTAAAACAGCTTGCTCTTTCCAGTCTATATTAAGTTTATTCATAGCGTACTGGCAAGCATCCTCTGAATACCACCTTGTTAGATCTTGTTCAATTTTCTGTTTCGATAAATGAGAATTTTCTGACAAAAAGAGAGCTTTTACATATGCATCTGTAGATTTATTTGAATTTTTATAATCATAATACTTCGTACTAGAACTTGAAGTCTTACTAGAACTTGAAGAAGAGTATTTTTTATAATCATAATACTTGGTACTAGAATTTGAAGTCTTACTAGAACTTGAAGAAGAGTATTTTTTATAATCATAATACTTGGTACTAGAATTTGAAGAAGAGTATTCTTGTACAGGATAGGTTACCTTTGATCCTGAATGTGAATTTTGCCATTCATTATAACTTCTTTGATAACTATATACCATAAAAGCTATCCATATTACCATCATTCCAACCATCGCAAAAATAACTATCAAAAATTTTTTCATAATGAATACCTTTACTTGTTTTTCTCCAATGGAATATTTCATCTCTATGAAACTGCTTTCATTAGTATTATATCATGAAATATTGTTCATTTTTATTTACTAGTGTAAAAGTCTTTATGCTAGTGAATAAAAAAGTGACTGCAATCTTTCAACTGCAATCACTCATTCAATTGTGAGATAAAAAATAACAAAGTATTATAAAAGATTATTTAATCTTATGTTTGTTCATCTTTTCTTCAAAGATAGCTGTCATAATGACACGCAATTCTTCCCGTTCTTTTTCAGGAAGGTCTCCTTGGCGCTTGGCCACGGCATAGAGTTCAGGATAGCGCATGGCTACACGCTCGATCGTCTTTGTTGTCGCATGCCCTCTGACAAAGAAAGGAATACGCTTGATCCATTCTTGCGGGACAAGAGCGAGCAACTTCTTCGCCGCTTCTTTATCAGAAATCTCAGCTGTACTCAAACCTTGGTTGATTTGTTCTTGTTCTTTTTCTGTAAAATCTTTTAATTCCATATCCATCTCCTTATTCTACTAATTTCTTTACCTAAGGACACATTATACACCTCTGTAGGGGGAAAGTACAATTAAAGGAACTGAAAAATAGAACAAGGGTAAGCCATCCCTCATCTATCTCTTAATCGTTAAATCATATGAAGTATATTGATTTTCGATTTAGTGTAGAGCATCTCCCTTTTGCTTTAAGTAATAGTCACTTGCCTCTGTTAGTTTTTTATAATAAAGATCGTAACTCTTACTAAATTGTGTAATCAAGGGAATAGCTACTTCATAGTAGTGATGGTCGATCAAAAATGTTTTCAGTTGATCTTGTATATTTTTCATTGAACTTGTTTTGTTATCATCACTGTTCAAATAGCGATCATAAAGAAATCGTGTCCTTATTTTCATTATGCCACTTTTCATAACTTTCTACCGGAGCTATCTAAGCTTCATTGACCTCTTTTAGGGTCTTTAGACAAACACTAGAACGATTGTTTAATCCAACAAATCTATTTTGGCATGTTCTATAGCATACTCAGCTTCTTCTTGAGTGAATTTTTTATTCTCAACAAGTATTTCTAATAACTTTTCTTTCGAAATCTTGCCACTGTTTACATAAGATTCCGCTTCTTTCACAGCATTCTCCTTCCAATCGAAATTAACTTGTTCTACAGCATAGTCAGCCTCTTCTTTAGTAAATAGTTCAACATTTATAAGTTGCTCAACTAACCCTTCTTTTGAATAACGATACTTTTGAAGTGATTTTGCTACTAAAACAGCCCGTTCTTTCCAATCTATATTAAGCTTATATACAGCGTACTGGTTAGCCCCCTCTGAATAGTTATAAATCTTTATTTTATCTTTGATAGCCTGCATCGAAATTGGAGAATCCTCTGACAGTTCTTTAGCTGTTGCATATGCCTTTCTAAATTCTTCTTCTACTAAAGTTGGAGAAAAAAGTTTTTTAACAAGCAAATTAAATAATAATTCGAAATTATCATTATATTCGTCCATTGGATTAGAGTATTTTTCTACAGGATAAGTTTCTTTTGTCCATGAATAACTCGAATGATTATGAGCTTCTTCATAAGCTTTAATATATCCATTATACATAATAGCGAACATTCCTATCAACAATACAAAAATCGCAAAAATAAATATCAAAAATTTTTTCATAATGAATACCTTTACTTGTTTTTAGTCAAATTAATTTGTTATTTTGTTCTTAATAAAAAAATATTGTAAACTCTACGGTCTCATTCATACAAATACTTCCTTACTATATTTGTCTTTTTCTTTAAGGATAGGATAGGATAGGATAAACAATCTGTACCCTATTCTTCTTTTGGTTGGACTTGCGTATGGGCTAGCAGATCTCCTAGATGCCTCTTATCTTTCCGAAACACCGTCATTGCCAGTAAGGAGACTGCGAGTGAAGTCGCCGAAATAGAGAGGCTAATGGATAACATATCAAAATCACTATAGAAGCCATGAATCGTGCCCATATGACCGAGTTGCCAAGGTAAAAATTTGATGACATTTCTAATCAAGCTTGCCTGCACTGTTTTTTTCTGGTAGACCAGTTCAAATCCCGCTTTTACCTTCCCCAAACTCCCATTTTTTGCATAATCCAAGAATGTGAACAGGAGCATGATTGGCAAAACAGAGGTGAAAAATACAAGCCACTGCGACTGAATTTCTATAAACTCTGGGACACCATTAAAAAAAATGATGTAAATAAGCATAGAACCTAAAAACAGAAGAAGTAAATAAGCTAGAATGAAAAGATAATCGAATAGAAATTCTATCATTCTTTTTTTAACCGAAATAGGATTGTTTGCTAAGATCTTCATCGCCGGCTCCCCCCTTTCTCATCTCCCATTATAATATAAGGGCACAAATAAAGAAACCATTTATATAAAGAGGCTGGGACAAAAGTCCTAGCCTCTCATTTGTCTTTGGATTGTCGAGCAAGACGCAGTGGTTGAGTGGGCTCTACTACGCTGATTTCACCAGCTTTTATGACCCTACTCAACTGTGCGGAGGTGGGACTACGAAATCGAATTCTAACGAATTACCGATTTCTGTCCCACTCTCTTTCTTACTAATTTTCCCTATAAATAACAAAGCCATTTGGCTGAATGATCAATCGATCATCGGAAATGCTTCCAAGACTCATCAGATCTGCCTGTCCTTTTTCTAAGGCAACGTCTTTCTTCGACTGGTTAAAGTAGGCTTTGAGCATGTTACCTTCATGCTGCCATTCTACTGCTACCACATCCGGCTCAACCTCTGCTAGACTCACTTTACCATGTTGGATCAACTCAGCTACTTCTTTTCGGAGCTGGATCAAGTCCTTCATAAAGTTTAGCATGTCATTGTCAGCTGCCACGCGCTCCCATGGCATGACACGGCGGCAATCTGGGTCTGGACCACCGATGAGAGCTAGCTCTGTTCCATAGTAGATACAAGGCGTACCGCGTTGCAAATAGAGGAAAGCGAGAGCAGACTTAACAGACTGGAGATCACCTTTGGCCGTCGTCAGGATTCGCTCTGTATCATGCGAGTCCAAGAGATTAAACATAACCTCAGAGATCTGCTGCCTGTAGTACATAGACTGGCTATTGATCTCCCAAATGAAGCGCTGTGTCTCCTTATGTCCTCGCAGGAAATAATCCTTGATACTTTCAGAGAGTGGGTAATTCATAACGGCATGGAACTCATCGCCATTGAGCCAAGGTTGGGACGAATGCCAGATTTCTCCGAGGATATAGAGGTCCGGTTTCTTGGCCAAGACTGCTTTACGGAAATCGCGCCAGAATTGATGGTCGATTTCATTCGCCACATCCAAACGCCAAGCATCGATATCAAACTCTTCAATCCAGTATGTCGCCACCTTCAAGAGATAGGCCTTCACCTCTGGATTAGCCGTATTGAGCTTGGGCATATAGCCCGCAAAGGCAAACGCATGGTAAGACAAGTCGCGACTATTCCACAAATTATCAGTCTCTACCGGGAATTCCTTGATGTGGAACCAGTCCTTGTATATCGAACTCTCCCCGTGTTTGAGCACATCCTGCCATTGAGGTGAATCATAGCCAATATGGTTAAAGACGGCATCCAGCATGATCTTCATCCCACGCGCGTGGGCCTCTTTCACTAGCTGGCAGAAGGTTTCCTTATCACCAAAATGGCGATCAATTTCAAAATAGTCAATGGTATCGTACTTGTGGTTACTCGGAGATTCAAAAATCGGGCAAAGATAGAGCCCTGTAATCCCTAACTCCTGCAAATAATCTAAATGATCAATAATGCCTTGCAAATCACCACCAAGAAATCCAATACTTGAGGAGCAATAGAGGCGTCCCAAGGACGAACGCCTTCTGGCGAAAGGGCTGGATTCCCATTGGCGAAGCGCTCAGGAAAGATTTGGTACCAAACCGTCTGAGCCACCCAATCTGGAACAGCACAACCATCAATCTCATGGATAAAGGGAAGCTTAAAACCGTTCATGACGAAGTCCAGGTTCTCCTTGTTGTAGGCTGCCACACCTCGGTCACCGTACAAGATCTTCTCTCCCGCTGTCTCCTCTAATTCAAAGAGGTACTGGATCCGTGCATGGTGGACAGATACCGACACTTGCCAATAATCAAAGAGGTCGTCTGTCGTCACCTTGTCCATTTCCTTAGTTGCCTCATAAAGATCCTCTATAAAAATAAAGGGATCCCCATAGTGCAAGACAATCCGTTTGATATCTTCTTTCTTGGTCCGGATGCGAATGTGAAGCTGGCCGTCCTTATATAGATAGGCGTACTCCGATTCAGGCCTATGATAAATAGCTGTTAATTCCATCTGTCTCGTCTCCTACTTTTCTTTCTCATCATTCATCAATTTATGCAAACGATTACACAAAATCATGTTCTAGTATACAACTTTAGAAAATGCTTTGCAAGTCAAATGAGATTGAACAAATTCGTCCATCTATGCTAAAATAGACCTATTATAAATATAAGGAGTTTCTATGCAGAAAGAAATTAAAGGCTTGTACACCATTTATGGTATGTGGTTGTTTTTCGGTATCATTGGGATGATTTTTATCTCATTCAACCTACCGAGAGCTCTTCAGGAAAACGATACAGTTGGGATTGTCTTTTCAATCGTATTCGGTATTATCTTCTTAGCCATGATTCTTGGATTTGGCCATTTAATCAGAGTCGCACCAAAAAAAGTGCAAGAAAAATACCAGGATATCTTCAACCACTATCCAGAACTGGAAGAAAACGTGGAATTATTCAAAGAGAATGCGACTGCTGTCGATAAACTGAACCAACTCTACCTTTACCGCGAAGCTATCTTCAATACACAATATGGACGATTCGTTAATCCTATCTTTCTCAATGAAATTCAGGCACTCGGGGTTCGAATCAAGTGGGTCCGTAACGGAAAGGTACGTTCAAAGAATCTCTTCTTACTTTCTAGAGAGGGAGAGAAAGAATTCGAGTTCGATTTAGGTATGGTTACACCTGTAAAATATGAACAGTTAATCCTCTTCTTACATGCTGTAGTAGATGTCAAACCAGATCTTGAGTTCTTCAATGAAGTTGAAGATTAATTGGCAAAAAGTTATTCATTAGTTCTGCTTTTCATTAAAGCTCGTCACACAAAAAAGCCCTACAGGGCTTTTTTATATGCTTAAATCCTAGCTTTATTCTTTAGATGTATGCCTCTTTCCAAGATTCAGTGCTTGCTCTTCTGACATTTCGATTACATTCGCAAAATTAGTGTTTCTCGGCATATTATCCTTTGAATACCAATAAACATCCGCATTTCCATTTCTTGCCACATAAACTACTGGAGCAAGTTGACGACTTGGTGCAGCAGGCTCGACTGGCTGAACTGGTTGCGCAGCTTCTACTGATTGACTCGGTTGAGGAGCTTGACTTGGTTGCGTATCTATTTGTCGATATCTATTAAGATATCATGACTATCAGCGGAATCTTCGGCAAAATCTAACAAGTCTTCTTCCTCATTAGAAAGTAGCTTAATTGTTTTAATTCATCGTCTGGTAAATACTGATAATTGGCAATCATTCCCATGATTTTTCTCCTTTGAATCTTGTAGGATATACTGATGTTTTTAGCTCTATTTCTATAGAAAATGCTATAATGGACCTAAGAAATTGTTTTATTGAATGTTAAATAGGGGGATAGTAATGTTCACTAGTATTGTTTTGGGTTTTTATGCTCTTTTCTTTCTATCCTTGTCCTTTACTATCTATCTCTATATTAGACTTGTAGTTGCGGTTAAAAAAGGCAAAGACATTCCCAAATGGATTTATAAACTTGGTCATGCTGTTCAAGGAAGAATTCACGTTGACTATGAAGAAATCACTGATGCTAACGCCCTTAAAGAGATTCATTGGTTCTTACTGATCTATTTAATCGTAAATCTACTCGTATTGGCTGGTTTCTACTATCATGTTAATAGCTTTCCTCAAGCCATTTATGAATGTTTGAAAAAACAATTTTTCATCGTACTTGTTAGTATGGTTTTAAAAAGTCTTGGAAAATTTGTTGTACTAGCTATAAGAAAAAACTTTCATAACAGTCATGTTTATGCATCAACCAATGCTTTTATCGGGACAGCTTTTTTAACGAGTTATGTTTTTATGTTTTGCATGATGATGAGTGGCCTTCCAGCTCAACCTGTTCCAGTAACCATTCAAGATACCACTATCATTATCGGGGAGACCAAGGCTTCCGAGCTTTTAGACCAAGGCTATACCTTTGGAGATAAAGGCGCGGAGAGCTCCATCACCAATCCAAAAAACGACCACTTCTACTACGGTCAGCTTCTCGAAGTCAAGCGGGATAATCAGTCCTTTGGCTTTATGAGCCTCACTCCCACAGGTAAAGATACTGATCAGCTCAAAAATTGTGTCATCACCTATTACAGAACACCTAAGGATAGCAATCAACTAGAAGAAATTTCCATCAATCATATCAAGCTAGCAAATCTCAAGCTCCAAGACTTTCAAACACGAAAATTAATCGATATCTTTAAAGTCAATCCTGTTGATTATAATGTCTCTGATAAGGATACCAACTTCATTCTGACTATTCAAACAGCAGATTACGACCTCTGGAAAAGGTATCGGATTGAAGCTAAGTTTAATTCAGATGGTTCCCTAGATAGCTATGGTGTTAGAGCCCAGCACAGCATGTGGGAATGATTCACCATTTCCCCCTTTATCACATAAGCATTAAACTGGAAAAATATCGTCGACAAGTTTATAGGTTTCGATGAATCGAAGGCCAGAGGAACCTTTATCTCTATTGATTTCTTGATAAATATCTTCTAAATTTTGGGCAGGTGCCAGCATCCAAAGACTAAAAGGTCTGAGTTTCACCTGTCCAATTTTTTCAATATTTTCTAATAATTGCCCTAAATCTTTGTGATTGAACCAGCAGTCTGTAACGAGAGCAAACTTGGTATTGTCCATCTTACAGGAGATTTGACTGGTCAAAAAATCATCGATGGAGGGCTTTTGTTTGTAAGAGGCGTGTGCAAGCCAAATGATACTCAAGCTTTCTAGGACTCTGCTCAACCATAGATACAAAGATAAGACCATACTCATCTTGGAACTTAACAGCAAGGATATCTCCTTCTTCAAAATAAGGTTTACGTTTAGTTTTGGCTTTAGTAACCTTTAGAGGTCTAGGATTTTCAGTTTGCAACTGGATAGCAAGTTTTTCCAAGACTTTTTGCCTTTGCTTCAAAGCCTTTGGATCTATTTCCATCCAAAATGGATCAGCCCCTTTTTTGATAAGCTCCAAGGTTTTATCTCTGATATCGTCTGTCAGGTGACCAATCTTCCACAGTGCATAAGCAAGAGCTGTCCAATAAATTTCTGTAAAAAAGTCTGTTTGACAGTAATCTTTTTCCGCATCGAGAATATCCTTGACGATATTCGCTACATGTTCACCGTCTCTATAGCGACCGACTACTTCATTGTAAATGTCGTAACCTTGATCACTGTCAATGATTTTAACGCCATCAATAGCCATTCTCAACTCCTAATGTTCAATCGACATCTTATTGATAAATCTCAAAGCTTATTTAATCTTATGCTTGTTCATTTTCTCTTGGAAAATATCTGTAAGAATTTGTTGCAATTCTTGAGCTTCCTTTTCAGGAAGTTGGCCTTCTTGTTCAGCTACTGCATACAACTCCGGATACTCAGGCGATACTCTCTTAACAGTACGTGTAATGGCATATTTTCTAACAAAAAATGGAATCCGTTTAATCATATCTTGAGGAATTAATGCGATAATCTTATTTTACAAGATAGGTTTTCCTGATTTCCATTTTCATGATAGATATTTCTCCTTAAGAAGCTAGATAGTGCTAGATATTTCTCTTTACTGCTCAATCCGTCTACTCAAGCAGTGGCATAAACTCACAAAGAACTTTGTTTGACTATTGAATATCTTCCATCGCTTCTTTCACATATTCTTCGACATCTTCAATCTCTACAAACAGCGGGTCTAAGTGGCATAAGAAGTGCCAATCTTCGGTGCCGCGTTTTCTGTAGAGAATCGCTTCGCCGTCTTCACTTCCGAAAAAGCTTCTGTCAACTTCATACCCTTTGTTTTCTAGGAATACTTTTGCCTTGCGGAAGTTTGCTTCTCGTGCTTCGACATAAGCTTTCACTTCATCGTTATTCACGACATATGCATCTACTTTTGTAGCTCCTTCGATCATTTTATCGTTTTTAACGGATAGATTCGAAATTTCTTTCCAAATAATGTCCACATTTTCCTCAGAATTAAACGAAAATCTAGATAAAGGAACAATATTTCCATTGAAGACAATCTCCATATAATCCGGTAGATTTTTTGGATTAAAATACTCCACATCAAAACTATCTTCTTTTTCTAAAGTATATCCCGGGATTTGCGCTACAAAGACTCTTCCCTCTTCTAAAGAATCAAACACGACTAAATCTTTTTATAATCACCTTGATACAATTCCAATATAACCATCGATAACCCTCTGTCATTCAGTATCGGTCCGCATAACGCCTATCTATTATTTTATTACAACCGTTTCATCCCATCGTCTGAGGACATCCTTTAAAGGCTCATCTAGATAGGTATAGGCCTTTTTCTTAATCCAATCAGGTATACCATAAGCAGCCTCTGCTATACTTCCGGTGATAGCAGCAAGAGTATCACTGTCCCCACCAAGAGAGATGGCATTTCGAATAGCATCTTCAAAATCTGTACTTTCAAGAAAAGCAATGATGGCTTGAGGTACCGTATCCTGACAGGTTTCATTGAAATGATAAGTAGGACGAATGTCATCTAGAGACTGAGAGAGATTGTAGCCATACTCTTTCTCTATGTATTCCCTGATGCGTTTTTTACACTCTGTAGGATGATCATTGATTGGTTGCTCGTAGTCGCCACAGTAGCCTCCAAAGTAATAGCGACACATAAAGATAGCATCAGACGTCGCCATAGCTCCCTTGACACCCTCTGGATGGTTATGAGTCACCTCTGCAGAAAGTCGTGCGAGAGATCTTCTAGAAGGCCAGGTTCCTGTTCTGGCACAGAAACTACCATCCATGACCCAAGCACAAGGAGAAACACGCATGGCAGAGCCATTGCCAAAGCTATTATAAGGGGAGCAATCATTGCTTTGAATCCATGTATTAAATCTAGCCCCGTAACCAGCATCGGGATACATTCTGCCATATTTCTTCATGGCATCAATAAAGTCATCCTTCTGACCACCGTTCATGATGGCTTCAGCAACAGCACATGTCATAACCGTATCGTCCGTGAAAAAACAATCCTCACGAAATAATGGAAAGTCTTTTGTTTTAATATTGCCCCATTCGTAAACAGAACCTACAATGTCTCCTACTATTGCTCCTAGCATAAGATTCCTCCTTACAGCATATCAGATTTCCAATGGATCACTCTTTAAAAATGGTACCACCAAACCAATCCACTCTTGAGGTAGATAGACTGATAAATAGCCGTGGTTATACCCTTTTGCTTCATACAGGATCGTGTTGGGATGTAGCTGCTGAAATAATTTCGCTGATGCTTTCACACAGTTCAGTTCTTTTTCACCATAGATATACAGTACCTGGGCCTTACTAGCAGAAATTGTGTCCTTTAGCTTGTAACGTGCCATATAGGTTTTGTAAATGGTCACCAATGTTTTGATAGGTGTCCTTGGCAGGTCCTCCAAATAATATGCTTTTATTTCCTCTGGATAAGCCAGTTTAGGATAGAGTTTTTCCATCATGCTTAATTGAAGTTTGCAAGAGAATTTACTGAATATCAATTTACCAAATAGAGCTACTAGAAAAAAGCTGATTTTAGCTAACCTTGGTTGAGGAATACAGAGGCTTCCATCTATGATGGCTTTCTCAGCTATCTCGCTGTCTAATGACAAAAGCTCCATGGCAATTTGACCACCAAGTGAAACGCCACCGATCGCAACACCTTTCCACCACAGTTTGCTTTGACATAGTCTAGGATCTCCAAAGCAGAATCTTCCGTAGAAACATAATCGAGTTGATATTCTTCACCGTGGCCATTCAAAGTGGGTAGAATAACACGGTAGTCTTTTGATAAGATCCGTGCTTGACGAAGATAATTCCACCAAGAACTGCCACCGCCATGTATCAGTAAGATAGGAGGCAAATTCCTATCACCAAATTCATGGAATTTCATGTTTAAACTCCTTACTATACCAGTTTAACTTGTATTGATTAAAATCACCCATATTAAAGATAGTCAGATGTGTTTAAATTTGGGCAAATAATCGTGTCATATTTTCCAAAAATGATATTCCAACGTTTACATTATTCAGTCTTCTTCTTGTTCAAGTACCAACTAGGAATGATTTGATTCATATCATCATACCATTCTAAAATTTCCTTAGCTTGTTGTTGCATTACTGATATTTCTTCAGCTCCGTAAGGTACAGCCCATGACAGAGCACCAACTATGTTATTTAGAATATAGATAGCGAGAAGCTTCCAAAATAAATCCGGAACCTTATGATCAAAATATCCATCTATCATACCAGACGCAAAAGAGGAAGAGACTTGAGCAGACCATACAATACGATTGAATTCCTCCCAAGGATCCCCGACGTCAAAGCGATCAAAATCAATGACATAAATTTCGCCATCATCACCAATCATGAAATTCCCGATGTGATAATCTCCATGTTGGAAAACCTGAGGTCTATCTTTTAACAATTCTCGATTTGCATTTAAAAAATCAATAAAGATCTGACCATTTTCATATTGAACGGGACATTCTTTGTATTTGGAGATTTTGTCATCAATTTTTCGATTATAAAAGACCTCCCAATCTTCACGAACTTCTGTGACAGGGAGTGAATGAATTTTTTGAAGGATTCTTCCTGCTTCTAGTCCGTAAATGTATTGTTGTTCTTTTGAAACAGTTAAAATGGTTTCTCGAGCATCTTTCCCATCTATCCATTCATGTAAAGAATGTACTTCGTCATCGCAGAGTTCAAAGCTAATTGGTTTACACATCGGAACTCCAAGAGAAGCTACTTTCTCCATCATATCAAATTCAAATTTTTTAGAATCTAACTTCTCCTTATCAGAAACACGCAAGAAATATTTTTGCTGTTTTTGATCTGTCACACAATATTTTTATCATCTGACCAGCCTTTATTTATGGCTATCTTACTACTAAAATCCACCAATAACTCCTCGATTAGCTTTACAACATTACTATATTCTTAACTAATGAAAAGTAATTCGTAGTCCGTCCAATCTTTCACACTTTCTAAAGATACATAAAGTTTAAACAAGTTTATTCACGTTTCGAAATTATAATTTTTTCTTAAAATGAATAATTCTATTTGCCTCCTGAAATCCAATATTGAGATGAAATCTTATAGAATCCGTATTCGTTAAAGTACAGTCACTTGCAAATTCCTTACATCCTTTATTTTTCGCCCATTCCTCACATTTTGTACAGAGATTTTTAGCAATATCCTTTAAACGATATTCCTCGTCGACAATAATCCCTTCTAAGAATCCAACAGGACTATATCTACAACCTTCAACATAATCAAATCTGAGTGAACATAGTGCTAGACCTACAATTGTGTCACCTTCAACTTCAGTAAAGATTGCAGTATTTTTGCCATTCGTATATTTTTTTACTTCATCAATAGCTTCTTTATCGGTCAATTGGGGCCATAATTGTTTTATTAGTTTAGCCGTTTTTATAGAATCTTTTGTTATTCCATTCATATTGATGTTCCTCCGCAAAATACAAGCAAATGTTTCGAATCATGCTGTTACTTTGTTACTCATTGATTGATACCAATACCATCCCCTTCTACTTTTCGCTGTCTCAGATCGGAAGAGCAGAGACACGCAATCAGCGGCTCGGACTTACCGTATCATTTCGTCGGTTTCCCTCCTCATTCTACGAGTCCTATCCCATGGGCGGAACATCTACTTCTACTTCGTTGATGCCACAACTCGTACAAGCAGTGATACCGCCTCAACATGGAATGAGTGAACACCAAGTATGTCAAGTAGTTGAGTTGTATGCGGAAACATATCCACTAAACTATTTAACGATAGCTTGAGGTTATCGTTAAAAGGTATTACCTCGACAAACTGGAATTTTCCAGCTCGACAAGCTGGTTTTTAAGCTTTAGTTATCGGAATCCAAAGTTCCATTTTGTAGTCTTTGCTGTGCATATCACCTTCATAGTAATATTCAAAGTCAGATTTTCCTGAATGAATATAGCCATGCTCAGGGAAGAATACTTCCATTGCATATTTCCATCCGTTATGAATGCACTCCGGAACACTTCCTACTAATTCTACAACTGCATACTCTGCTTCTTCCACTTCCAAAACATCTAAGCCCATACTTGTGGCTTTGTCTACATCATTAACGATATAACCAGCCATATAATTTATTGTGCTTGGATTTTCCACATCATGGCAAACGCCCATACTTTGACCGCTTCCTAAACTTGCAAGTTCATCGTGGCTATATTTTTCATATAGCTTATCCCAAATACTCGGACATAATGATGAATTGATGTTTTGTTCATTGATTCCTGCAACTGTAAATGCTTTTTTCTTTTGAATTGTAATATTCATGCTTCTTCCTCCTCTTACACTTAGTGCTAATTGCACCCGTGAAACTAATTTAAATGGTTTCCCGTTTCTCACCTCTGAAGGAGTAAATCCATGAAAATTCTTAAAAGCAGTTCCAAATGAATCCGATGACTCGTATCCGAATTTGAAAGCAACATCAATAATCTTTTCATCCGTATCTCTTAATATAACGGCTGCTTCCGTTAATCTTCTACTTCTTAAATATTCTGAGAGCGTTGTTTCAGTCAGAATAGAAAACAAGCGACTGAACATTGAATACGAATATCCTGATAACTGAGTTACTTTCTTTTCATCAATCTCATCATCAAGAACTGTTTCAAGGTAATCAATCGTATTGTTAAACGACTTGATAATATTCATTTCGATTCCTCCTTTCTTTCGGTTTATTTTAGTATAGAGGAAGATTTCTTTTCTTACCCTACAATATCCGTACAAGTTTTGTAGGTTTCATTTCATAGAAATTTATACCTTGCTAACTTCAACAAACTGAAGCTTGTTTGTCTCATTTAGCTTTCTTGGGTTTCTTTTCTGGCAGTTCCGCATACATACCTTTCAGTAGTTCAGTAATCAAATCCATATCCTCAAATCTGTCGAATGCATACATCAATGTCTTTGAACCCTCATACGGATAACGCAATTCTGAGTCTGCAAGAAGTTTGTCCGATGTCGGCGTTCTCTTTAAAAATAGTTCATTATCGCAAATGTCACCTATCAGCTTACCGTTAAAATATATAAGGTATCCGCCCATCATGGATCTTATGACAATATCACCTGCTGCGGAAAAAATCTCACGAACAAATTCATTAAATTCATTCACTATGATTACCTCCTTCAAAATCAAATATTCCTTACTTTATGGCATACTCTTTCCCTATTTATCCTCAAAATTTCAGCAATCCATTTTCATCAAATTGAAAATTTGGTCCCCATGAAACTTCCCAATAGTATCCATTTAAATCCGAAAAATATGCGTGATATCCACCCCAAAAAACTTCCTGTGGCTCTTTTACAATTTTTCCACCTGCTTTTCATTACTAATTCTAGTACTCGCCAATATAGTATAAATTATATAACCAATAAAAATGATAATAAAAATAACATAGCAGCCAGTCTTACAACTTACTACTTTTCATATGATAATTTACAAATGTCTTTCCAGCCACTCGATCTTTTTAAAATCCTTATTGTTATTGTGATCATTACGATAGGAGTCTTGAGAAGAAGCTTTGTAAATACTTAGATACTGCTCCAGACTTGGAAGACGAAAAGTGATGCCTTCAATGTGAATAAGCTCTATATCCGATTCCGAAACTCCTGCAAAATCAGGTAAGGAATCGATACTTCCAAATTCAACACTCACTCGATCCTTTTTGAATTCATGCTCATGAATATCTATTAAGACGTAGCCTATGTCTTTCATCACTTTCATTATCTTGTCCCAGTCATAAATTCTGAGATGATCAGGTGCTTCCCAACCTCTAGGGTCACCAGGAACATGAATGTCAATGTCAGACGGCCCCCAATTTTCTTTCGTTCTAAACTCCAATCCCAAAGACCCCATCAGTGTCGGTGTAATTCCGACTCGGTTTAAATAGAAACAAATGGTTTTAAATTCTTCAAATAAGAGACTCATGTTTACTCTAAACCTTTCATCTAAATGTTTGTTATTTCTACTTTATTACCTTGAACAAAATCATCTTCATTTTCTAGAGTATATCCAGTTATTTTGGATACAAATTCTTTTCCTTCTTTTAAGGACCCAAATGCGACTAGACCCTTTTGATAATCACCTTGATACAATTCCAATAGATACATCATTAATCCTTCCAATATTTGAAAAACCAACCGATATTTAAGCAACTTACAACCTAATTATCTATCCTTAGCATACACATATATTACATAACGAAGATATTTAACTATAGTTTATCCAGGATCTACATCTATAGAAGTTAATTTGTAACCATCCTCATTGTATAAAAATTCTAATTGTAGGGTTAAATCTACTAATTCAGAATTAGAGGTCATCTGATATTCAACAGCAAAGCCAGTTTGATCATTAAATTCATAAACTTGTAGTTGAGAATACTCATAATTCGGATGGAAATTACATTCTACACCATATTCATCAATTTTATCAAAATCATTTAATTGTAAAGAATCGTCAATGTATTCAAGTAACTCTTTTACATCATCAACTTCTAAACCATCAACACAATCCATAATATCTCTATAGTTATTTTGATGAATTGCTCTTAAAAATCTTTTTAAGTACTTCAATTACTTTTTCTTCATTTTGGTAGTTTTTCTTTGTACTCAAAATCATCGAATATTCCCATGATAATACTTCCTTTTCTAAAATTTAAAAATCCTTTTTCCTTACTAATTCTATTACTCGCCAATATCGTATAAATCAAATAACCAATAAAAAATGATAATAAAAAAATAAAATTAATTTTTTTAACACAAAAATAGAGATTTAACAAATTTGCGAACGCATGAAATAATATACAGTATCCCACAGATTTCGTTTGACGGTAAAGAAGCCCTAAAACAAAACTTAAAAATAATGTATATATAAAAAATAAAATAAAAGGAAATTCTTGATGACTTTCTCCAACTATAAACCATAAAGGTAGATGCCATATTCCCCAAATTGATCCTACAATCAAATTAGATTGCCAATAAGTATATTTTTTATCAAGTAATGGTTGTAATATTCCTCTCCATCCTAATTCTTCATGTCCACCACCAAAAAAAATTAATTGAATAAAGAATAGTGGCATTAGATAAATGGATACTCCATTTAATTCTAAGGAAGATACAGAAAATAGTATCAAAATTGCTAACAAATGAATAATGAAATAAATACTACTATTTCCTTTCTTACTAAATAGAAAATGTTGAAATTTTATATTATTCCTTTTCAAATAAAAGCCACTTGCAATAGCTGGCCCAAGTGCACCTACTATATGTAACATTCTCCCTATAAATGTTTCTAATCCCAAAATATGAGATTGAGCAAAGATGGCAAGAAGCCCCCAAGCTATATAAGTAATTCCAAATGTAATATAAAGATAATTTTTTAAATTCCTTTTATCAATTTCTGTCATTTTATCTTCCTTATTTTGATTATTTTTAAATGTAATATTTGTTACTGCTTCTTAGTTGCTGTCGATTATAATTACCTATATTCTATCATAAAAACACAAAAAAAGCCTTACAATCAAGGCTTTTCATTATTGATTCATACCAAGCTTTCTAGGCTTTTACAAGCAAAGCTACAAACTCCACGTGTGGTGCTAGCAAACTTCTATATTATATAACGAAAGTGATAGAGTTGTTGTTTAAAATTATACTATAGAATGAAAATATTTTGTAGTTACCATTTTTTAACTTTATAGTTTAGAACTATCATTTTATAAATTTACTTGCTAGTTTGTATACTTGTTGAATCTCTTTACTATTAATATCCCAATCATCAAGTTCTTCTTTAATCAACTCTGGAAATTTTTTGCTAATATCCCTCAAAGCATTAGCAACTGATTTTCTAACATATTCACTAGAATCTTCTTTTAATGCTGTTATTCGTTTAATAGCTTCATCTGGATTATCCTTGAAATATGGTCTACTCGTCCATATTCTCAAACCTTCTGTAACAGCTCTTCTAACGTTTGGATTAGTGTTTTGTAACCATTCGTCAATAACCGGAAGAGATTTTTTATAATCTGTTTGCTTACAAATGATGACAATTTGCTACATAGGATATAACAACTTCTTCAATATCTTCAAAAATAATTTTTTCTGATTTGTTCATATTCATTACTACTCAATTTTAAATTTAATAATTTTTCTATTTAATAATATCCAAATAGTTACGATAGCGTATATAATAGTTGCAATCATGTAAACAGCCTGTATACCAATCCGACTACTTAAATAGCTAAATATTGCCAAAGAGCCAGATGAAGTAATCGTTAATATTAATTGCCTTAGAGAAAAAACACGTCCTATCGAATAAGTAGGGGACTTCTCTTGTATTAATGATTGTTGCACCAAATCTCTAATTTGATACGGAATGCCAATGAAAAAGTTAATAACAAGTGCCAAGAAAGCTACTTTATTAAAAGCGTATATACCTGTTAAAATAGCAACCAAAAGTGATGAAAAAAAGATAACCTTTCCCCCCCAACTGAGAAATATACTTAGAGTATCTAATGCTTATAATTCCTCCTACAATCGAACCTACAAAGTAAGCAGCTCCTTGAAATCCCCACCATTCCTCTGATAAGTTCAAAAAACTCGTCGTGAAAAATAATAGAAAAGTTTGTGTCCAAATCACATTAGCAATTGATTCACATGTGTCCATAATGGTTATATTCCACAATTCAGTAATATGGAACAAATCATACCATCCCTGCTTCAATCTCTCAAAATAAGGGAGTAAATTCGTTTGTACTCTATCTTTTGTATCTATTTTCTTCAAGAGCCACAAGGATATAGTAATCATCAAAATAATCACACAAAATGCCGCAAAAGGATTAAGGAATAGAACAAAAGGTATTCCAAATGTCCAAGTAGCAGTTTGAAATACTTGAATGACAGTATAGAAAATACCATTTAAACGAATTCTATCCTCTTTAATTATATCTGCAAGCAATACACCTTGAGCAGGTGAAATAGCACTATCTAATAAACTCAATAAAAATTTTGATATTAGCACAAGGTATATATATCTATAAGTACATATGAGTAGTAGAATAATAAAAACTTTGGCTATCAATGCTCCTAACATAATCCACTTTGCTGAAATCTTGTCAAAAATATTTGAAAGTAGAATACTTCCTAATATTCGTGAAATAGATCCAACAACTAGAATCATACTTGTATCAAATAGCGATTGACTCATTTGATATACAAAGAGAATTAAAACCATATCTAACAATATTCCAGCAAGAATAATAAATACTTGGGCTGTTAGAAACTTTAAAAAAATGACTTACTAAGTTTATTACTTTTTTTATTTCTGTTCTCACAACTATCCTTTTTCAAATATTCATTTAGTTTAGAAAAAAATACTTGAAGTAACTTTAACTATCAACAGAAATAAAAATGATTTTTCACTTAAAATCAGATGTTCATTTACTTCTGTTAAATAATGTATTCTTTTAGTCAACATTATCTTCTCCATTTTATTAAACTAGTGATAGAGGGCGTACATTTATTCCCATTAACTTATTTTCTTTGGTAACAAAAACATCCCCACAGTGTTTATGGAAATAGAATCCATCACAAATAAGTTTTCAAACCAAGAAAAAAATATGAGAGGTTACTTTAATATTTCCCCACTAAACGAGAAAAGCCTTACCTACAAGGCTTTTCTTAACCCTTTTTGTTACAAGCTTTCTATGCTTTTACGAGCAAAGATGCACACTCAACATGTGCTGAGAGCTTTCTTCTATACTAATAGACGAAAGGGTGTGAAAATGATTTTTAAATGATACTGTGGAACGGAACAGTAGCCCTAGTATTGACTACTGTCGTTTCTATTCATATTGGCTATTCTAGGACTGAGATGAAAAAATCTATAAATGCTCAGAATAAAATTGAACCCGCAAATCTCCCCAAAACAATGGTGAGTCATGTACTTGTATTATTCCGAAAAAATACACCTCTGGTGCAGTGAGACAAATTGGTGTATCTTATAGTGGCTTCGTAGATGAAAGCTATACTCTACTATCACTCTTTGATGATGTAGAACAAATTGAAAAAGATAATAGACTTCAGACAGCTATTGATGTTGTCAGAGAACAGTTTGGTTTTTTTAGCCATACAAAAAAAGGAACCGTCCTAACTGAAGGTTCCAGAAATATTGAACGCAGTAAACTTATCGGTGGTCATTCCGCGGGTGGATTGGAGGGATTAAAATGAAACAAGAAAAAAATACAGTACAATTTTTCAGAAATCCGTAGCAAAGGATGTAATGATATTGAAATGCTTGAAAGATTTTTTTACATGGAATCGTTGAAACAGCAACTTCAAAAACTTCGTCAGAGAAAAACTCAAAACAACTGAAATATCGATACGACTAGTACATGCTAAATCTGAAAAACCGATTACCATTGGAATTTACATTTAGCATTAAGCCAACAAGCTCATCTGTGATAATCTATACTGAGGTAATCAATCGCTTTAAAGAATGTTACACAGGTGGGGGAATTCAAGGTTTTACGATTCAATTTGATAAAAAAATACCCTTGCCTCTGCATAGAAAAGGATTTGATATGATTGACCGTTCATATTTACCATTTCAATCAGCAAGAGAGTACCAGGATACAAAGATGCAAAAAAATGGATGGGCTTTTTTTCCTATCTGAACATGCATCAGCACTCTCTGATGATACAAACAAAGTAACGTACATGTCTGACTTATCACTAGAGAAGAAATTATTACTCCTCAGTCAAGTATACGCCGGGCAGCTACGCACACGCATTCAAGTGATTGAAAAAAACAAGCGTGTTTCCTACACTGGAACAATACCAAGTCTGACCAAAGATTTCATTTTGATAAAAAAACTACAACAGGTCACATCAATTTGAAATTAAAAGACATTATTAGTATTGAACTTGTCGAGGAGGTGCTCTATGAATCAGCTTGAGTTTCAGCGTAATCACCTACAAATGGACTATTATAGCGAGAGCTACCAAGATTTTGAACGTGACTTCTACCGCTACTCTAACATGAATATTCCATTGACCTTCCTAACTGATGATATCCTAAAAAAACAATGGCGACTTCACGTAAGAATTACTTTTGTCCTCAATAAGGAAAAAGTCCAGAGATAACCGCGATCACTTCTTCATATTTGAAGTAAGTACCGTAGATGAGAATCCGCTAATCTATCATTATACATATAAAGAAAAACTACAATATATTTAGCAGAAAAAAATAGGAGCAGTTCAATTGACTGTTCCTATTTTTTTAATATTCATAAAAATCTAAAGTCTTTATACTCTTTAACAATGGAGTCGCCAACCAGAACAGACTATACTGACCAGCGACTACCTTAAATTTAATGTTTCAGATTTATTTTCTTATCTCTAATTTCATAAACTACATCTGCTACATTTTCGAGTAATCGTTTATCGTGGGTGGTAAACACGATAGTTCCGGTGTACTCCTTCATTAGTATTTCCAAAGCCTCTAAACTTGGTATGTCAAGGAAGTTACTGGGTTCATCCATTATTAGGATGTTATATCTACCCATGAGCATTTTTAGCAAGCAACAATTTTATAATTTCTCCACCGCTTAAAACAGATAAACTTTTTCCAATATCGTTCTGTTTGAACCCCATAGATGCTAGCACTGAACGAATTTCTGATATATTGTAGTCACAATCCTTCTGCATAAACTCCATAACATTCTGATTACTGTTGTACTTGTAACCATTCTGTGCAAAGTAACCTATTTTTGCCTTAGGCGAAATAGAAATTCCTTCTTCATGGTTTAAGATCATTTGGATTAAAGTTGTTTTTTTCCGATTCCATTACCACCAGTTAACGCCACTTTTGCTCCTAACGGAATTTGAAAAGATGCATTTTCAAACAGAGCCTTATCCCCAAATACTTTATTAATTTCTGCACCGACTATAGGGTATGGATTATGGAGCTCCAATGCTTTACTTTGCCTGAAACGAATTCTGCGAATGCCTTCCGGAGCTTCTACTTTTCCTAAAGGTCGCAATCCTGTGCTCTAGGGTTTTAGCAAAGATTATACATCTTTTTTTCCTTACTTCCTATTGATTTTTTTGATGAGCTAAACGCCCTCCGTCTTCAGTACTTTTTTTCTTTGAAGAACCTTTTGCCTTCTGTTCTATTTTACGAGCCTGTTTTCGCTTTTTCCTCCGCGACCCTTTTCCAATCGGGCACGTTCCGCAATAAATTGTTCGTATTCTGCGACTTGGCTCTTACGTTCTTCCTCTTTCTGACGAAGATAATCAGAATAGTTTCCCCAATACTCAGTGATTTTTGCCATCTTTCAGTTCCCATATTTTTATCTACTATTTCATCAAGAAAAATAGCGGTCATGGCTAATAACTAACAGTGCACCTGTAAAATATTTTTAGCTGTCCTATTAGAAAATCAATTCCTTCACGGTCTAAATGGCTCGTAGGTTCATCCGCTAAAATACCATGAACCTGTGCCGATAAGGCCTGTGCTATTTTAAGCCTTGTTTCTTCACCACCGCTCATAGTCTGTATATTTAATTGCTCAACACCTAGCTTGCCTACAAGTGCAAAATCTTTTTCCTCCTGCAGAGTTACTTCGTCCAACTGGGGAATATAGGCAAGTTCACCCAGACGATTCATTTTACATCCTGGGGGAGTTAATTCTCCTAAAAGTACCCTGAGTAAAGTGCTTTTTCCAGCACCATTTGCTCCTACTAAACCAATACGGTCATAATCATATACTTCTAATTCATTTATATCTAAAACATCGCGTCCTTTGAATTCCACACGAATGTCTTTTTGCTTTTTAATATTAATTCCATAACATTTCCTCCTGTCTATAATCGCATGCTTTCATTTGCTTGTATGCAGGGAAAAACCCTGCGATTTTAGCAGGAAGAGTTACATGAAAAATAAGATACATAAATATTCCTCCAATATTGTTTATTTTTAAATCTAATTTTCTAACCTCAGTTATCATTTGGCAAACTATAGCAATGCCAATAATTAAAAATACCTGATAGTAAAAAAACCAATGATTTACACCGATTTTTATCAGCAAAGAATCCAGAAAGAATTAACCCAATTGGCATAGCAAGTGACATGATACTTCCGATCAAAGAAAAATACACGTCCTAAATATTCAGGCTTAATTTTCTCCTGAAAAAGAGCTGTTTGCACACCGCTATAAAATGGCACCGAAAGCCCCATTATTGCACAGCAAACTACGAATATTACAAATCCATTTGGAGGAAGTATTCCCGAAACGGCTAAACTGGTCCCCATTATAAAAAAATGAACTTGTTATTAGTAATACATGCTTTTTCGAAGCCCCCTAATCTTCCTAATAATAAGCCTCCTGCTAGCATCCCAAATGCAAAGGAAATTTCCGTAATAGAAATATGCACAGGCGTTCCATTAAAGTGTTCCATGCTTATTAAAGGAAATAGTGCATTGATTGGCATATAAACAAAAGTATATAGTGTTCCTAAGAGTAATAAGGCAAACAATCCTTTTGTTTTGTCTCAGAACCACAACTCCTTCTTTCATCTCCCTTATGAAATTTGGTTCTAAACTTTGCACTTGATTACCCAGCTTAGGTATACGTACAATTGCTACCGTAATAGATGCAATCACAGCACCCAATACGTCGATGGCAATAATAGCATTTAAATCCCAAACGGAGTATAAGAGTCTCTGCAACTGCCGGACTAACAATATAGCTTATAGACTGCAAAGACTGACTATAGCCTGCGCATTTCGTTAGCTGTTCTTCTGGTACTAAAAAGTGGTGTAACCGCATTGAGTGCTGGGGTATGAAAAAGCTGTTCCAATGCTACGGATAAACAATACTATCATAATCATCCAGACAGGTAGCTCCATACAGAATGCAACAATAGCAAGCACTGCACCAGTGCACGCGATAATTAAATCGGCACCAATCATTATCTTCTTCCTATCATGACGATCCACTAGCACACCAATGGCAGGTCCCAAAAATCGCATAGGGTAAAAAAACCTACTAATGAAGCCATAGACAAGACCATCGCAGATCCTGTTTTTTTCTGTAAGGTAAAAAAATAATCGCCATTTGCAGGATGGCACTAGTGATTAATGATACTGCTTGCCCTGCCCATATTGCATAAAAATTTTTCGTTTCCAATTGTTGTATTTTTTTCCATTTATATTATCTCCTGCATATTATTTTGCTTGAATTTCTATTTTTGAATAGCATTCTAGGCAATAAAAAATGCAGGCCAAACCCCACAATGTGGCTTTTGGTCTGCATACATACAATTTGGAAACATTCATATTAAAGACATAGTTAAATAAAGGTATAGTTAAATAACCAATATCCTCACCGTAACTAATGAATGCTCAATATCGTATAAATAAGCACAACAAAAAAAGCCTATCATCGGGTATAGATTCTGCTTTTTTTTATTGCCAGCTTATCTTAAACGCATTGAGGCTGTCATAGTTTCGGTTCCTCCTACATCTTTGTTTATATCAATTTATAGTATAACACAACAAGATGATATGTTCAATATAAAAGTTATGGAATGAGACTCATACTTCCAATTCGATGCCAGATTTAAAGGATATGACGAAGTTTTCTTCATAGACTGTAACGCTCTGGATTATCTTCCTTAGTAGCAAGCGATTAGCTTTCACAAAATCTTCTGTTTGTAGTTTTAAAAATTCATCAGGATTTTCTAACTCAACCTCAAAATATTTCATTTTACATTCCCTCATTTCATTTATTGATAAATTGAGTTTGCAAAAAAGAGTGGACAATTTTTGTCTACTCTTAACCTTTAAAATAGTTTTTTTTAATCGATTTGAAGTTGCCTAAATTATTACTTATTCGGTAAAATGAAGTATTGCTTTCAACAGATTTCCTTCAACTACACTTCACTTGATTCAAACAAGGTGGGTACATTTCTATTCCCACAAACTCCTTGTCAATGGAAACAAACACGTACCCACAGGGTAAATGGAAATAGAAACTGATAATTTCTAGCTATCACTTCTACTCATTCCAAAAATTTTCTCACTCTGATACTTACCCACCATAAAGCAAAAAGCCTTGCAATCAAGGCTTTCATTATCCCTTTCGTTCAAAGGTTTCTAAGCTTTTACGAGCAGAGCGACACACTCAGCGGTTCGCTATCTCCGTTCTGTCTGCGTGCTAGCACTTGTCAATCACGGACAGCTATCACATGGGCGGAAGTAAATGCTAATCTTCGTCGTTTTACTCCTTGACTAGCAAACTTACCGCCTCAACATGATGCGTCTGCGGAAAAAGATCCACCGGCTGGACTTTCTTCAATTCGTATCCCAACTCTTGATAGAGTTTGATATCACGCGCCATGGTTGCGACATTACAGGAGATATAAGCAATGCGGTCAGCTCCTGTTTGAGCGCTTGCTTTGATAAAGCTTTCGGTCAAGCCCTTGCGTGGTGGGTCGACCAGGATGGCAGTTGGTTGGATACCTTCCTTGAGCCAATTCTTCATGGCATTTTCAGCTGTATCACAGACATAGTGGGCATTGGTGATGCCATTTATACTAGCATTCTTCTGGCTATTTTCTACTGCTTCTGGGATAACTTCCACCCCGTAGACTTCCTTTACATGTTTAGCGACTGATAAGCCAATGGTCCCGATTCCTGAATAGGCATCAATCACCACATCATCTTCTCTTAAGTCCGCAAAGTCAATGGCTGTCTGATAGAGCTTCTCTGCCATTTCGGTATTGACCTGGTAAAAGGCTGGTCCAGATATTTGGAAGCTATTGCCCAACATTTGATCCGTAATAAAGTCTTGACCATAGAGAACGCGCCATTCTTTCCCGAAAATAGCATTGGTATTCTGGTCGTTGATGTTCTGCATGACAGACACAATCTCCGGAAATTGCTTGATCAGCTGCTCGATCAACTGGTCCACACGGAAAATCTTGGGACGAGTGGTGACCAAAATGACCATGATTTCTCCAGAATGGTGCCCTCGGCGGACCACAAGGTTCCGAATCAAGCCAGACTGTTCCTTCTCATCATATGGCTTGAGGTCGTAACGACGAATCAAATCTCGAAGCGCTAAGACCACTTGGTCAATGACTGGATTTTGGATATAAAAGTCTTCTATTGGCATCAAATCATGAGAGTTCTTCCGAAAGAAGCCTGTCTCGACCTGACCATTGATGCGACGGACAGGGACCTGGGCCTTGTTGCGGTATTGAACAGGATGATCCATCCCCAAGGTTAGGGGTACTTCGATATCTGAGATTCCTGCCATTTTATAGAGACTATCCTTGACCTGTTTAGCTTTGAATTTCAGCTGCTCGGGATAGGCCAAGTGACCCAAGTCGGCAATGCCGCTTCGCAAATAGGCAAGATCAAGCTCTTCATTGCGGTGAGGGGATTTTTCTAGGTACTCCTCTACTTTTCCGTAGCCAATCTTTTTAGTGACCTTGAGCACGCGCATGCGAATGACCTCTCCAGGCAGGGCATTCTCTACAAAAAAGACCAAGCCATCCACCTTAGCCACTCCTGCTCCTTCGTGTGTCAAATCAACAATTTCTACGGTTACAATTTCATTCTTATTTAGCATGTTTTTATCTTTCTACAAATCAAAAGGGACGGAGTTTGGAACACTCCTATCCCTTAATTATATCATCTTAAGCCCATTTGGGACAATTTCTTTTTATAAGCATCGAAATCGACCAGCAATCCTTGACCACCATACATATCGTAGGCATCGACCCAATCCCCATTTTCTGGGATTGTGATGCGTTCTATCCCCTTGCTGGCACTTCCGACTAAGCCAATCCCGTTAGTTAACAAGAAGGAGAACGGTACATTTGTCGAGGTCATAGCGAAGACCTTTCCTAATGCTTCAGAACCAGTGAAGAGTTTTGTTGGATCCTTGATTTGGTGAACAATGGCAGACATGACTTCTTGTTGGCGTCTCGTACGTCCAAAGTCACCCTCATCATCTTTACGGAAACGAGCATAGTTGAGGAGGGTCCGGCCATCCATCCGTTGTTTTCCAACCTTAATGGTCTGATTCGGAACGACGCCATCCTTCATATTCAAGTCATCAGGGACTTCAACTTCAGACACAGTTTCACCATCAATGGTGGAGAATTGAGCATTCATCTCCACCCCGTTAGGGAAGAGGGTATCGATGGCTGTCGCAAAGGTTTGGAAATCGACCATGGCATAGTATTGGATATCGATGTCAAAGTTATCCTTGAGCATCTGACGGACCAATTCCGCTCCTTGGTTGTTATTCTGCTCTCCAATGGTAAAGGCTGTATTCAGCTTCTGGTCATAGTAGTCTGAGTAATCTGGATCTGTTTGCTGGCTGACGCCATCGATATGTACCAGAGTATCCCGCATAAAGCTAACCATCTTAATCTTGCCATCTTTATTATTGACATTGACCACCATGATGGAGTCCGTTCGAGTCTCAGACGAGCTTTCCCCTATTCGACCATCTGTACCCAAGATAAGAATATTGACCCCGTCACTGGTCTTCTGGCCGTTAAAATACTCTTTAACAGCTGGTTGAGCATTGGTCCCACCAGGTTTGCTATTCAAGCCCTTAAGAAACATAAAGACCATCCCACCAAGAACCAATAATAAGAAAAGGGCAATCCACTTTAAAATACGTTTGAAGCGGATTTTTCTTCCCTTCTTACGTTTGGGAAGACCTGTTACTTCCTCTCGATTCTTTTTATTGGATTTGGCTTTATCCTTTCGACTACGTGATGGATAGACAGGTAATTCTTCAGACTCATTTTCTCCTCTACTTGAAGAAGCCCCAGACTCTTCAGCACTTGCTGAAACGGGGTCATCTTGGAGACGTCCCTCTGATTTATTTTTTAGGTACTTGTATTCCGACTGCTCTTTCTCGTTCAGGTAATGGTAGTTGGAATAAAGGTAATCCAATCTCTTTTGTTCATGATAGGATAGGTTTTCTGATTCTCTACTCATACGTTCTCCGTTTCATTGTCTTTTAGCACATAGACCGAATAGTGGCCTAAGGTTTTGATGGATACTCCTAGGGACTCCAGTTCTTGATAGGCAGAAGCAAACAGTAATTCGTCAGCATCCACCACATCGATGATAAAAAAATATTCCCCTAGGGCCGTCTTTAAAGGACGACTCTCAATTTTTGTTAAATTTAATTCTCTTGAAGCAAATGTAGATAGGGCCTGGCATAAGGAACCTGCAATATTACTTGGTAAGGTAATGGCCAGACTATCCTTGCAGGCAACACTCTTTAAGGAGCGACTGCCTTCAAAAGGCCGCTGACCAAGAATCCAAAAGCGGGTATAATTCTGATCCATCTCTTGAATATTACTGGCTACAACTTCCAGACCATATTCATCCTTGGCCTCCAAAGGCGCAATGGCTGCAATAGGTAGTTCGGGATGTTGTGAGACATAGCGAGCTGCATAGGAAGTCGAAGTTGTCATCTCCAGTCTGGCTTGAGGAAAATGCTCTTGGACATAGGCTTTTCCCTGGGCTAATGCCTGTGGATGCGAATAGATGACTTCAATGACTTGATCCTGCTTAACGGCCAAGAGTTGTTGCTTAATGGGATAAACCACTTCTGCGATAGCCTGGAAACTGGCCTGGTGAAAGAGATAGTCAATGGTCTCATGGACACTGCCTTCAATGGAGTTCTCAACAGGGATGACTGCATAGTCTACTTGATGGGATTCATAGGCTTTCAATACCTCAGTAATAGATCCATAAGGACACAATTCAGCGTCTTGAAAACTTTCTAGAGCTACATGATGGGTAAAGGATCCCTTAGGACCTAGATAAGCTACAAGCATCGAATCATCTCCACAATTTCTTCAGGTGTCTTATCAGCAACATCAAGCACATGTGTGGCTACTTCTTCATACAGGGGCAGGCGTTGGTCATACAAGGCACGAAAGTCTTCTTGATTTTTAGCAAGAAAGAGAGGACGCTTATTTACAGGATCCGTTGACAGGCGTTGATAGAGGCGATCAAAATCAATCCGAAAATAAATATTACAAGGATTCTTCTTGAGAAGCTGACGATTTTCAGACCTTAGGACAATCCCCCCACCAGTAGCAATGACTGGGATTTCTTGTTCGAGCAATTCTTGCAACAAAAGTGACTCTTGCTGCCGAAACCTCTCTTCTCCAAAGCGAGCAAAATAGTCTGAAATCGGCATTTCTATGCGTTGAACCAAGAGCGCATCCATATCTACAAAAGCTGGATCTAATAAACGGCCAATGGTCGTTTTCCCTGCTCCCATAAAGCCGAGTAGTACTTTAGGCATAAAACACCTTTTCTAAGTCTCCAAAGAAGGAAGGATAGCTGGTATTAATAGCTTCTGCACGCTCGAGTTCCACTTCACCCTCTCTTACAAGCAGGGCTGCAATCGCCCCCATCATGCCGATCCGGTGGTCGCCAAAGGTTTGCAGACGAGCAGCATGCAAGGGCGTTTTCCCTTCAATGATCATACCATCCTCTGTTGGAGTGATGGACGCTCCCATAGCGTTTAGACTATCTGCCACAACTTGAATGCGATCCGTTTCTTTAACTTTCAATTCTTCCGCATCTTTGATAATGGTTCGTCCGGAAGCTTGGGTTGCTAAAAGAGCAATGATTGGAAGCTCGTCAATCAAGCGAGGAATCAAATCACCTGAAATTTCTGTTCCATGGAGGTCTGAAGTCTCTACGACAAGGGTCGTCGCCTTAGCAACTGGATCAAGATCCAAGATTTGAAGCTTGCCACCCATTTTTTCAATAACCTCTAGAATGCCTGTACGAGTTTCATTGATGCCGACATTCTCCAGACGAATCTTGCTATCAGGAACAATCAAACCAGCTACCAACCAAAAGGCTGCACTAGAAATATCACCTGGTACCGTCACCTCACAGGCTTGGAAGCTCTGGGGCCCACGTAAGCGAATCTCTTTGCCCTTCACGCTAATCCGGCCACCGAACTGCTGGATCATATCTTCGGTATGATTCCGTGTCAGTTCCTTCTCTAGAATGACTGACTCTCCTTCTGCTTGCATAGCTGCAAAAAGAAGAGCTGACTTGACCTGCGCAGAAGCTACCGGTAATGAATAATGGATTGGTTGTAACTCTTTTGATCCATGCAGATGAAGGGGCAACATATCTCGCTCAGTTTGCCCCTGAATAGTGACTCCCATCTCTCGAAGGGGGATCGCTACTCGGTCCATTGGTCGTTTGGACAAGCTATCATCTCCAACCATGGTAACTGGGAAGGGACTTCCTGCTAAGACACCCGCTATCAATCGAGTAGAGGTGCCTGAATTTCCCATATCCAGATCATTTTTAGGTTGTTGAAAGGCTTCGAAGCCTTTCCCCTCAATGGTGATCACTTGACCATCATCTTGGATAGAGACGCCTAGGTCCCTAAATACTTGAATAGTGGATAAGACATCTTCACCACGTAAGATATCATAGACCTTAGTGGTTCCATGCGCAAGGCTACCAAAGATAATCGACCGATGACTGATCGATTTATCCCCTGGAACACGAATGATTCCATTTAAACCCTTACAATTCGTTTGTAATTTCATGGCTTACCCCTTCAAGCTTTTCTAAAAATTTTACCATAAAAAACAGCCATTTTCAACGTTCACTTGGAAGGTCCTCTAAGATGGGAAAGAAAAAGAGGTGGGCTCTCCACCTCTCCCTTATTTAAATAAATCTTGAACTGGATCAAAAATAATCCGTTCAATATCTCCTAGATAAACAGACAATTGCTGTTGTTTGGTGAAAAACTCATTTACAATTGGGTTTCCTTGTAACTTCCCAGCAAAGTCCTGCATTTTCTTTTGTTGGTCTTCAGTTGGCATTTGTCCAGACTGGATGACTCCATGAATTTCTTGTTGGAAAGCCAGGTAGTCTCCGAATAACGCTTTGCATCGGCATCGGCATCAATGGCTTCCTTACTAGCAAGGACAGCCTTGTATTCTGGTAAGTCACGAATTCCACGTGACAACTCATTCGCTAGGTCATAAATATTTGACATGTGATTTCTCCTTAACAATTTGATTTTGTTCTATTATACAAAGATTCTGGTAGATCTTGTGTTAGAAACTGCTATTTTTGTAAAAATCCTACTTGGGACCTATTTAATCACCACACTATAATCCGTTTGCTCGGTGATTAGGGCTTCAGCCCGCGCTTGATCTGCAGCCGTCTTAAAGGAAATCTGGAGAATCCCGTAGACATCTTCTCGGTTTTCCTCATTGATATGAATATTGACCAAGGAGGTACCACGAAGCAATTCGAGGATCCGAAGGATGACATCTTCTTCATCTGGGACATCCACAAAAATATCGAAGGTGCTTTCCACCCCTCCTCTCTTATGGATCTGCATATGTTGCCGTTGCTCTCGACTATGGTCAAAGAAGGACCAAATGGCATCTTCTTGTCCTTGGCGAATCATCTCAGCAACTTGGTCAAGACGATCCTGAAAATCCGCTATCCGATCGAGAACCGAAGCTGGATTAGATAGCAGAATGGAGGTCCACATACTGGGCTCACTCTCCGCAATCCGCGTCATATCACGAAATCCTCCTGCAGCAAAGCGACCAGCTAGGCTATGCTCCTCTGTATAAGCAGCTGCTTGTCCCATCAGAGTAGCTGCCAATACGTGAGGAAAGTGACTGATCTGGGAAGTGACCCGATCGTGTTCCATTGGATCCACCTCGATGAAACGGGCTCCAAGCCCTGAGAGCAGATCCTTCAATTCCAAGACTGCACTGGGATCAGTCGCAGCTGTTGGGGTAAAAATATAGTAGGCATTTTCAAAGAGGGTGGAGTCAGCTGAGGCAGCACCTGTCTTGTGACTTCCCGCCATGGGATGCCCGCCGACAAAACGGACTGGGAGATGTCTAAAAGCATTTTCGCCAGCTTCTACAATGGCCCCCTTGGTGGAGCCCACATCTGTCACAATGACTCCTTCTTTCAGTGGCATTCTCGCCAGTTGCTGAAAGGTTTGAATGGTTTGCTTGACAGTAGGGAGACGATGATGACATCAGCTCGAGAAGCAAACTCTTCAAAATCAGCCGTCACCTCATCAACAATTCCCTTCTTTAGAGCAATATCTCGTGAGGCTTGACTACGATTATAGCCTAGTAAAGTCATTTGCGGATGAGCTTTTCGGATTCCCATAGCTAACGAAGCTCCAATCAGTCCTAGACCTACGATATAAACAACCTTTTCTTCCATCTATTTCTCCAGTTAGAAAGCTTTGGTATAGGCCCGATGACGCTCGACAGCTTCCTTCAATTCTTCCAGATTATCAGAAGAGAACTTGTCCAAGACTTCTGTGGCTAAGATCGTTGCCACCACAGCCTCCATGACAACCCCTGCAGCTGGAAGCGCTGTTGGATCACTCCGCTCCACCGTTGCCTTATACGGTTCGTGCGTTTCAATATCGACACTCATGAGGGGTTTATAAAGAGTTGGGATTGGTTTCATTACTCCACGGACGATAATTGGCTCTCCATTGGTCATGCCGCCTTCAAATCCGCCCAGATGATTGGTTCGACGAGTATACCCATCTTGCTCAGACCAGAGAATTTCGTCCATGACTTGACTGCCTTTTCGACGACCTGCTTCAAAGCCTAGCCCGAACTCTACACCTTTAAAGGCATTGATAGAGACAACCCCTTGAGCGATCTTGGCATCCAATTTCTTATCCCATTGGACAAAAGAACCCAGACCGACAGGCACACCACCTACAATCGTTTCGACGATCCCTCCGATGGTTTCCCCTTCTTTCTTCACACTATCGATATAGGCCTTGATTTCCTCTTCTCGCTCTCGATTAACGATGGAAACCTCGGATTGAGCAACCGCTTCCTTGATTTGGGAAACCGTTAGATTTTCCGGAACCTCTACTTCGATGCCACCGAAATTGACGATGTGGCTGGCTACTTGAACCTCAATCTCTTCCAATAGACGTTTGGCTACTGCACCAACTGCTACCCGCATGGTTGTTTCCCGAGCCGATGACCGTTCCAAAGAATTTCTCAAGTCATCAAAGCGGTACTTGATCCCACCAACCAAATCAGCGTGGCCTGGACGAGGCTTGGTAATTTTCCGGAGCCCCTTTTTCTTTTCCTCCACATCACTGACAGACATGATCTCCAACCATTTTTGATGGTCTAGATTGGTGACATTCAAGGTGATAGGACCTCCCATGGTCAAGCCATGGCGAACACCAGAGGTGATCTCGACCTGATCGCTTTCAATCTTCATCCGTGCTCCACGACCGTAGCCACCCTGGCGACGTTTAATTCGACGTTGATATAATCAGCTGTCAAAGGGAGCCCTGCTGGCACTCCTTCGATAATAGCTGTAAGTCGTGGTCCGTGTGATTCTCCTGCTGTTAAATAACGCATGCTATCTCCTTTATCGATTCTTACTGTAAGAAGTCTCTCATTTCTTCCAATAGGACTGGATGAATCTGACAAGTTCCAATTTCAGGTACCAAAACAAGTTTCAATTGATTGCCCCTCGCCTTCTTGTCTAAGGTCAAGGCCTGATAAAGCTTTTCCTTATCCCAAGTATGGAATTCTACTGGTAAGCCAAATTTGACACATTTGACGAATAGCCTGCGTTAAACCGGCTTGAACCAATCCCTTAGCTTCTGCCACCTTAGTGACTTGTACCATTCCAATCGCAACGGCTTCTCCGTGCATGACCTGACCATAACCGGCTGTTGCTTCGATCGCATGGCCAAGGGTATGACCAAAATTCAGATAAAGGCGAATGCCTTGATCTAGCTCATCTTCGACGACCATCTTGCGCTTGACTTGACAGGAATGGGCAATCAGGGATTCTGCATGCTCATAAATAGACTCAATGGAGCCATCCATTTGATCCAGTTCTTCCCATAAGGCAGGATCTTCGATGAGACCGTACTTAATGACTTCCCCCATGCCCTCGACCAACTCGCGCTTGCCAAGAGTCCGTAGCACTTCAGGGTCAATCAATACCCCATCCGGTTGGGCAAAGGTTCCTACCATGTTCTTAGCATAGAGTGTATTGACTCCGGTCTTACCTCCGATAGAGGAGTCAACCTGAGCCGTCAAACTAGTCGGTACTTGGACGAAATGGATTCCTCGCATATAGGTGGATGCTACAAAGCCAGCTAGATCACCAACAACACCACCTCCAAGAGCGAGGATGCCATCTGATCGTGTCATCCCATTCTTGGCTAAGAATTCATAGACTTTTTGAACGGTCGTCAGATTTTTACTAGCTTCTCCTTCTAGGAACTCAAAGCTAATCACTGTAAATCCTTCACTTTCAAGGCTTTTTACCACCTGACTTGCATAAAGAGACCCTACATGATTGTCTGTAATGACTGCTACTTTTTGAGCTTCCCATAAATGACTGAGCCAGGTTCCAACCTTTTGGATCGCTCCATTCTCAATGACAATCTCATAACCATTCTTTGGTAGATCAACATTCACCTGCATAAGGATCTCCTTTAAAATCCATGTGAAAAAAATTACAATTTCACTATTGTATAAAAATAGAAAACAGAGCATACTTGATTAAGTTTTTCTGTTTTCTTCCATCATTTTTCTAATACATAATCTGGGTATTCCAATTTCAAAGCTTGCCAGACTTCCTCTTCCGGGAAAGTTTTATCCGTCATCAGTTCGAAGGCAACGGCAGCTTGTTGGAAGAGCATTCCCAAGCCATTTAATGTTTTGGCCCCTTGTTCTTCTGCTAATTGAAGAAATGGTGTCTTGGCAGGAAAATAAGCTAAATCAGCCACTAGACAACCTTTAGGAAAGATAAAGTCTTTCGGAATAGGGAGAGAAGACCCGTCCATTCCAAGTCCTGTAGCATTGATCAATAAATCCGTCCCCCTCTATCGTTGCATTTAACTGATCCCGACTGGATAAGTCATGAAGGACAATTGAAACATCAAGAGTTTCGGATAGTGGAGCAAAGATAGCCTGATACTTATCTAAACTTTCTGGACGAACAAATAAATGAATCTCGCCAACTCCTTGCCGAATAGCCTCTACAACAATAGCAGTCGCAGCACCACCCGCTCCTAAAAGGACAAGTTTCTTATTCTTTATCGAAAAAGTCTTAGGGAGACTCTTTAGAAAACCAAGTCCGTCTGTGTTGTAGCCTGTTAAACGACCATCTTTCTGAACAATCGTATTGACCGAACCAATAAGTTGTGCGCTTCCATCTACCTGATCTAAAAATGGCAAGACCTTTCTTGTAAGGCATGGAAATATTAGCGCCCAACATATTCAGTACCCGTAACTGTTGAAGACTTTGTTCGACTTGTTCTTCTTCCACTTCCCAAGCAAGATAGACTACATTGGTCGCGGTTAGTTGATAAGCCTGATTGTGAATAAAGGGTGAGATACTATGACGAATGGGCTTGGCAATCACGGCAGCCATTCGCGTATAGCCATCAATCTTCATCTAAGATCTCCCGAATCTTGTGCATGCTGGACAAGCTAATTTGTCCTGGTGCACTTTCCACTCCTACACTAGCATAGGACCAAACAGAACCGGTTAAATCGGCAGCGATGCGAGAGATTCGGCCGATTTTCCCCATAGAAATGGTAACGAACTCTTGTTCAGGATTAAGTGTCTTAAAGCCACGTGTATAGTTCATTAGGTCCAGAACATCCTGCTCGGTATGAGCCATCACAGATACCTTGACCAATTTCGGTGTAAAGCTGGTTAATTCAGACATAATCTCCATCATATTCTCAGGGGTTTCCTGGAAATTATGGTAGCTTAAGCAAAGATTGGAATAATCCATCATCTGATTAAATTCGGCCTGATGACCAAAGTACTCAAAATCGACATAATCCGGATGGTAGATGTTGTTGATATCATGGATAAGCGCTACGTACTCTTCACCAGAAAGCTCAATTTCTCCTCCCTGCTCCCGGGTCCGTAGCGTAAATAAAATCTCACGACCTGCAAATTTTTCAAAGATGGCAGGCGCCACTTGTAAGATATCATTTTTGTCCAAGTAATCCGCACGCCATTCAATCACATCTGCATCTTGATAACGACTGGCATCAATGGCCTGTGCTTCTTCAAAATTTCTTGGCATTACAGAAACGACTAATTTCATTGATCCACCCTAATCGTAAATACTTTTAAGTAATTACTACTTTCTTCTTTTTCGTTATATCGAAAATCAGCTGGAAGTCCGACCTCACTGATATACCGATGTTTCCGGCCTTTAAAGCCCTTTTCAATTTCTTTCTTAAATTTATCCCGACTGACATTTGCAGCATTCGTACTAGCAATCAAAATTCCTTTTGGTTTCAAGATTTCTAGGGACTGCTCGATTAGTTTGTGGTAATCCTTCGCAACTGAGAAGGTACGCTTCTTATTGCGAGCAAAACTCGGCGGATCTAAAACGATCACATCATAAGTCAAGCCATGACGCTTAGCATACTTATAATAATCAAAAACATCCATGACGATAAAGCGGTGCTGGTCCAATGCTAGACCATTTGCCACAAAATGAGCTTCAGATAGTTCACGACTCCGCTTAGCCAAATCAACAGAGGTTGTTTCTACTGCTCCTCCCATAGCCGCTGCTACCGAAAAAGCCGCTGTGTAAGAAAACATATTGAGCAAGCTTTTACCTGCAGCTAAGCCATCTACTAAGCTAGCACGCACATCGTGTTGGTCTAAGAAAATCCCTGTCATCAAGCCATCATTCAGAAATACTTGGTAGCGAACACCATTTTCCAAAATCAAAAACTGCTCTGGAGCTTCTTGACCAAAAAGATGGGCTGACTCATAACCTGGATCCTTGAAACGGATTTTTTCATATCCTCCCAAGACCTCTGGAAAGACTTCTTGAAAAACCGCAACAAGCAACTCTCTGATTTGATAAACAAAGGCATTGTAGATGGAAAAGACGGCATAATCTCCATAGAGATCAATGGTCAAGCCACCAAATCCGTCGCCTTCTTGATTAAAAATTCTAAAAGCTGTATCCAATTCCGACTGATAATAAGACTGGCGCTTGGACTTGGCCTTAGCAAATAGCTGACTAAAGTAAGCCTGATCCAAGGTGATTTTCTTGGTAGAAATGACCCAACCAAGTCCCTTGTTTTGCTCTGAAAGGTAGCCTGTCCCTAGAAAATGGCCCGAAGCTGTGACCAGCTCAACCACCTCATTGTCAAAGGGGAGTTGCCCAAAATCAATCTTCTCTAAAATCTTATAACCTTTATGGATTTTCTTCTCAACTTGTCGGTTAATTATCAGCTTTTTCATACTCTCTATTGTATCAAAATTTTCAAAATTTCACAAAGTCTCTTCCTTAAAAATACGACTTATATTGTTGATTTGAAAACCTTATTTGACATTCTCCCTACTTTTGTTGACTAATTGATTCATCATCTCAGACTTTAACGTTTTGTCCCGAATTAAACACTTGCTATATTTTCAAAACGTTTTAAATTATGGTATACTGTTGTAAGAAAATTTTTAGGAAATAAGGCAAGGAAGTATATTTTTGTGAAAAAAATTACCAAAACGATACTCGATGCTATGAGTACCAGACTAGGATTTGTCTTTACCCTACTGTTGCTATATTGGTTTAAAACCATGTGGGCCTATACAGTAGACTTTAATTTAGATATTCAAGGCTTCTATCAGGTTTTTCTCGCAGTCATTAACCCGATACCGTTAAGCCTCTTATTGATCGGTCTCGCTTTTTATATTAAGAGAACCAAACTCTTTTATTTGCTATCTTTTAGCATCTATGTCATTTTATTTATCTGGTTGATTTCCAACTCGATTTATTATCGTGAGTTTACAGACTTCGTAACGGTTAATACCATGCTGGCCTCTAGTAAGGTTTCCGCTGGTCTTGGAGCTGCAGCCTTAGAATTATTCCGTCCCTGGGATATTATCTATATTTTAGACTTCCCGATTCTAGCTTTCCTCTTCTTAAAGAAATTGGTCAAACTAGATCACCGTCCCTTTAACAAACGGGCAAGTTTTGCAGTGACTTCGCTCTCTGCTATGCTCTTCTCTGCCAACCTTTTCTTGGCAGAGATTGACCGTCCGGAATTGTTAACGCGTGGCTTCTCTAACTACTATGTAGTTCGTGCGCTTGGTTTACCTGCCTTTTTGGGTTACAGTGCCAACCAGACTTACATGGCCAATAAAGAACGCTCAAAGGCTTCTGAGGTTGACTTGAAGCCAGTTGAAGAGTATGTTGCTAGCCATTATGCTCAACCAAACCCTGAAACCTTTGGACTTGCTAAAGGTCGTAATGTTATCTATATCCATTTGGAAAGCTTCCAACAATTCTTGATCGACTATAAATTGAAAGTCGATGGCAAAGAATACGAAGTGACCCCTTTTATCAACTCGCTCTACCATTCAAACGAAACCTTTGCATTTGCCAATGTCTTCAACCAGGTAAAAGCTGGTAAAACATCGGATGCAGAAACCATGATTGAGACTGGCTTGTTCGGTTTGAACCAAGGTTCCTTTATGGTGAACTACGGTGGGACCAATACCCAGCAAGCAGCTCCTTTCATTCTTTCAAAGAATGGCTACCAATCCAGTGCTGTTTTCCACGGAAATGCTGGAAGCTTCTGGAACCGTAATACAGCCTACAAACAATGGGGCTACCATTACTTCTTTGATGCCTCCTATTTTACCAAGCAAGATGATACCAACTCCTTCCAGTATGGACTTAATGACAAGATCATGTTGAAGGATTCCATCAAGTACTTGGAACACATGCAACAACCGTTTTATACTAAGTTCATTACCGTTTCCAACCACTATCCTTATACGACGAGTCTGATTGGGGACGAAATTGGCTTCCCTCTTGCAGAGACGCAAGATGAAACCATTAATGGCTATTTTGCAACAGCCAACTACTTGGATGCTTCCATCAAGGCCTTCTTCGATTATCTCAAAGCTTCTGGTCTTTATGAGAACTCCATTATTGTTCTGTACGGGGACCACTACGGTATTTCTAATTCTCGTAATCCAGCTCTGGCTCCTTTGCTAGATAAGAACTCTGAAACTTGGTCTAGTTATGACAATGCCATGTTGCAACGCGTACCGTATATGGTGGTCATTCCTGGTATGGACAAGGGGAAAGTGATTGAGACCTATGGTGGAGAGATTGATATGCTTCCAACATTAGAACACTTGTTAGGAATTGATTCTAAGAACTTCCTTCAAGTTGGTCAAGACTTGTTATCTCCAAATCATAGCCAAATCGTAGCTTTCCGTTCTGCTAACTACTTTGTGACTCCTGAGTATACAAGTTACAGTGGCCGAACCTATTACACCAAGACTGGTGAAGAAATCACCAATCCAGACGAATCAACGAAAGAGCAACTGGATAAAATCCGTGAGGCAGCGAATTTACAACTCAAGATTAGTGATAGTATCCAAACAGGAGACCTCTTACGATTCTATACAGGAAATGATCTTGGTAAAGTCAACCCGGATGACTACTCCTACAATAACTCGATGAAAGCATTGAAGAAAATTGAAAAAGAAAAAGGGGATGCCTCAACCAGCCTCTATAGCCAAAGAGGCAATCAATCAACAGTAGATCTCTTCAAAGCGCCAAGCTATAAGGAACTCCACCCTGAACAGTTCAGTTCCTCTTCTTCAAGTGAAGATTCCAGCTCAAGTAGTTCTAGCTCATCTTCATCAGAAAAAAAATGAGAGTGGGACAGAAATCGGTAATTCGTTAGAATTCGATTTCGTCGTCCCACCTCCGCACAGTTGAGTAGGGCTGTAAAAGCTGATAAAATCAGCGTAGTAGAGCCCACTCAACCACTGCGTATTGATCGACAATCCAAAAAAAATTGAGAGGCTAGGACTTTTGTCCTAGCCTCATTTTTTTTTTTATTTATTTCTTCCATTCAAAGACAGAAGCTGTTAAATTCTCTACATAGAATGGACGTTTGTTTCGGCTATTTCCAACAAGGAGCTCAAGATGATTTGCGTTCTGGAGATAGAATGGTAGTCCACTGGTGTTAAAGATAACATAATAGTGTTTATCCCAGGTCAATTCAAAGACCACAACACCACTACCCATATCGGCAGTATGTACAAAGACATGTTGATAAATCTCCTCATAAGATTCGAGGGACAAGGCAGGTAGGGTCTTCTTCAAATGAATGATTTGACGCACATATTCGATTGTATCCTTGTTGACAGATACTAAATCCCAATCGACTTGGTTGACGGCATCTGGCGCATTATAGGAATTCATAGCCCGTTCTCGATCTTCCTGTGTCACTTCACCATCTTCACCCGTTGCAACTAGTTTGGTTCGTAGAAACTCTTGACCAACCTGCATAAAGGCCATCCCTTGGAAGAGGAGATTCATGGCTGTCGCCATTTCTACCTGCTTCTTAATTTTTTCCTGAGAATCATTTGGATGGACATAAGAAAGTAAATCGTAGAGGTTGTAGTTGTCATGGGCTTCAACATAGTTGAGGACCTGACTTGGAGTTAGGAAGGATCCCAACTCTGCACTTCCCAGAACGGAGCGCGCAATGATATCTTCTGTAGACTTCCGACTGACATAGCCACGTTTGATGGATCCGAAGACTTCAGCTCCCTTAATGGCATCTCGAGAGGTATCATTAAAGAAACCGACTTGGGCCATTTGATAAGCATTGTCCTTTTTGGCCTTATCTTCTGGAGCCAACCCTGTCCCCATATCCCAACCTTCTCCATAAAGGAGAATTCGTGGATCAATTGCGTCCATGGCTTCACGGATTTCATTCATAGTATCCACATCGTGAATCCCCATTAAGTCAAAGCGGAAACCGTCAATCTTATATTCTGTTACCCAATGAGTCAAGGAATCAATCATGAATTTGCGGTACATCTCATGCTCACTGGCCGTCTCATTCCCAACTCCTGTACCATTTTGGAAGGATCCATTTGGATTCATCCGGTAGTAATAATCAGGAACGGTTGTTTGGAAAGGTCCATCTTCTGTCGAATAGATATGATTATAGACCACATCCATGACGACCGAAATACCCGCTTCATGATAGGCGTGTATCATTTCTTTTAACTCGCGCATGGTGGTCTTAGGATCGTGAGGTTTGGTCGAGTAACTAGTCTCTGGAGCAGAGTAATTCTGCACATCATAGCCCCAATTGTAGAGGACATTCCCGTCTTCATCATAGGTCTTATAGCGGTCGGTCACTGGTTGCAGTTGAACTACATTGACCCCTAATTCCTTGATATAGTCAAAGGCTGTGGCATCGCCTTGGGCGTTCTTCGTCCCAGTCTGGTGAGCTCCTCGGTAGGTTCCTCGATAGGCTTCATCCACACCGGAAGTCGGAGAGATGGTCAAATCCCGGACGTGCATTTCATAGACAACCGCCTGACAAGGATTATCCAGACGCCAGTCAGCCTTTTCATAAGCTTCTGACTGAAAGGCAGGGAAGATGCAATCCTGATGAGAAAGAATGGCAGATTTCTTCCCATTTTCACTGGTAGCGATCGTATATGGATCACGCGCAATCTCTGTGTGGTAATCAAAATAAACCTTATACTGATAGGCTAGTCCACTGAGTTTCCCATGACATCTGCATACCAGACACCACAGTTATTGCGAACATGGTCGCTAGATTCTCTCTGACCACGAACCATTGGGACAACCTTCCAGACCTTGCTGTCATTGGCGACAGAATCATAGATAAGAAGGTCTACTTTATTGGCAGTAGGTGCCCAAAGTTTAAAGCGGTAATCATCATCTTGCTGGCGATATCCCAACCAACCCTGATAGCCCCATTTGGCATCAAATTCCTGGTAATGAGTCGCCATATCAAAAGCGTGTGGCTTCCGACGGCTGTATTCATGACTGGTCATTGCAGCCTGCAAAGAATAATAAACGGTGTCATCTCCTTGAATCAACCAGACTTCCCGCACTTTCCCTTCTGGTAAAAGCTCAATATGGTATTCATCCGACTGACTAAGCCAGTTTCCTTCCTTGATGATGACATGGCCAATGTGTTGAGGTGTCTCACAGTTATAAACTAAGAGCCCCTCAACTCCAAAATAATCGAGCTTGGAGAAAGACACTTCCTCTCCCCATACTCCTTCATGCCACTTCCACATATCACGGGCAAAATAATCACCTACGGGATGGTGGTAGTGGATTTTTACTTGATACTGATGCATCGTATTGTATTTCCTATTTCCTAATTAACTAAGTAAGAAGAAACTGGCATTGCCCACTCTCAGCAATGTTTCTCCATTATTCTTCTAATTTATATTCTGAATGAACCAGAGCATCGTCATTAATTTCATCGATGTTGGCAAAAAATTCTAAGTGATTGTGAAAGACTTCCAGTTCTACTGGCGTATCGCCACCATATTCACCATCTAAATTGATTTTAAACTCTTCCTTGTTGTCCAAAACTTCAATCTTCAATTTAGAAGTCTTGAGGTATTCAATATTTGAATCGTTGACGTGTTTTCCACCATTAACGGCTTGCATAATGAGGGACAACATATCAAATAATTTAGCAGTTTTCACTAAGATCAAGGTGAAATTCCCATCATCAAGTTTAGCATCTGGTGCCACACTTTCAAAGCCACCGATTGAATTGGTCAAAGCCACGAAGACAAGCGAAACTGGTCCAACATAGACCCCATTATCGTGCTCAATCCGCACCTTGCGGGTTTTATTCTTAGGGAACTTCTTCACTGCCTCCGCTACGTAAGCAAAGTAGCCATAGCGCGACTTCACCTCACTCGGCACACTAAAGGTCAATTCAGACAAAGTCCCTGCAGCGGCAATATTGATAAAATATTTACTTCCGTAAGCACGGCCAATATCCATTTGAATGGTTTGATTCTTCTCAATGATCCGCGCAGCCGCTACTGGATCTCCCATCGGAATCTTCAGAGCACGTGCGTAATCATTGGTTGTACCAGTAGGTATAAAAGCCATTTTTGGACGATGTTCGAGGCTAGCAACCCCGTTGACCACCTCATTAATGGTCCCATCTCCCCCGGCAGCAACGATCAAATCAAAACCGGCTTTTGCAGCTCGCTCTGCTTCTAACTGGGCTGATAAGGGCTCAGGAGTGGTCTGATAGGCACTTGTTTCGTAGCCTACATCCTCTAACACATCCAAGACTTCTGCGATGTTCTTTTTAATGATTTCCTGACCAGAAGTCGGATTATATATCACTCGTGCTTTTTTAATCTTATTTTCCATACATGCCTCTATAAACTTTCAAGCCAGGCTTCATCCTGTATTTCAATCGATAATTCCTGCGCTTTGCTTAATTTACTTCCCGCATCGCTACCTGCAACTAATAGGTCTGTTTTCTTGGACACGGAGCCTGTGACTTTAGCCCCTAAGGCTTCTAATTTAGACTTAGCTTCCGAACGTGTCAGTCGTTCCAGTTTACCGGTTAAGACAACTGTTTTACCAGACAATGGTGCATCTGCCGCAACCTTTTGACCTAAGTAATCTAAGTTTACCCCAGCTTCCTTAAGCTCTTCTAAAAGAAGTTGAGAACCTTCTAGAGCAAAGTAACGCTTGAGACTTTCTGCAACTACCATTCCTAAACTGTCTATCGCCGCAATCTTTTCAACCTCTGCCTCAGCTAAGGCTGGAATGGAATGAAACTCCTGGAGCAAGAGCTGGCTAGCCTTACTCCCCACATGACGAATTCCCAGACCAAACAATAGTTTTTCAGCAGAATTCCCCTTTGATGACTGGATCGCATCTACTAATTTTTGAGCAGATTTTTCTTTAAAGCCATCCAATTGTAAGAGATCATCCACGGTCAGGCGATAAATACCTGCTACATCTTGAACCAGTTCTTTAGCAAACAGTTTTTCAACCACTGCTGGCCCCAAGCCTGTAATGTTCATGGCATCCCGGCTAGCAAAGTGAGCGAGTCCTTCTTTTATTTGAGCCGGACAGCGGGGATTGATACAACGCAAGGCCACTTCATCTTCAAAATGAAGGAGCTCGCTCTGACAACTCGGACAGTGGCTTGGAATCTCTAATTTTTCTTCCGATACGCGCTTATCCATGACAACTCGTAAGACAGCTGGGATAATGTCCCCGGCCTTATAAACAATGACCGTATCATCCTTGCGAATATCTTTCTCAGCAATGTAATCCACATTATGGAGAGTAGCTCGACTAACCGTCGTCCCTGCCAACTGAACGGGCGTCAAATTAGCCGTTGGTGTCACCACTCCTGTCCGACCCACTGTCCAATCAATGGACAAGAGTTTTGCTTCCTTCTCCTCAGCTGGGAATTTGTAAGCCACTGCCCATTTGGGAGCCTTGACAGTAAATCCAAGTTCTTCTTGAACAGCTAGATCATTTACTTTAATCACGACTCCGTCAATATCATATGGAAGTTGATCGCGCATGGCTGCCACTTCTTGAATATAAGCCCAGACTTGCTCGATACTGGTCGCTGTCTTGTGATGAGGATTGACGACAAAACCGAGGCCGTTTAATTTAGCCAATACCTTCTCTTGGGTCGCTTGATCAGTAGGACTAGCTTCCTGGTAGAGGAAGGTTGCGAGCTTGCGCTCTGCAACAATCTTTGTATCCAACTGTCTCAGAGTACCGGCTGCAGCATTTCGAGGATTCGCAAACTCTGCCTCTCCATTTTCTTGGCGGGACAAATTTACGGCATCAAAAGACGCACGGGGCATGTAACATTCTCCGCGAACGGTTAATGTAAGAGGTTGCGGTAAGACTAGAGGAATATCGCGAACTCGCTTGAGGTTCTCGGTGATATTTTCTCCAATGCTCCCATCCCCCCGTGTAGCACCCGTTTCAAGGACACCATCAACATAAGAAAGTGAAATAGATAGGCCATCAATTTTTAACTCACATACATAGGTGACAGATGGAAATTCCTTGCGAACCCGTTGGTCAAAGGCAACCAATTCTTCATAGGAGAAGGCGTCCTGTAAGCTATAAAGCGGGTAAGTATGCTGGTATTTTTCAAATCCTTTGAGAATAGTTCCTCCGACCCGATGGGTTGGACTATTGGGTTGGACCAATTCTGGATGAGCTTCCTCTAAAGCAACCAATTCCCGATAAAGCAGGTCGTACTCATAATCCGATACGGAAGGAGCATCTTTTGTATAATATTCTTCTGCATATTTGTTTAGTAAGTTTACTAACTCTTTTATTCTGGTTTCCATATCTCTATTTTACCATAAAAACGCTTTACTGTGCCCTTTCTGACTACTTCACATGCGAAAAAATATCGTTTTTCAGAAGGGATTGGAATCGGTATGGACATCAAAAAAGAGGCTAGGACAAAAGTCCTAGCCTCTCAATTGTCTTTGGATTATCGAGCAAGACGCAGTGGTTGAGTGGGCTCTACTACGCTGATTTCATCAGCTTTTACGCCCTACTCAACGGTGCGGAGGTGGGACGACGAAATCGAATTCTAACGAATTACCGATTTCTGTCCCACTCTCTAGTGGATTATTGAGTTAAATCAATTCGTTGGGCAATCTTTTTAATCAAAATAGCTCCAACAATCAGGGAAGCAAATTCACCCAAACCAGTTGTCAACCAATTCAAGAAGAATGGTGTTTTGTTTAGAATATGCAATTCTAGGGCAATCGTAAACATAGAGAGGGCAAAGAAAATTGAGAATAAGAAATGATCCTTACGAATCCATCCATTAAAGAGATCTGTCTTTTCATAGCGTTTAAAAAGATAGACTCCAAGTGTAACGAAGACCAAGGTAGATCCACCACCAACGATCACGTCGACAATTCCATAACTCAAGAAGTTAGAAATCATACACCCAATGGTAACCGACCAAATGTATTTCCGATTGTAGAAAGCCATGAAGTTGAGCATTTCAGAAACACGGAATTGAATCTCGTTGCTTCCAATCGCATTCAACGGGGGCGTAATGGTCAAGGCCACATAGAGAGCTGCAACTAAGGCAATCTGTGCCAAGTCACGAACAGTATAGTTTTTCATCGTTTTCTCCTTTAGCGGTTTTCCCGCGTCTAATATGCTTGGTGAAAGAAGCTAAGCACCAAGGGTTGAGTTTCGCTAATGAAGCTCATCTGAACGAGTTGCATTCAACAAATCAACTTTATAAGTATAGCACAAATAAGGGAATTATGATAGACTAATTGTATGAAAAAACTAGTCCATCGAATCTTTGATAATGAAATTTTAGCCTACCTGATTTTTGGTGTTGCTACAACGATTGTTTCTGTTGCTACTCGGCTGATTGTTTTCCAACTGACAGACCAGGAACAACTAGCTACCTTGATTGGAAATATTGCAGGAATACTTTTTGCCTTTGCTACCAACGATACCATTGTCTTTAAACAAGAAAGAAAAGGCTGGTTGAAACGGTTAATTGTCTTCTCTTTTGCTAGAATGGGGACACTCGTGCTGGACCTCCTGATGACTACCATCTTTGTGACCCAGTATCCACAAATCATTGGTCAGTTCGTTAATATGAATCGGACGGCTATCAATACCATCGAAACCTTTGCCGCCCAATTTATGATTGTCATTTTGAACTATGTTTTCAGTAAACTATTTGTCTTCCGAAATAAGAAGTGACATCTCATTATACACAGAAAAACCGTCAGAACTCTTATAACTCTGACGGTATTTTTTATACTTCTAGACTAGATACTTGGGCGCTTACATAATAAATCTTACCTTCCACACCAAAATAGTCCTTAACCAATCCTTTTAATTCATCCATCGCTTCTTTGGCCCGTTCTGCTTGCTCTTCAGTCACTGCCTCCATCACAAGAATAGCCTGTCGAGTCTCTTCTGTCAGCATGGTCCTTTGGGCTTCCCGCCAGTTTAAACAACGGCAAACAGCTCCCTCTTGATCATAATAAATAATTTCTTCCGGCAAAGCTGGAGCATCCTCCTCCGCTCCTAGCGGGAAGAATGGCTCTCCCCCCTTGGCTTTTCCAAGAGATAATCCTCCAGCTAACTTTTCCATATCTTCACCACCACAGGGGATAGCATAAGCAAGAGATACACTATTGTAGAGATCAACCAAAGGATTAATGGGATAAAACTCCCGTCCTTGTGACACACGTTTCAATAAGGCTTCAATGGAAGAACGAGCTCCTTTTTTGGTCTTAAATTTGGTAAAAGCCTGACGCCATTCTTGTACGACTGGACTAGCAGTGAACTGCTCTTCATCAATGAAGACTTTTGATCGTGCAACTCCCTTGTCGAGTAGATCCTTAAAATAAGGATCCTTACTCTCGTCAACATGATTGTCGATATCTTCTACTGTCATCACCACTACTTGTGCTTGGGGAAACAAGTCCCAAAACTCTTGATCTACTGTAAATTTCATTTCTTTTCCTCACTATAGTTTCTTTTTTGACCTTTTTTCACTAGCTCCCAATCCGCTGCTACGTTTTCTCTCATTTTAGCAAGCCATTCTTCTAATTGAAGGATTTCTGCCTTTGAAAAACCTTTTAAGGCAGTGTTCTCAGAATAAGCATGCTCAGCAAGGATAAAAGGATAAAGCTTTTGTCCCTTTTCCGTTAGGATCCATTTTTTTATCTTTTGATTTGAAGGATCAGTTAATTCTCGGATGAAACCTTTATCAGCTAATTTTTTAACAGAGCGGGCTACTGTTGAGCGATCCACTTTTAATAAATCGGATAACTCCTCTTGAATTATTCCTGGCTGCTCTCCAATTCGTACTAAATATAGGTATTGGCCTCTTGCCAGTTCCAAATCTCGGAACTCAATATTGGCAATCGAATCTAAGGCTCGGGCTATGATGCCAATCTCTCTTAGAACTTTCATCTGCTCCTCCTTTCTTTATGAATGATTTTATCACATTTTTATTGCAAATGCAACAAAAATAACAACCACAAAAAAGCCGGCTGAAGACCGGCTTTTTCAAATTTTGTTTCTTTAAGATCATTCCTGATTTTTTCTCAAGTTTTTAAGATGGAAACGACGCTTAAGTGACGCTTCTTTTTGGTGAAAAGCTACCTTAGAAGACTTGTACTTGGCTACCACATCCCCATCTTTTGTTTCAAATCTCGCTTCGATGGCATATTGGATACTAGCATTTAAGATACAGCCAATAATCAACACCTTAGCTACCAGAATAAACCAGAACATAATGACCGCTAAGAGGACTGAACCGAAGAAACGGGCATCTAAGAAATTAGTAATATAACGATCAACATACTTCCAGAAGATATTGAGGGTTACATAGAGAATCACAGTTACAAAGATGGCCCCAGGGAAGACATAGCGAAACTTAGGAATTTTGATATTGGGTAGGGTGTAATAGAGCAAGAGCAAGGTTAAAAAGAGCAGGAAGTAAACCGAAGGTCCTGAAATATTTAAGAGGCGAAGGTAGATACTTTCGTCAAACTTGAAAATTTCATAGACGGAACGAATAATCATCCGGCCAAACATGGTCAAAACCAGAGATAGACCAAACAGACCTTGCAGAGCAAAACTAATCAAAATACTGAAGATTCTCGCCCAGATAATCCCCCTCTCCTTCTCCACTCCATAACTTTTATTGAAGGCTCTCTGCAGGTAAGCAATACACTGTGAGGAGACCCATAAAGCCGAAATGATGGAGAAACTCAGTAAACCAGTAGACGGCTTAGTAAGCACTGATGAAATCACTTGCAAGACAATGCGGTACATGGAGGCAGGTAATACTTCACGCAAGGTCAGCAAAATCTGAGTCGGACGAATCTGGAAGTAAGGGAGGATATTGGCTGCAATCAACAATAAAGGGAGAATGGAGATCAATAAATAATAGGCCACTGCTATACTTGTGATGTCCGATTCAGAGGCCATATAAAAGCGCAAGAACCCCTTTATAAACGGTCGTTGGCCTAGCCATTTTAGAAACTTCTTCATATCTTTCCTCCCCTAAACAAAGTCATAAAAAGAGAAAAGAGCGAAACCGTTATTTATCTTCAGCTCCATTCTTTCCTCTCTACTTGTTTTAATAGGTTCCTTCTTCACCTTGACTTGTCAAAATAACCGGTCCATCTTTAGTAATAACAAACTGATGTTCGTACTGACAAGAAAGTCCACCGTCAAGGGTTTTGTGGGCCCAACCTGTCTTCATATCGGTATCGATTTCCCAAGTTCCGGTATTAATCATTGGTTCAATGGTGAGTACCATCCCTTCACGTAAGCGCAAGCCACGTCCTGCACGTCCGTAATGAGGCACCATTGGTTCTTCATGCATAGTTGGTCCTACACCGTGACCGACCAAATCGCGTACTACACCATAACCTTTGCTTTCAGCATATTCTTGAATCGCTGCTCCGATATCTCCTAGACGATTTCCGACAACCGCTTGTTCAATCCCCCTATAGAGACATTCCTTGGTGACATCCATAAGATCTTTGACTTCTTGGGAAACATTCCCAACTGCATAGGCCCAGCAAGAATCAGCCAAACCACCAGAGTAGTTTTCTGTATACTTTTTCACCTGTGCAACATTATCAAAGTCCAACTTTGAGACATCAACAACAGACTTGTCTAAGGGCTCGGACAAGACCATATCCACCTTTAAGAGATCACCGTCTTTTAAGACATAGTGGCGAGGAAAGGCGTGAGCTACCTCATCATTGATCCCACAACATGTCGCATAGGGATAGTCCATCAAGCTTCCTTCTACACCAATCTGAAGGGGCAAGACATTAGCTTCTTTACAGCGACGTCGAACATACTCTTCTACTTCCCACAGATCGAGACCTGGTTTGATCAAATCCCGAAGGCCAATATGGATACTAGCAAGAAAGTCTCCTGCTCGGTCCATGGCTTCGATTTCACGCTGTGATTTCAATGTAATCATCTATTTCCTACTTCCATTCTAATTAATTTTCAAAGTGACGGTGGCCTTCGTAACTAACTGTAAATTCAAATACAAATCAAAATCTATAATAGCCGATCGTCTAGTCTGTCGGACAATACGCGTTTCAATCCGCAAGGTATCGTCCACTTGAACAGCTTGGAGGTAATAGACCAAGAGCTGTTCGATGATTAAATTTTTCCCAGAATTCATCATGAGCTGGCGAGTGACTGTTGTTAGAACTTCAGTGAGAACGCCATTGGAGAGAACACCACTCTTTTCTAACATACTCGGTTCAACCGTCAATTCAAAATGATTGGCTTGAAGAACTACTTTTTGACTGATTTGTTCACTAAAGGTTGGCAAGCCTGACAATTGCTCCTTGCTCATCCGGTCCATGACCGCACGACGAGTAATAACCCCTAATAGGGTCTGATTGCTGCGAATAACAGGAATCATCTCAAAATCTTCTGCAATCATGCGTTGACTGACATTGGCGATACTAGATGATAGGTTTGTCGTAAGACGCTACGGGACATGACCTTGTCCAGAGTTGTCTGGGGCGTCTTGTCTCCGGCATCTCGCATGGTCACTACCCCAACAACCATCTGGTGTTGATTAACGACAGGAAAACGACTAAACCGGCTCTTTCTTACCAAATCTAAATAGTCACGTACGGTATCTGTTTCCCGTAAAAAACCGTATTCATGCATGGGCGAATAGACTTGTTCGACCGTTAAAATATCTGTTTTTATTTGCATATTAGCGAGAGCACGGTTGATCATGGTCGCCACGGTATAGGTATCATGCTTAGTACGTAAGATAGGAGTTTGACCACTGCAACCCAGTTCCAAAATAGAAGGATCGACGTCAAAGCCACCGGTTACAAGAACAGCATTGTCGTGTTGGAGGGCCAGACGCTGGATATTGGTCCGGTCTCCCACAATGAGGAGTCCACCTTCAGAGACATAATCTAAAATATGCTCTTCTGTCATGGCCCCGATATAAAACTTGTTGAACTCTCGTTCCAGCCCTTCTTTTCCTGCCAAGACTTCCGAACCGGTAATTTCTACAATCTCTCGGAAAGTCAGATGTTCTAGGACTGCCTTTTTGGACTTGACACGAACTGTCCCACTACGAGGTCTCGTTTCAACAATTCCACGATTTTCAGCTTCTTTAATGGCCCGATAGGCGGTCCCATCACTCACCTGCAAATAATTCGAGATACTTCTCACACTGACACGTTTGCCAATGGGTAGTTTCTCCAAATAATCTAAAATCGCTTGGTGTTTACTCATTGAGATCTCCTCTATCTATGCAGAACTCGTAATAATCCCGCATCTTTCGGGTATAGCGGTCACTCCCCTTGAATTGCCGTTTCAAACTATAACCGGCATGTAAAGCCACCTGTTGACTGGCAATATTTTCAACATGGGTAATGATTCGGACTTGTTTGAGATGAAATTCCTGAAAGGACAAGAAGGTAATCTCTTTGACAACCTCTGTCATGAGGCCTTGACCCCAATAGTCCTTGTGTAAGAAATAACCAAGTTCAGCTTCTTTCTTAATTTCATCCAACTTTTCAAACTTAATCGATCCAATCACACGGTCTGTTCCCTTGTCACAAATCGCCCATATTCCTAAAGGATTCCTTAGAAAATAATTGGCCAAGACATACTGGCATTCCTCTAGGGACGTTTGTGCTGGGAAAATAAAAGGCAAATTCTCTGGATTGGAGGATATGGTATAAAAGTCAGCGGCATCACTATATAGAAAGGGCCTCAAGAAGAGGCGCTCTGTTTCAAAACATGAAAATGCTGCTAGTTGCGTCCAAATGTTCATAAAAATCGTTCGTTATGCTTCATCAATCAGCTCGATGTCAGCTCCCAATTGTTGCAATTTTTCAATAATATGCGAATAGCCACGAAGGATAAACTCAATATTGGTAATTTCCGTTCTACCCTGAGCCATCAAACCGGCAATCACCAAGGCAGCCCCTGCACGCAGGTCTGTCGCCTTAACTGGAGCTCCTGTTAATTGGTTTGGTCCTTGGTAAACAATGCGATCACCAACTGTTTCAATGGTCGCTCCCATGCGCATCAATTCAGCCACATGGTTGACCCGCTTTTGATAAATGGTATCTACGATGCTTCCCTTTCCATTAGCGGTCAAGAGCAAAGGAGTCAAGGGTTGTTGCAAATCCGTTGCAAAGCCAGGGTAAGGAGAGGTTTTAATGTGAACAGCTTTCAGATTTTCTTGCTTTTCAACAAACACACTATCCTCAGAAATGGTCATCCGAACACCCATTTCTTCCAGCTTAGCGATAAAGCTTTCCAAGTGTTCATAAAGGACATTGTTGATTTGAATCCCTTCTCCAACAGCTGCAGCAAGGGCGATATAGGTCCCTGCTTCGATGCGATCGGGGATCACTTGGTGACGCGTACCGTGGAGAAAGTCTACTCCTTCAATGGTAATGATATCTGTACCCGCACCACGAATGTGTGCTCCCATATTATTGAGAAGGGTCACGACGTCAATGATTTCAGGTTCACGAGCAGCATTTTCAATAACGGTACGACCTTCTGCCTTAACAGCAGCCAGAATGGTATTAATAGTTGCTCCAACGCTAACCGTATCCATATAGATAGCTGCACCACGAAGACGCTTCCCATTTGTGGAAAGGTTCATACTAGAACCATCCATGGTCATCTTAGCACCCATCGCCTCAAAGGCTTTAAATGCAGATCAATGGGGCGTGGACCTAAATCACATCCACCTGGTAGACCGACAGTTGCCTGGCCATAACGTCCCAATAGACTTCCGTAGAAATAGTAAGAAGCGCGAAGACTGTTGATCTTTCCAAATGGCATTGGCATATCTTGTACACCACGTGGATCGATAATAAGAGTCTCCCCATCTCGCTCCACCTTTGCCCCCATGAGGGTCATGATGTCAATCAAGCTAGCCACATCTGAAATATCTGGAACACCATCAAGGGTCACAATTTCGTCTGCTAAAATAGTTGCTGGAATGAGGGCCACCACACTATTTTTTGCACCACTAATGGTCACCTCACCTTTTAAAGGGCGACCACCATTAATTATAATTTTTTTCATGTAAATTTGTATAAGCTCTTTCAATCATTCGGTAAAAAATTACCGCATCTATTATATCATAAAAACGCTTCATTTTCCACTACTTCTTATCTTTTGATCGGTCAATCCAATCCTTAGAAAACCTCAACTATATGTTTTACTATTTTTTTATATTTTTGCTTGCAAACCTAATTTATTTATGTGTTCTCTTGTTGTTTTTTTAAAAAAAGGCAGCCCTTTTCGGACCGCCTTTTCTGACTTTATTTCACTTCATTTCCTAATTCATATTTACTGCCTTTTAAAGCTCGACTCAAAGACCATTTCCAAGGTTTCCCCTCAATGGTTACTTGATGCTTTTCTATATCGACACTTACTTCTTCCACACCTTTTACAGCAGATAGTTTTTCAGTGACAGCATTGGCACATCCTTGGCATTTCATTCCAGTAATTTCGTATGTTTTTGACATAATTATTTTCCTTTCTTTTACTCGAGGAGGTAACTTTTCTCCTAGTTCTTACAATTTTTTTCTCTTTAATCTGAGAGCATTCAGTACAACCGATACTGAACTAAAACTCATGGCTAGACCTGCTAACATCGGGTTTAAGAGCGGGCCACCAAAGAGATAGAGAAGGCCCATCGCCACCGGAATGGCTAAAACATTGTAGATAAAGGCCCAGAACAAGTTTTCCTTGATGGTTTTAATCGTGTAACGACTAATTTCCAAGGCTCGGACAACATCCATTAATTGCGGTTTCATGACGACGATATCGGCACTTTCCATGGCGATATCTGTCCCAGATCCCATGGCAATTCCGATATCCGCGGTTGCAAGAGCTGGTGCATCGTTGATTCCATCTCCCACCATGATCACAGACTTGCCTTCTGCTTGCAAATCTTGGATCACCCGAGATTTTTCTTGTGGAAGGACTTGACTAATGACCTGGTGGATTCCAGCCTTCTTGGCAATAGCCTGAGCAGTCCGTTCATTATCCCCAGTCAGCATGATGACCTTCTTGCCCATTTTTTCTAGGCTAGCAACCATTTCTAAACTATCTTCCTTGATCCGGTCTGCTACCCCAAAAAGGGCCATGAGTTGTCCATCTTCAGCTAAGAAAATCGGGGTTTGTCCATCCTGAGTTAAGTCCTCCAAGTCAGCCTTGGCAAGATGAATATCGATTCCTTCCTCATCCATGAGCGTTTGATTCCCAGCCAGATAAACCTTCCCACCATAGTTAGCAGTGAGGCCCCTTCCTGTTAGACTAGAGAAGTTTTCCATCTCTAATAAGTCTATATGCTCTTCTTTCGCAGCATCCAAAATAGCTTGTCCCAATGGATGTTCGGACTTGGCTTCCAGAGAAGCTAGGACTTGTAAGGCATGGTTCGTTTGACCATAGGTATAGGAAGAAGACAACTGAGGTTTACCTTGAGTGATGGTCCCCGTTTTATCAAAGACCAAGACTTGCGCTTGGTGAGCTAACTCAAGGACATCCCCTCTCTTGTAGAGGATTCCATGCTCTGCCCCTAAGCCTGTGCCCACCATAATGGCTGTCGGAGTCGCCAAGCCTAGGGCACATGGACAGGCAATGACCAAGACACTGATCGTAACCGTCATAGCAAAGGTGAAAGTTTCACCCATGATAAAGTACCAAAAGAGGCCTGATAAGAGGGCAATCCCCATGACTACAGGGACAAAGACTCCTGCCACTTGATCCGCAATCTTGGCAATCGGTGCTTTGGTTTGTTGGGCATCTTCCACCAGCTGAATGATCTGTGCTAGCAAGGTATCCCGACCAACTTTCTCAGCCCGATAAACCAAACTACCTTGTCCATTAATGGAACCTGCGTAAACTGGACTGCCTTCCGTTTTTTGGATGGGGATAGATTCACCCGTCAGCATGCTTTCATCAATGGCTGATTGTCCGGAAACCACTTGACCATCAACGGCTATTTTTTCACCTGGTTTGACCAGGATCTGATCTCCAATGACCAAGTCTTCTACAGGTAGTTTCACTTCCTTTCCATCACGTAGGACCGTTGCCTCTTTAGCCGCCAGATGCATGAGCTTTTTGATAGCTTGAGAAGTACGCCCTTTTGATAATGTTTCAAAATACTTACCCAAAGTAATCAAGGTTAAAATCACGGCTACAGATTCAAAATAAAGCTGGTGCACATGATGGTGGTGGCCAAGCAAAATGTGATAAGTCCCATAAAGACTATAAAGAAAGGCTGCACTAGTCGCTAAAGCTACCAAAGCATCCATATTGGGATGGCCTTTTAGAAGGGTTCGGAAGCCATTTCGATAAAAGGCTCGACCGAAAACCATCACAGGGATGGTCAAGGCCAAAGTACAAGAGTATAAGCCACAGGTGCTTGATCAGGTGAAACAAATGCAGGTGCCGGTAGGCCAATCATGGGCCCCATTGCTAGATAAAAGAGAGGCAGGGTGAAGACGGAAGACCAAAAGAGGCGTTTTCGGATCACTTGTAGCTTGTCACCTTCTCGCTCTTCTTGGCTCTTAGCTGTATCTGGATTGTATACTACTGCCTCATAACCGGCGTCCGCTACTGCTTTTGAAATAGCCTCTGGACTCAAAGGTTCCCCCTGATATTCAACCGTCATTTTTTCAGTGGTTAGGTTGACTGTCGCTTTTTCAACACCCTCAAGATGGTTAACAGCTTTCTCCACATTGATCACACAGGATGCACACGTCATCCCATTGACGACAAAAGTTTCTTCTTTCATTTATCTTCCTCCACATGACTGGCACAGTGACACTGGCCAGGTTGGCAATCACATTGAACCCGCTCCACGCTCACTTTCGAAGCCAGGAGGTCTTGCAACCCCTTCATTTGCTCCTCGGTCATAGGGGTTTGCTGGATTAATCGCTCCAATATGTGACCATGCTTGGTCAAGCAGATCTTACTAAAAACTTCATTGACAGCTGTAAAATTTGCCTCTTCTTCATTGAGGATGGCCTGATACAAATAGGTTCGACCTTCTCTTCGACTTGTCAAATAGCCTTTATCAGCCAATCGTCCTAAGAGGGTTTTCACCGTCGAAGCTGACCAGTCCTGCTTGGTGGAGAGAATCTTGGTTATTTCTGTAGAAGTCGCTTCCCCCTTGGTCCAGAGAACTCTCATGACTTCCCATTCCGCACTTGAAATCTTTGCCATTTTTTTACCTTTCTAGCTCACATCAAGAACAATTGATTTACATTTGTAGTTTTATTATACACCTTCCATTTTGCTTGTCAATAGTTTTGTTTACATTTGTAGATTTATTTAATAAAAAGAGAGTGGGACAGAAATCGGTAATTCGTTAGAATTCGATTTCGTCGTCCCACCTCCGCACAGTTGAGTAGGGCTGTAAAAGCTGATGAAATCAGCGTAGTAGAGCCCACTCAACCACTGCGTTTTGCTCGATAATCCAAAGACAATTGAGAGGCTAGGACTTTTGTCCCAGCCTCCTTTCTATCTACTTAATTAACTGCTTCTTTCAAGGCTTCTACCTTGTCCAAACGTTCCCATGGGAGGTCGATATCTGTCCGTCCCATATGGCCATAAGCCGCTGTTTGACGGTAGATTGGACGTTTGAGATCCAACATTTGAATAATCCCTGCAGGACGAAGGTCAAAGATTTGACGCGCTGCTGCTTCTAATTTGCTTTCAGCGACTGTTCCCGTACCGAAAGTATCGATACGAACAGATACAGGGTGAGCCACCCCAATCGCATAAGCCAATTGCACTTCTGCTTTCTTAGCAAGACCTGCAGCAACAATGTTTTTAGCGATATAGCGAGCTGCATAAGAAGCTGAACGGTCCACCTTAGTTGCGTCCTTACCAGAGAAGGCACCACCACCGTGACGTGAGTAACCACCATAGGTATCAACGATGATCTTCCGACCTGTCAAACCTGAGTCCCCTTGAGGCCCACCAATAACAAAGCGACCAGTTGGATTGATGAAGAATTTTGTTTCATCATCCAGATAAGAAGCTGGAATCACTTCCTTAATCACCTTGTTAATCACATCTTGGTGGATTTGTTCATTGCTTACTTCTGGATCGTGTTGGGTTGAAATAACGACGGTGTCCACGCGCACTGGCTGGTCATTTTCATCATACTCAACAGTGACCTGTGATTTAGCATCTGGACGAAGATAGCTGATTTCACCAGACTTACGGAGCTCTGCCAACCGACGAACCAACTTGTGGCTGAGTGAAATTGGCAATGGCATGAGTTCTTCTGTTTCATCCACCGCAAAACCAAACATGAGACCCTGGTCTCCTGCTCCAATCAAGTCAAGTGGATCTTGATCTGTATTTCCACGCACTTCCAAGGCTTCATTAACCCCTTGAGCGATATCTGGAGATTGCTCTACCAATGATGGATGAACTCCTACTGTTTCAGCCGAGAATCCATACTCAGTGTTTGTATAACCGATCTCTGCAATGGTATCACGAACCACACGGTTAATATCGACATAAGCCGTCGTTGAAATCTCACCGAAGACATGCACGGAACCAGTATAAACAGCTGTTTCTGCAGCCACGTGTGCCTCTGGATCTTGCTCTAAAATAGCATCCAAAATAGCATCTGAAATTTGGTCTGCAATCTTATCTGGATGCCCCTCAGATACCGATTCAGACGTGAATAATTTACGTTCTGACATAAAAATGTCCCCCCTTAAAAAATAATTGTTATAGAGTTACAAAGAACTGGTAGATGCTTTCTACCACCTTATCGGGACCATATAACTTAACTATTATACCACGATTTTGCACCAGTATTCCTTTTTTATAAAAAGAAAAAGATATAGTTTGAAACTATATATTTTAACTTAACCTCTTTCCAACTCTAATTCCTACAGTAGCAAGGTCCCTATTAATACAAGGATAGTGGAAATGATAGATGGAATTTGAATACCTAACCAAGCTGGATCACCAGCAAAAAGCATGGACGCAAAATAGAGAGTTACTGAAACAAATAGCATCGTCTTATTAGCCGTTTTCGTTCCAATGCCAAGCAAGACTGTCGCAGCAATATAACAAGTAAGATAAGATCCCAAAAAGATTAGGAAAACAATTCCCCATGGTCCTGCTATCACAGCACTACCTATAAAAAGCATCAGTAAGCCCATGTTTACGAAAAATACAAGAGTTAGAAGGCCCCTATTAGGAACAGAATTTTCTGGGGCTTGTTCCGCCATTGGTGGCTGAGCAGGATTTTCTGGACCTTGATCCGACATTTGTGGTTGAACAGGATTTTCTAGATCTTGATACGTCATTGGTGGCTGAGCAGGATTTTCTGGGCCTTGATACGCCATTGGTGGATGAACAGGATTTTCTAGGCCTTGTTCTGCCATTGGTGGCTGAGCAGGGTTTTCTGGGCCTTGAGCCCCCATTGGTGGCTGAGCAGAATTTTCTGGACCTTGACCCGCCATAGGTGGCTGAACTGAATTTTCTCGACCTTGCCCCATCATTGGTGGCTGAACATATTTTTCAGGCATTCCGCTTTTGTCTTGGTTTGTTTCACAATTTAGCTGTTGATCTGTCATAATTTTCTCCTGACATTTTTCTAAAATATTTTGCCTTTCTTAAAAAGCTGGAATTAACGATTTTCTATGTGATATTCACTGAATTCTTCCATGCATCTAATGACATTTTAAAAATATACAAGTTGATAGAAGTTCTTGACTCGATAAGATCATTGATCAAGCAAATACTGATTTAAAAGAGTTTCCCCCTTCTTAATATCTCAATACTTCTTTAACTTCTTTCGCTAGGATTGTTCCAATTAAAACAAGAATAGCTAAAACTATCGGTGCAATTCGGAAAACTCCCCAGTCTGGATCATAAGCTAAAATAATGGACAGTATATAAAGTACGAAACTCGTATAGAGTAGCGTCTTATTTCCTTTCTCCATCCCTATTCTAAGAAAAACGGCCCCAATAGCAATACTTAATAAGTTTGGTCCTAGAAAAATTAAAATGAAAAGTCCCCAAGCATTACCCGAAAGTGCAAAGTAAGAGATAAACAATACAAGATAGATAATGGATAAGTAAAAGGCAACTGAAAGAAGAATAGAAGTAAATTTGATTTTTGTTGGATAATTCTGAATAGGTGCCGTATTAAAACCATCTCCACTTATCCTAATCCTATCTTTATTTTCTTCAACATTATTCTGCTTATCTGGCATAGCTTTCTCCTATCCTTTTCTTATTATTTTATTTATGTTTTCTTTTAACACAATTAAACACTATTCCATCATTCTTTTCATTATATCCATCTATTCAATACTATCTCTTAAAAATTAATTTCAAGAGGAAGCTTTAGCCTATCTAAACTACAAGTTCTCTTTATTCTTTATTTTATCCTTTTATCCCATAGAATTGCTCCTAGTAAAATGTCGATGACCAAACAAACTGAGATAAACTGTAATGGAAGGATTGAATACCAGGTATGCTCTTTTCTAATCGAAGAACATCATCGTACCCGATCCATTTTCATTACCTGCTATCCAAACAGTCGAAATATAAAGAAAGGTTACAAAATAAATTAGCCCTGATACCATTTATTTCTAGACATTTACTTCACTCCACTTTCAAAATAAAGTATAAATTGATTTATTACCTCTCATTATACCATAATTTGTAACCGCTTTCTCCATGTTTTCTCGCTATATAAAAAAGATAGGATTTTACGCCCTATCTTCTATAATTACTCTCCATTATCAAACATTACAGTTCCGAAAAAAACCACTATAGCTATTACAATAGGCATAAACAAAAATATTCCCCCAGCTGGGTCATACACTGCAATCATCGAAACAAAATATAAAACTGCGGATGTATAGAGACTTGTTCTATTCCCCATCGTTTTTCCGTTCCAAAGCAGAAGGGTCGCAATGATAATACAGAGAAAATGGAGTTGTAGCATAATTGTCCATTCTCTAAATGCGATCGCGACGAGTAGAGACCATGCTAGGTATATAGTTGCTAAAACAAGTGCAATAGATAGTACTATCGTACTTCCGACTCTTTTTTCTGGTTTCATCTCATTGTTAGAAAGGAGAATATCTCCTAAAAAATATGCCTCTTTGTCTTTATTTTTGGGGGATTCTGCTCTGCCCCCGCCATGGATGACTGAACAGTCCCCTCAGGCACACCTTGATACTCTTGGTTTGATTGATATTGTGGATCTTGATCTGTCATCGCTCTTCCTTCTCTTTTACAAGCTTAAGTTATTTAGAGTTTCTTACTCCTATTATACACCATTTGATGATCCATTGCATCGCCTATGATGAGTGATAAATTTTATCTATCAGCTTGATAAATTTTCCATATTATTCAAATGTTTTTTTTCGTGTTACAATGTGACAGTATTATTTTCTAATCAGTAAGGTAGCATTTCTTTTTCCTTGCTCATTAGAGAGGAGGAAATCATTTTTGGATTGGTCAATTGTTGAACAATACTTTCCACTCTACCAGCAGGCATTTATCTTGACCTTCCACATTGCTGTATGGGGGATTTTAGGTTCATTTCTTTTAGGATTGATTGTCAGTATCATCCGACATTATCGTCTACCGATTTTAAGTCAACTAGCTGGTTGTTACATCGAACTTTCTCGAAATACACCGCTCTTGATTCAGCTCTTCTTCCTCTACTTTGGCTTACCAAGGATAGGAATCGTCCTTTCTTCAGAAGTCTGTGCAACGATTGGTCTCATCTTTTTAGGTGGTTCCTATATGGCTGAGTCCTTCCGAAGCGGTCTAGAAGCTGTCAGTCAAACCCAGCATGAAATCGGTCTCTCCATTGGGCTAACACCCAGACAGGTCTTTCGCTATGTGATCCTACCACAAGCGACCGCAGTGGCTCTGCCTTCCTTTAGCGCCAATGTCATTTTCCTGATTAAAGAGACCTCTGTATTCTCTGTAGTCGCTTTAGCTGACCTCATGTATGTCGCAAAAGATTTGATTGGACTCTATTACGAGACAGATATAGCCCTGACCATGTTGGTTATTGCCTATCTGCTTCTCTTACTACCGATTTCACTTCTCTTTAGTTGGATAGAAAGGAGATTACGCCATGCAGGATTCGGGAATCCAAGTACTCTTTCAGGGAAATAATCTCCTTCGGATACTCCAAGGATTGGGCGTGACCATTGGGATTTCCATTATTTCTGTCTTCCTATCCATGATCCTTGGAACTTTACTCGGAATCGTGATGACTTCTCATTCAAAAGTCATTCGTCTGCTCACTCGCTTTTATCTGGAATTTATCCGGATCATGCCTCAGTTGGTCCTGCTCTTTATCGTATACTTCGGCTTGGCCCGCAACTTCAACATAAACATTTCTGGTGAAAGTTCAGCTATTATCGTCTTTACCCTTTGGGGAACGGCTGAGATGGGGGGATTTAGTCCGAGGGGCCATCACTTCTCTTCCAAAACACCAGTTTGAAAGTGGGCAAGCCTTAGGATTAAGTAAGGTCCAACTATATCGCTACATCATCATCCCACAGGTTCTCAGACGATTGCTTCCACAAGCTATTAACTTGATTACCCGTATGATAAAGACAACCTCCTTAGTGGTCCTCATCGGGGTTGTAGAAGTTACCAAGGTCGGCCAGCAAATCATCGATAGCAACCGCCTGACCATCCCAACCGCTTCTTTTTGGATTTATGGAACCATTTTAGTCTTGTACTTTATTGTCTGCTTCCCTATTTCCAAATTAGCAGGACAGTTAGAAAACCACTGGAGGAATTAATATGTCTGAAACCATTTTAGAAATCAAGGACCTAAAAAAATCCTTTGGAGACACTCCTATCCTCCAAGGGCTTTCCCTCAAGGTTCAAAAAGGGGAGGTCGTGGTGATCTTGGGGCCTTCTGGTTGTGGTAAGAGTACCCTCCTTCGTTGTATCAATGGCTTAGAAAGCATCCAAGCTGGCGATATTCTCTTGGATGGTCAATCCATTACCAAGAATCAAAGGACTTCCACCTGGTCCGCCAAAAGATTGGGATGGTCTTCCAAAGTTATGAACTCTTCCCTCATTTAGACGTTCTCCAAAACTTGATTCTTGGTCCTACAAAAGCTCAAGGACGAGCCAAAGAGGAAGTCATCAAGGAAGCAGAAGAGTTACTGGAACGGGTCGGTCTCTTGGAGAAGAAACATAGCTACGCAAGGCAGTTGTCTGGTGGACAGAAGCAACGGGTAGCCATCGTTCGCTCCCTCCTCATGCATCCAGAAATTATCCTCTTCGATGAAGTGACAGCCTCTCTAGACCCTGAGATGGTCCGGGAAGTTTTAGAACTCATCAACGACCTGGCCCAAGAAGGACGGACCATGATTCTGGTGACTCACGAGTTACAGTTCGCACAAGCTATTGCCGATCGAATCATTTTCTTGGATCAGGGCAAAATTGCCGAAGAAGGAAGTGCTCACTCCTTCTTTACCAACCCACAAACCCAACGAGCACAAGAATTTTTAAATGTATTTGACTTTAGCCAATTTGGCTCATATCTATAAAGGAGATTTTTATGAAATTCATTAAACCAATTTTAGTTCTTTTTACCTTCGCTCTCGCTTTGCTCTTTATCACTGCATGTGGCTCCAGCAAGTCATCATCTTCTTCTACCGGCTCTAAAGCACGTACCATTGAAGAAATCAAGAAAAGTGGCGAGCTTCGTATCGCAGTCTTTGGAGACAAAAAACCTTTTGGTTATGTTGATAATGATGGATCCTACCAAGGTTACGATATCGAACTAGGAAACCAATTAGCTAAAGACCTTGGTGTCAAACCGAAATATGTATCAGTGGATGCGGCTAACCGTGCGGAATACTTGATCTCCAATAAAGTGGATATCACATTGGCCAACTTCACCGTAACTGATGAGCGGAAGAAACAAGTAGACTTCGCCCTTCCTTACATGAAGGTTTCACTCGGTGTGGTGTCTCCTAAAGATAAGGTCATCACTGATGTGAAACAATTGGAAGGAAAAACCTTGATTGTAACCAAGGGAACTACTGCTGAAACCTACTTTGAAAAGAACCATCCAGAAGTAAAACTTCAAAAATATGACCAATACAGCGATGCCTATCAAGCTCTCCTAGATGGACGTGGCGATGCCTTCTCAACAGACAACACAGAAGTTCTTGCCTGGGCACTTGAAAACAAAGGATACGAAGTTGGAATTACTTCACTTGGTAATCCAGATACTATCGCACCAGCGGTTCAAAAAGGAAACAAAGAACTCCTCGATTTCATTAACGATGACATTCAAAAGCTTGGAAAAGAAAACTTCTTCCACAAAGCTTATGAAAAAACTCTTCACCCAACCTACGGCGATGCTGCAAAAGCAGATGACCTCGTTGTTGAAGGTGGCGAAGTGAAATAACAAATAAAGACTCTATCGCAATGATAGAGCCTTTTTTCTTGTCAAAAACTATTTTCCCTAGTATCCTTTGGTCGTTTCACCCAAAAGAAAGCACCCAGTAGGACATCGATGGCTAAACAGAAAGAGAGGATCTGTAGTGGCCACAGCAAGCCATAAACAGCTGATAGACCGTAGAAAATACTTGCTGAAGCCCAAAAGATTCGAGAATCTATCACCAAAGCGAACTGGGTTGAGACAAAGCCGATAGTGAATAAAACCAAATGAATACCCGTTGCATAAAAAAGGATGAAGGCAAAAGGGCCTGTCAGGATGAGTCCAATAATACCCAAGCCATAATAAGCAAGACCTAACCATTTTGGAAGAGCAAAGAGATAAGAATGAAGAGATGATGCATTTTCTTCCTTGCTTAAGTTCCTGTTAACCCGCTCCCTAGAGGTCTCAAGTGACTCCTGGCTATTGTTGTCTTGCTCAACTGTCACATCCACTGTAGGCCTTTCCTCCCCAGCCTCTAAGCCCTTTGTTACGACTCCTTCTCCACTGTCGCTCGATTGGTTCCCAAATAACATAACAAGAGGAGCGATGACTAATTTTTCTTTCATCAAGACGAAGACATTAGGATAGCCGTATCGTTTTGGGTAAGTAAGCAAATCGGATAATAAGGACGAAGATTGCTTATTTCTGGAGATTACTTCGTCTGAGCTTCTTTGACTTTCTAACCGCTCAGCTGAGGCTTCTTTATCTCCATATGTAGCACCATCTTTGTCAGTATAGACACTTGACTGCGTCCCAAAGAGCTTCTGCAAACTTTCCTTCTGTCTATATACCAGATAAAAGGAAATGACAGAATGGTAAAAAGGGATGGGTGAAGTCGTCTTTAAAACAAGCAGGTCTAGCGTGACAGAAGGGAGATAGTAACAACCATAAAGACAACTAAGCACAAATAGAACCTTCTGATTCTTAAGGACGAGAAGGCAAGTCAACAAAATGACTAGCAGGACTTCTTGGTCCACTCCTTCAAACAATCTCCAGTAAAAGTCAGATTTTGAATGATCCAATATATTCCACAAGCGTAAGACAACAGGAATCCGATCGACCAATTGTAAGATACTGATCCCCAAGGAAACCAACGGAACGATTGGATACCAAGTCCCTTCCTGACCAACTAAAGAACGAAGACGAGGCCACTCCACCTTATTGATCATGATCAGGACAATCGCTAAGGTTGGAAGTTGAGAAAGTCTCATCACAACCTCAGTACCAAACAAAGCAATGGGAACCTCTTGTGGCCAAAAGATGCTGAGGACGAGGGAGAGAGCATAAAGAAGAAGCCCCTCCGCCTTCTCCTGGTCTTTCCAGATTTTAACTGTGAGAAAGACTTGAATAGCCATCCATAAAAGAATCTGAATGATTGACAACCAGATAATAGGGGGATTCTCTCCGTTTCCAGGCTCTCCGGATAAGAGCATAAATACTTGAAAAAGAGCCCCAAGAACCTGGGCAAGTAAGAGAATGAAGTAGCAAATTTTACGGTTCATCACAATCTCCTTCCTCTAGACGAATCAGTGAAGCGTGATCTCAAAAATAAGCTTTCAATTTAATTGTATGTAGTGAAACAGCAATCCATTTTTAAATAAAGTCTGCCTCTGCAATAGCTTCTTTGACCACTTCCAATGGAAGATGGACTAGCTCTACTTTTTTTTTCACGGTAGAGATACTCAGCATACTCATCAATGCGGTATTGATGGATATAAACCACCCGCTTGCAGCCAACTTGAAGTAGCTGCTTGGTACAATTGAGGCAGGGGAAATGGGTTACATAGGCTGTGAAACCTTTGGGAATCCCCCGTTCCGCTCCCTGTAAAATGGCATTGACCTCTGCATGGAGGGTCCGAACACAGTGTCCCTCCACCATGAGGCAGTCATGATCCAAGCAATGCTCCGTACCAGAGACAGAGCCATTGTAACCCGTCGCAACCACCTTATGATCCTTGACCAATACAGCACCCACCTTGGCTCGCTTACAAGTTGCTCGATTTGATATTAACAAAGCCTGTGCTGCAAAATACTCATCCCAAGCTAATCGTTTATGTCCCACAGTCTTGTCCTCCTTCATGAACATTCTAAATTTTTTTCATTATAGCACGAAATCAGCAAGAAAAAAAGTGAGTGGGAAAGAACTCTGAAAATTTAATAAGGTTGAAAAGGTTCCCCGAACCTTTTCAATTTTCCCACCCCCGCATAGCTCCAACAGTCTGGGAGACTGTTGGAGGTTGCAGATAAAGGAAACTAGGTTTCCCTCATTAGGCTATCTTTGGAGCTTATTAGGCGAACAAAGACTTAGGAAACTTGCTTCACAAGTCCTATCTGCCACCTCAAAGCAGTGCTTTGAGCAATCAACCACTGCGACATACAGTCATTTCTCTCAAACATTAAAAAGCTGGACAGTTTTTGCCCAGCCTCTTATAAAAAATTATTTACCAAGTTTTGCTTTAGCTGCATCTGCAAGAGCTGTGAAAGCTGCTGCATCGTTAACAGCCAAGTCAGCAAGCATTTTACGGTTAACTTCGATCTCAGCCAATTTCAAACCATGCATCAATTGTGAGTATGAAAGTCCGTTCATACGAGCTGCCGCATTGATACGTGTGATCCACAATTTGCGGAAGTCACGTTTCTTTTGACGACGGTCACGGTATGCATAGTAGTAAGAGTTCATTACTTGTTCTTTTGCAGTACGGAACAAGATGTGTTTAGCTCCATAGTAACCTTTAGCTAATTTAAGAATACGTTTACGACGTTTGCGTGATACAACGCCACCTTTAACACGTGCCATTTATATTTCCTCCAATATTTCCTAGAATTCTTTACTTACAAATACGCGATTATTTCAAGCGAGTAAGCATTGCTTTGATACGTTTGAAATCTCCTGAATGCACCATAGATGCTTTACGAAGATGACGACGTTGTTTCTTAGTTTTTCCGTGGAAACGGTGAGAAGTGTAAGCACGGAAACGTTTAAGTCCACCAGAACCTGTACGTTTGAAACGTTTAGCTGATGCGCGGTGTGTTTTTTGTTTTGGCATGATATTTTCTCCTTTTTTTAACTTTCTGACAGATTATTTCTTGTCAGTTGCTGGCGCCAACTGCATGAACATTTGACGACCATCCATTTTAGCACGTTGTTCGATGATAGCAATATCTTGAGTTGCTTCAGCGAAATCGGCTAAAACTTTTGCCCCAATCTCTTTATGGGTGATCATACGACCCTTAAAGCGAATGGAAACCTTCACTTTGTTCCCTTTTTCAAGGAACTTGCGAGCATTGCGAAGTTTTGTATCGAAATCACCCTTGTCAATAACTGGGCTCAAACGAACTTCTTTCACGGTCACAACGCTTTGTTTTTTGCGTTGTTCTTTTTGTTTCTTCTGGTACTCAAATTTGAACTTACCGTAGTCCATAATTTTCGCAACAGGAGGTTTAGCTTGAGGTTGAATGAGAACCAAGTCCACATTAGCGTCGTCTGCAAGTGCTTGCGCTTCACCAAGTGGTTTGATACCCAATTGTTCGCCCTCAAGACCGATTAAGCGAACTTCACGTACACGAATTTCATCATTGATGAATAAGTCTTGCTTTGCTATGGTTTTCACCTCTTTTTTTATTTTAGAGAAAAACAAGAGCGGACTTGCTAACGCAAACCCGCACTACATGATTATAGTTCATTTCTGAAACTTGATCCGTAGGGGCCAGACAACGTTAGTCGCAAGGCGAGAAGTTCTCACTTCTGCTTTTCTCAACTTTTATATGATATCAAGTTTATGATGGATTGTCAAGGATTTTTTTTGCTTTTTCTTCAATAAATGCAACCACTTGATCAATTCCGACACCAGTCGTATCAAAATGAATGGCATCGTCTGCTGGTTTCAATGGCGAAACCTCTCGGTGACTGTCTTTGTAGTCCCGCTCAGCAATTTCTTGTTTCAATACTTCTAAATCTGTTTCAATGCCCTTGCTCAAATTTTCCTTATAGCGACGTTCTGCACGTTCTTCTACAGTAGCCACTAGGAAAATCTTCAATTCTGCATTTGGTAAGACAACCGTCCCAATATCGCGACCATCCATGACGATTCCCCCTTGAGCAGCAATCTGTTGTTGCTGGGCTACCAAGCGCTCACGCACAGGAGCCAAGGCAGATACCCAAGAGACATTGTTGGTCACTTCATTGTCACGAATTGGATGAGTCACATCGACATCAGCTACGAAGACTAATTGTTGCCCGTCTTCAGAGCGCCCAAAGCTCACAGGATATTGGTTCAGCAAATCAACCAACTGGTCAACATCTGCTTCAGTCAGATCATGACGAAGAGCCAGATAGGTCGCTGCACGATACATGGCACCCGTATCGAGATAAGTGTAGCCTAAATTTTTAGCAATAATCTTAGCAACAGTTGACTTCCCGCTAGATGCAGGACCATCAATCGCGATTTGAATCTGTTTCATAGCTTATCCTTTATTTAATCTTGACGACATCTCCTGGATTTGCATACCATGATCCAGTAGACATGTGAGATGGATTCAGTTGCTCTAATTCGGCGATCGAAATGCCAGCACGCGCCGCAATTGCTGCTTCTCCTTCACCAGCTAGGACTGTAATCGTACCTTCTTCAGATTCTTCTGCACTTGCTTCTTCTGTCTTTTCTGCAGCTGGAGCACTGCTTGCTGCAACGACTGTTGTTTCACCATTGTAGAAACCGCTCATTTGTTTCTTCTTATCGCTTCCACCTGTAGAAAGGTAAACTAAGAAGCAGACCATCGCTACAATAATAATAAAGAAAATAATCGCCAAGATGGTCAACAAGCGATCAGCTTTTATCCCATTTAATTTGTTTGTTCGTTTCAATGTTTCTTCTCCGTCATCATAAATTTCTTCTTCCCATGGCTCTTTCGGCATAACTTCCTCCTTGTGTTTTCCTGTTAAAATCATTACAATATAGATATGAAAATAACCTTAATACCTGAACGTTGTATCGCATGTGGCCTTTGCCAAACATATTCGGACATTTTTGACTATCACGACAATGGCATCGTTAAGTTCGCCTCTGAGGATGAACGATTGGAAAAGGAATTTCCTACCGATGCTTCTATCCAAGAAGCAGTTAAAAATTGTCCAACCCGAGCTCTTATCAAAGATTAAGAGCTTTTTTCATTATCTGCATAGTAGAGTTGATAATAGTCCACATGGATAAAGTTATCTGTCAACTCAATCTCACCCTTAAAATGATCATTCAAGGCTAAGGCATTGATAAAGTATTTTTTGGGCCACTTACGCATACAGAAGGTCCGACTTCTTGATCCATCGTTGAAAATTAACTTGATGGAATTCTTTGTAACTTCCACTTTTTCAATCGATGAAATCGGAACTTTTATAGGAGTTAATGGATTCGCCGTGATAATCCGTAAAATCCCATCATCGTAGATCGTAAAATAGCGATGCACTCCTACAGCCAGCAAGGCCATAAAGAGAAAGAATGAAAAGAGTACCACCGTCGGGATACTGGAACTCTCATACATTAGAGCTAGTCCAATAAAGACGGGTATAACCGATAATGACCAATAGGTAATCAGCATGGATAAATCAGGCTGCCAATGGTATCGGATTTTCCCAAAAATCTTAATCATATGCGGAACCCCCTCCTACTAGTTTAGCATAAAATCAACAAAAATAGAACAGGAAAGCCTGTTCTATTTAATAATTTAAGTTATCAAATAACCTGATCAAAACGGTAGGAAATTTGTAAGCATGAATCAATTTTTGGCAGTAGGTACTTTGAAGAAATCTTTTGATAAATAGCCTTTGCCACTAATCAAATCATATTCAACCATTTTGAGATCCTCAGCGATTTCCAACGCTTCTCCTTCTAAAGCTTTTTTGTCAACACTTGCTTTCTTCAACACTTCCGTCAAGAGAGCATAGTAAGGTGAGACTTTAGAGTTGGTCTGTTCAAAGACCATAGCAGAGAAATCACTCGAGTTGACTAAAGGATAGTCTAATTTAGGAGCATCGAAATTACTCCAAATAAAGTAGTCTGTTTGGTATTGACCTTCTGGATAGTTCTTAAAGGCAGATTCTGGATACAAACCAGGCAAATGATCTCCGTAAAAAACAACTGTAATCTTTTTATCGATTTTGGATAGCTTTTCTAGGAAATCTTGGGTGGCGCTATCAGTTTGGTATAGTAGACGACTGTAGAAGGTTAGTTTAGAGTTCTCCTCGTCGCTAAATCCATTTCCTTTTGCATCCAAAGTTTCTGGATTAGCTTCTAACCAAGGTGAGTGATTCTGCATAGTCATTACTGAAAAGAATTGTCCCTTTTGAGGAGTTATATTTTCTAGTACTAAATCGTAGGTAGATTCGTCACTTGGACTAATCCCTTCTTTTCTATATTTGATTCCCTTTGTATCCGTCGTAATAAAATCCTTAAAATCTAATCGAGAATAGACGATATCTCTCGAATAATTTGACTTCCCAGCGAGATGGATCGCGATCTTGTTATTCGTTTCATAAGAATTACTAATTGAGGGAACATTATGAATTTTTGGAAATACTTCTGTATACAAAACAGATACTGTTTGAGAAATATTATAAAAAGGTAGCCCCGTCAATGTTTGAAATTCCATATTGGCAGTTCCACCACCATAGCCATCTGATTGCATTTGGCCACTCGTGTGGTTACGCATAACGTTCTCAATATTAGGAATTGGATTTTGAGTTAATTCAACTCCTTCAATTTTTCTCGGATCTGAAAAACTTTCGCTTAAGACGTAAATAACCGTCTGATCATTCAAATAGTTTTGTCTCTCCTTATTTATACCATTCGCTAATTCATTGTACTTCGCTTCAATCTTAGCTATACGATCTTTTGAATAACCTTCAGGCTTCTGAATAACTTCCGTCGTCAATTGGTTCATCCAAACATATGTAAGTCCTTTATAGCGAGCATTGGAGGTATTCCCTAACCAATCGATGTCTTGATAATTATTGAGGGTGCTTATAATCGGAACATTCGATTTAATTTTCCCATTTTCTTTATCAGAAAAAACAGATGCTACGTTTATAAATAAGAGAAACATTGATAATACAAGTAGAACTTGTGCTTTCCAAGAAGAAATAATTTTTCCTTTGAAAAAGTACCTCATTCCAAGAAGAGAAAGAACCACAATTGCTACTAATCCACCAATTGTATATAGTATTTGAGAAGCATCAACAAAACCGAGTAAGGTAGCTGGCTTTGTTAACCATGTTAGATCACTCGGCAATACTGGCTCATTTCTCATTCCAAATTTGATAAAATTCGCAATGACAAAAGATACAGATACCAGTAAAATCAAACAAGAGGCTATCCAATACTGGTTGATAGCGATATAAACAAAGAAGATTATAGCTGTCAACACTAAAATTTGGAACAAGATCGCATCTGGGATTGTATAATGTATTCCTAAAAATGGTTCTGTTCTTCCTAAACTAAATTGGAAGAAATAATTTAGAACGATTGCAATAGTTACACTTGAGAAAAATGCTAATGATAAACTGGGTTTATTTTTCACGAAATCTCTTTGGCCTTTCGTATAGAAAAAACCAAATATGGAAAGAATCGGAAAAGCAAGCATTAAAAATTCATTTGTCATCCAAAACTGTTGAGCAGAATATTTACCAATTTCTAATGCTTTATACAAAAAATTATCTGTTCTGTATATTAATAACGAAAAATTCTTATCCGTTACGATAAATGTTATCAAAATCTGTGACAGTATAATGTATTGATAGTTATCTTTTATTTCTTCTAAATTCTTTTTTTCTAGAAAAATAATCCATCCGAATGATACCTATACAGAACAAGCATCATTGTTAATAAAAAAATAGGGTACCAATAACTACAAAGGAATCCGTTCTAAAAAAAGGATTTTTTTGAAAGTTCCAAACCTTATATTTGGGATTATTTAGAAACAGAGAAATTTCTGTAATATAAGAAAGTACATTATAAATTAAGTAACTAATCAGTAATTTCAGAGGAAACCATTTCTTAAAGTTAAAATGTGACATTAATACAATTAACAATAAAAAAACTAATTCCAAACAATATTCCCAAATAGTTGACGTACTTAAGTACAGTCCCTGTCGCTTTGTTATGTATGGCTAAATTATTTTGCGCTAAATAAAAATTAAAAAAGAAAAATAAGACAAAGGTGATTACATAATAAAATTGAGTCCTTGAAATTTTGGATTTCAAGTTATTTAAAAACGTATAAAAATTAAACTTCTTTTTCCGTTTCATTATTTCACTTTCTTAACTATTCTTTTCACTATATATTTCACAGCTCTTGCTGGCCCGATCACGATATACTTTAAGGCTCCTTTAATCCCACCAATTTGATTAAAGTCCACGAAGGTATGTGGTTGGAGATCCTCTCGATTGTTCAACTGCTTATTATCGATAAATGGTGTGAGAACGTGTGGATTTTGGGAGATCCTAAAGTCATATTTTTGATCCCAGGCAATGTAGACTAATAAGCGTTCAATCGCATGAAGGATTGAATTTTGAGGAAGAGGTTCAGCTGGAACATCTGCTGCTGTCAAATTCAAATCAAAGAGTGGTTTCAAAGCATCATACTTAAACCAAACAAAGGTGCCATAGCTCATAACAAAAGTATTGAGATTTTTGAAATCAATAGTCTTGGTCGCTCCCATCCGTTGCCAGAGCTTGTTCATCTCTGGTGAAATGAGAGCTTCATTCCAGGCAACCACTATTCGATTGTATCGGAAGAAGGTTGGAATATCTGCGATGGTGATTCCAACTTTTGGATTGGCCTCCATATTGGCAAGGATTTGATCTGCCGGTTTAACCAACATATCAATCAATTCTTTCCGCCAAGATTCACCAGCCCAGAAATCTGCTTCTTTGGATTTCTTGGTATGAAAATGGCCGACATAATCATAGTGAGAGAGTTGCTCTTTTAAGAGCAACATTGGTAACACATCTCGTCCAATGTTTCCAGTCACCACGACTGTCGCAACTTGGGCCCGATTAGAAAGAATCTCCTCAATAGCCTGCTTCTTCTCTTCTACATCTGTCGTAATCCATAGATCAAAGTCAAAATGAAAAGCTTGGAAAGCATCTAGAAATTCTTCTAAGAGGTCCACATAAAAGACATGGAGATGAACCGCAACTTTTTTATCAAATGTGTCTCCTAAGTCTTGATCCTTCAAATACTTACGGGATAAGAGATAAGGATAGTCCGGACGGTCAATCATAGACATGTGGTTAAGAATCAAATCCAATGGATAGTTCGATACACGCTCCAATTCATCAAAAATATAAGGCATGATTCCTTCATTGTTCGCAATGGTTTTGACTTTGATGAAAGGAACCTTATGTTTGAGAATCGCTGTAGGATTGTAGTAAGAAAAGTCTGGATAGAGCATCCCCGTTGTATCTTCATGGATGGTATTAAAGACAGTTTTATAGCGAAAACCAGCATCCAAGAAATTCGTTGTGACCTTAGTCTCGTAGTTATCGATCACATCTTGGACATTGGTAAAGTCTTGAACGCCCTGCCAAAACTCATGGAAAGTACTTGATTCAATAACCTGTTTTTTAAAGCTAAGATAATAACTTTGAATATGCTCGTTAAAATCCTTGTCTTTCCGATAATTGGTCATCCCCCAAAAATCTACTTCAGGGTCATTTTCAAACTGCTGATAAATTGATTCTAAATCCCAAAGCGGTCCAAAGCAGGTATCATTCATGAGGGTAACAGAATCAAAGTGAGACAGTTGATCAAAGCCGACTTTCTTCATTCCATCCCGCCAAGCAGCGAAGTCAAAGCCACTATTTTGGCGCTCAAGAATATCATCCACCAACTGTTGGGAAGACAAATGATCCTTCACATCTTCTGGTAGCTGACTATTAGAGATAAAGACCACCCGTGAATACAAGGGACGAATTTTTTCTAATTGGTAGAGTACATGCCCACTAATAAAATTAAACTTATTGTAGTGAACATATAAAAGTAAACGTTGCATATTATTTCCTTATTCTTAAGAATTTCAAGATCTTTGTTGGAATGGTCCAACGGCGTGAATGGATGACTGTATTATATGCTTCTTTCGTAGCTTGTAACTCTGCCTCAAGATTTTTCAAACTATTTTGACAATCTAACATTTCGGCAGCAAAAACTTTTCCGATATAATCCGGTGCAGAGGGATTATCTATAGAAATCATTTTATAGCTCAGTTGATACACCCCCTTCTTCTTCAACTTCATAAATCAATTGAGGATCCGGTTCGCTAAACAAATACAAATTATCAACAACAACGCCATTACTATAAACAGCTGAACAAACCTTACCTGACGAATCTTTCAATTCAACATCAGAATAATAACTTGGACGTTCCGAAAGATCCACTCGAATGACTGATGTTCCTTTCGGAATTTCGATTGTCAGGCAATCTTCTTTTTGAAGCAGTTTGGTCAAGGTACGATCTTCCGAATAGGTGTTTTCTTCATCTCCCAAATAAATCGTAACAGATTCCATCCCAATATGTGAAAGGGAGTCCATTGGTTTAGACAAGCGAATCTCATAAGTATTAGTACGATCTAAGAGAATTTTTGTCATCTCTTTAAAATCTGCATTTGGATATTTATCAAGATAGGCTAATTGAGTTTGCAGTAGCTTATGGAAGCGACGTTCCAATTTTCTAAAATCACAAGGACGAGAATCCGATCCTTGGTTGATAGTATAGGCAACCGTTGCTTCATCCAGATACGCTAAAGAAGTCCGTTGAAAGAGTTCCAGTTGTAGATTAAAGGTATCGTCTGATGTCGTAAGATCTAGCTCTTGATTGACTTCTAGCATCAGATCTCTATCTACTAGCCATGTAGAGGCCATGGTAAAGCCTCTAGTCGCAAGCATTTTTTCGTAGGTATCTGCTAATGGAATCGTATGATTAGCAAAGCCAGCCTTAGAAACAAAATTACCACGCTCATCATAGATATCAAAATCAGTATTGGACCATTTGCAATCCGGTTTACTTTCTAATAAGTCAACCTGTTTCTGCAGTTTTAAAGGCTCCAACCAAAAATCATCTCCGTCACAGCGGGCAATATACTTTCCACGCGCTTCTTTACAGATAGAGACCCAGGTTTTGGCGATTCCCTGATTTTCATCCTGATAAAAAGCCCGAATTAGATTAGGGTAGTTTGCTTGATAGTCCTGAATAATAGAGCGAGATCCATCAGTTGAGGCATCATCCACTAAAATAATCTCAAAAGAAAACTCTGTTTGTTGGGCCAAGAAGCTGTCAATTGTCTTCTTTAGCCAGGGTTCTTTATTAAAAACTGTACAAATTATCGAAACAAAAGGCGTCGTTTCCATATCTCCCTCAGTCTAGTCAGTTATTGACCATGTTCCATTGCGTTGGATTAAGCCACTTGCTGCATCCATTGCTGATTTATCATCCAAAGCTATATCATCTCGATTGATAAAGATTAGTGGGGTTTGCGTAGCATCTGAAAAGGCCAGCATCTGCCCTTCAGCATCCCTTACTGTCACTTCTAATTTCATTTTCAAGTCATTCACTGTTGGAAGGGAACAAGTGTAGTGAACTGTTTTATGTCCAGCCCCACTCATCAGCTGATCCATAGAATTATCATTGTAGATCCAAATATTCCGATCGATATCAGTTAAAGAGAGAGCGATATAGGTTTGAATATCTTCACGCACATCAAAATCAATTTGGAAGTGAATCGTATCTTGGGGGCGTAACTTGTTGGAACTTAACAACTGAAGCTGAAAATTTTCAACCAAGACTTGTTCTTCCTGGTTGGAATTACCTGCTCCATTAGCTTCTCCTCCCTGTTGCAAAGGAGCTGTATTATCAAAACTGTACTGATTGGCAACATTTTCTGGACTGCCTAAAGCCTTCACCAATCCATTTTCAATCAAAACAGCCTTGTTACAATATTTCTTGACGGCCCCCATATCATGGGTAACAAGGATAGTAGTTTTTCCTGATTTTTTGCGTTCTTGGAAGTAATCGTTACACTTGCGTTGGAAGGCTTCATCTCCTACCGCAAGGACTTCATCCAAAATCAAGATATCGCCTTGGGCCTTAATGGCAACCGAAAAGGCTAGACGAACCTGCATCCCTGATGAATAGTTCTTGAGTTTCTGGTTCATGAATTCATGCAACTCGGCAAAGTCTACGATGTCATCATACATGGCATCAATCTCAGCTGTTGAAAAGCCCAGCATGGCCCCGTTCATATAGACATTTTCTCGACCTGTCAGTTCTGGGTTAAAGCCCACTCCAAGCTCAATAAAGGACACCAGTTTCCCATCAATAGTGACGGTACCTTTTTCCGGCACATAAATTTCAGAAATAATTTTCAAGAGGGTTGATTTCCCAGAACCATTTCGACCTAAGATCCCAAAAAAGTCTCCCTTTTCAACTTCAAAAGAAATATCCTTGAGAACGTGCTGTTCTTTATAACCTTTAATACCTTTGAAGCGATTGACCAGGGCAGTTCGAAGACTATTGGTTGCCTCTGTTGGCAACTTAAAGTACTTGCTGACATGGTCTACTTTTACTGCAATTTGTTTATCTGTCATTAGAGAATCTCCGCAAATTTCTTAGCATGTTTGTTAAAGTAAGCAAAGCCAGCGACAAAAATAAGAATTGGTAAAACATAAGGAATCAGAACCAAGAACTTATTTTCCACCAAAAGCCAGACAGGGGTGTTGGCCTTATCAATCAAGAAATACCGCATGTCTTGAATAATTTGTGCTAATGGATTCATCATGACCAATTTAGCCGCCCATGGATTGCGGTCTGCAATAAAGGTAATTGGGTAGATAATTGGCGTCGCATACAATCCAGCTTGCAAGAGTACTTCCCAGACTTGACCTAGGTCACGGAAACGGACAAAAAATGTCGCTAAGATCAATGCACATCCTGTCGCCATCAAGAACAACTCAAAGAATAGCGGAATCACCATCAAAGCTGTCCAAGAGAATGTCACCCCATTAAAGAATGAAAAAATCAAAACAACAATAAGGTTAATGACAAAGTTAATGGCTGCTCCTGAAATCGCAGACAAGACAATGATGTGTTTGGAGAAGTTCAATTTTCGCAGCAAGTCGCCTCGACTAACAATCGACACCATCCCCATAGATGTTGCTTCTGAGAAAAAGCCCCAGATTACATTGGCCAATAAGAGGGCAACTGGGAAATGGGGCACATCTCCACCCAAACGTAAGAAGCGGATGAAGACGACATACATGATTGTAAAGGTCATCAAGGGCTTTAAAATCGACCAAAGATAACCGATCGCTGATCCTTGGTAGCGTAATTTAAAGTCTGTTTTAATTAATTCTCGTAATAAAATTCGATTTTTCTGACTAAAAACGTCAAACATTATTTTTTACCTCGATATGCAAACTTTGTCAGAATCAAGCTGGTAAACACAAAGGTGTGAAAAGCCCGGTTCTTCCGATAACCATACTGACGAATCCGTCTCAAACGTTTTTTTAGTGGAACGTCCATGATGGTCACAAAGTTTTCAATAATTTCTTTATTTTGGGGACTGACTGGCAGATCCAATAAATTTTTTGCTTGTTCTTGACTGGACTCGATGAGATTCCAATATTTAGCAAAAAGAATATGAGGGCGAACCCAGTTTTTAACCCGTTTTCTAAGTGTACGAGCACCCAGAACATTGCTACTGTGCTGCCGGTACAATTCTGTCGGCTGATCGATATAGATCAACTTTCCAAAGGCAGTTGCTAGTAATGCTAAATACCAATCATGCATGAGAAGCGCATGTTTTTCTTGGCCTGTCCATAAGTCAGCCAACGCGTGGTTAATCATGGCTACCCCACCAGTTACTGTATTTTCCGTCAGCTCTTGAATCAGTTCTGTATTGGCATGATCAGACTGGGTTCGAATCATACTCTCATGTTGCACGTTCAAGTTTTCATCGACCACTTTTAAATCTGTGTAGACCATCAAAGGGACTTCTTGAGGGTGCTTGGCCGCTTCTGCTACTTGAAGAGCAATTTTTTCAGGAAGCCAAACATCATCTTGATCACTGAAGCAATAAAGATCAGCTTTTTCATATTTCAAGAGGGCATGGAAGCTTTTGATGACACCAAGATTTCGATAGCATCTTGATTGATAAAGCGAATGCGCTCATCCTGGGCTATCAACTCTTGAATAATCTCCACCGTACCGTCGGTTGACCCATCATCTCGGATCAAGAGTTGCCAGTCTTGATAAGTCTGGTCTTGGATACTTTTGACCTGCTCTTTTAGATACTGTTCACCATTATAGGTGGACAACAAGATATTTACTTTCATGATAAGAATAATTCCTCGTACTCACCTACAATTTTTTCCCAGGTAAAGTTTTGCTTCATATTGTCCTTGGCACGTTGACCCCGTTCAGATACATCTTCTAAAGAATCAACCTGGTCGATCAGATGCGCCAAATTCCCAGCTTCTTTGGTCCAATATTGAGCTGTGTCCTTGGCAACCGTTTGGTTAAAGGAGACTCCTAAAACCAAATTGAGGTCTGTGTGAGCAAGTGCTTCTAAGAGACCAGGATTGGTTCCGCCCACTTCATGACCATGGATATAGGCAAAGGCTTCTTTACGGATATACTTCAAGAGGTCTTGATCATAGACCGTTCCTACAAACTTAACGCGAGGATCCTGATCAAATCCAGTTCGAGCTCGGAGTTCTTCAAAATAGGGATTGCCTTCATGATTACAAATAATCACCAAATCCCGCTTGGTGGAAGAGGCTATAAATTCACGAATAGCGGTCTCATAATTATTTTCTGGGACAAAGCGACCCAAGATCAAGTAATAGTTCTTCTCCTGAGTCTGCCATTTCTGATAGAATTCTCTGACCTTATTATCCTGACGGGTCAAGCTGGTCGGAGATAAGTCCGTCCCATAGGCAATATAGGTCGTCTTGGACCAAGGATAGGCTTCCTTGATATAGGACTCAATACCTGGGTTGTCTGAAATTACCAAGTCAGCGTGGCGTGTCATGATTTTTTCAGAATACTTGAGATAGGCTTGAATCGGTTTAGCCCACTTGGCCCGCTTCCACTCCAGTCCATCTGGGTTGATATAGAATCGTCCACCCATCTTATGGATCTTACGCGCAAAAGGCGCCACAAAGGCTCCGATTGTATTGCCTAAGACATAAAAAATAGGTTTTTTAATTCCTTGTTTCTTAATAAGCTTCAAGGCATAGTTGATGGCCATCATATCATAGGCAATGACGCGAGCTGGCCCAAGCTTAGGCGCTTTAATGGTAAAACAATCGACACCTTTGTAGTCAAAATGATGATAGGCTTGATCATTAGAAAGGCAAGCAACATGGTACTGGATTTCCGAAGACACTTGATGGGAGACCAATTGGTCCACAAAAGTCTCAAAACCGCCATATTGAGCCGGAAGCCCACGACTTCCGATAATAAAAACGTGTTGCATAATATTCCCTTTCTACCAATTTACAGTCTATTCAATTATACCATTTTCTAGGCTTTTTGCCTAATTCAAACAGAAAAGCGACCCTTGAGGGTCGCTATCATAATCTTGATTTAATATGAATAACTCAATAAGATGTATTCATTCAACAAGCCATTTACTTAGCAAATTTCAAAATTATTGTTTTAATAAATTTTAGTAGTATAGTTAAAATGAAAGTCATCAAGATAGCTTGTATCAACAAAAATATTACAATCAAAGGAAATTTCGGTAAGATGTATGTAAAATCCCCCCATTTATCAACTATTTTAGGATACCAATAATAATCTCCAATCACAGATAGTAAGTAAATTGGAAGAGTGTTCTTTGAGATAAATAGAATAACTCTTTTCAACCACTCATTTTTTATAGAGACTTTTAAGTGTATAACTGAATAAAAGATTAAACTAGACAATAGGAATACCGGAAGAATTCTATATTCGATTCCGAAACTAGTTTCAGATATTGCTGCTAACCCAAAAACACTTAAAACGTCTAGAATGAAAATAACAATAACAAGTTCCTTGAAACTCAACTTCTTATTTGATGAAGCGAGAAAAGCTCCAAGAAGATAGTATGTGATAGGCCAGAGCCCTTTCCAATAATCTGGAATGAGGTGCGGTAAAATCAAAAAATTTTGTTCATTGTGGTTCAACAATGAAAGAGTAGGTGGAACAATAGTTAGTAAAACTAAAATAGCTAAAACTACAACTTGATTCTTACGGCTAGTTAACGAATTGAAACCTGCATTCAAGAAAGGGATTAATAGGTATAAGCCAATATATAGGTTAACATACCATGCATAGTGACTAAAGGAAAAAATATTTTCAAATAACTTCGCAAAATATTCTTCATTGACAACTCTCATATCAAAGAAAGTATAAACTGCTGCCGCGAGAGCATAAATTCCAATTACTGGAAGTAGTTTTATAAAGTAGGTTTCACTATAGGTCTTATCTTTCATTAAATAGCCTGTAGTCATGATAAATAAAGGAACACAGGTCATCAAAATCATCCAAATAAAAGATGACAAAAAAATACTTTTAAAAGAAAAGAACCGACCATAATAATTAGTATGGAGGAAAAAATGCACTCCTACGACAAATACGATTGCAATACATTTAAGTATATCTATATTTAATTTTCTCTCTTTCATAACTCTCCCTATCATATTAGCAAATGAAAAGATGGCAAATCACCATCTTTTCATTTTAATTATTTCACTTCTTGTTTGTAAAACTCTTTCAAGGCATCTTGCCAAGTTGGAATGACGAACCCTGTAGCCTTAGCCTTAGCCAAGCTCATCGTTGAGTTAAGGGGACGTTTTGCCTTAGCTGGGAATTGGCTAGAATCCACTGGTTTCACTTCAACATCCGTATCTTTGAGGATTTCAACTGCAAAGTCATACCAAGTTGTATCTTCTTTCGCATCATTAGACAAGTGGTAATAACCATATTCTTTACGATTTTCAGCCAAATAGGTCATAAATTCTGCAAGAGTACGTGTCCAGGTTGGACGACCATGTTGGTCATTAACAACTGTCAAAGTCTTGTGAGTCTTCGCTAGGTTTTGCATCGTAAAGACGAAGTTTTTACCATAATTTCCAAAGACCCAAGCTGTACGGATGATGTAGAAGTTCGAAACATGCTTCTCAACCAATTCTTCTCCCATGCGTTTTGTACGACCGTACTCTGTTTGGGGATTTGGTTGATCGTCTACTTCCCATTCTTGTCCAACTGGCTTATTCCCATCAAACACATAGTCCGTAGAAATATAGACTAGGGTTGCCCCATGTTTTTCAGACGCCTTCGCTACATTTTCCGTACCAGTCACGTTAATAGCATAGTCCAACTCTTTCCCTTCATCTTCAGCAGCATCAACGGCTGTATAGGCAGCACAGTGATAGACTAGAGTTGGCTTCACTTGCGCAAATACCTCGTCTACTTTCTCTGCATTTGTGATGTCCATTTCAGCTACATCAACAGCTACATATTCTTCATTTCGTTCATCTAACAAATGGCGAAGCTCCGTTCCAAGTTGACCATTTGCACCTGTAATTAAAATCATAGTAATATCCTTTCAAATGCTTTTTCCCTTTCATTATAGCAAAAAAAGCAGAAGTTTTCTGCTTTTTAGGATGGGAATTGTTCCCTATTTTTTGAGTGCTTTTTCTTGAAAATTAAGAACACAAATATCCAGGAAATCCATTCAATAAAGTAACCAAGATACTGAAGAAATGTCTTATGATATGAAACTTTTACATGACCTGATTTTCTAATTGATAGATGAATTTTTCCATTATTTAATGCTTTTTCAGGAACAGCTGGTCTACGAGATTTTTTATTTTGTTTTAACTCCGATTCAGTAAAGCACGCTGGCCCAGCATAGGTTGCGAACCTTCAGCACCCTTAGAATACTCCGCACGGTATCCTTTGTACCAAATAAGCGGTACCGAAATGGTACTTTCATTTATATCATCAGAAAGCATTATATCAAATTCTAAAATGTTGTATTTCTTTTTAATATTTGATATTTTTACGCCTTTTTCAGTATTAAATTCTGTAAATTGAGGCAAGCGTACATCTTGATTATTAATATCAAGGTTGTAGTATTCATCACCTACAGGATCGATATATTTCGATTTGTCTCCTTTGTAAACAGATTTTAGTAACTTCTCATTTTTAATGTTATCCTCACGCATCTGCTTATAATTTTTTGAGGATGAATCAAATTGAGGGATAACTTGATTGAAATAGAAAGATAGACTCAAGATACATAAGACGATAGAAAAGAAACCATTTCTATTTGTAAAGGCAAGAAAAAACAGGAAAAAAAGTGGAATGAAAAATAATAGACGTCCTGAATACTGCATACTACCTAAAAAAGTATATTTCAATATCGAATTCCAAGGTAGAAGACTCGTCGCAGAAAAATATAAAATCCAGCAGGACCAAAATATGGTCTTACTTAAACTTCCTAGCCGACGATAGAATAAGAACACGATTATACTCGTATAAAATAGTCCATCTCTTATAAACTGATGGATTGGCCACTCTAATGGTGTAAAGGGTTTATAAAAACCATATCTATCTGCCTGAAATGGGAATGGAACAAAAAAAGTATCTTTCACATTCACAGGAAAACTCCTCGCTATCCAGGTGAAGAAAAACTTTTGCGATGAAACCTGTTCAAGATATTGAAAAATGTAGCCTGCTGACAAAAATAAAGCAAATAAGATTGAAATCACAAAGGAGACTACCTTATCAAGTGTCAATTTTTTATAATTTAATAATAAAAATACTGCGGAAGAAATGGCAAGTATGATAGTAGATAAGATATGAGTTTGGATTAAAAGCGCTACTACAATCCCTAAATAGAGTGGGTTCTTTTTATTTAGGTAGAGCACACGATAAAGAGAATAAATAAGAATTGGGACCAGTGGCATTACCATGGTCATTCCAAAACCAAATAAGGTGTAGTAACACGGTATTGTTAAAGCCACTACCAACCCAGTTATCTTGTTTTTTAATATTTTTGAAACAACAATATAACTTGCTAGGCTTGTACCAAGAGTGATCAAAAATGCAAATATAGAATAAGCAAAATTCCCATCGTTAGTCATCATATAAACAATGGCAGATGGATAGAACTGCCAATTGCCATAAAACATTGGTGAAGCGTAGCCCGTTCCAAATGCAAATAAAAAATTCAGATTAGGGAGTAAATCCCAGTGTTCAATCGATTCTGCTAAGCCGACAATTCGAGTTAAATGAAACACGTAGTCATATGAGCGACTTTGAAAATTGATTAGATTAAAAGATACAAAGGTAAAGATGACCGAATACGTTGTTAATAATAAATAGATCATCTTATTGCTGATTTGATTGAAAGTATTGACAAATTGGTCGATATGACTGCGTATCACTTTTATCAAATCAAACTGATATATTCTTTCTAGGAGTTGATCAACTCCCTCGTAAAATGTATCTATTTTTTGCTTGATAGAAACTTTCAAACTAATGATATTTTTCATTCTTCACTTTTCTCTTTTATGACGTAAATAGGACGTTTCTTGGTTTCCATGAAGATTTTACCGATATATTTCCCTAGAATCCCAATGGTCAATAATTGGAATCCTCCTAGGAAGAGAATCACAGTCATTAATGATGGCCATCCAGAAGTTGGATCCCCAAAGACTAAAGTACGAATTACAATCAAAATCACCATGATAAAGGCTGAGAGCCAGGATAGGAGTCCACCGATAAAGGCAATGTTTAGTGGAGCATCCGAAAAGTTTACAATCCCTTCAATAGAGTATTTGAAAAGGGACCAAAAATTCCAAGAAGTCTCTCCTGCCACACGCTCTACATTCTTATATTCTAAGTATACCGTCTCAAATCCAACCCAGGCGAAAATCCCCTTAGAAAATCGATTGTACTCAGATAGTTCAAGTATCGCATCAACCATTTGGCGACGCATCAAACGGAAATCACGCGCCCCGTCGACCATTTCTACTTGGCTAATATGATTGATCAATTTATAAAACATGCGTGCAAAGAAAGAACGAATCGGGGGTTCACCTACCCGAGTTACGCGTCGGGTTCCGACGCAGTCCAAATCTGGCTGTTCATCCAACTTCTTTTTCATTTCGATCAATAGTTCAGGAGGATCCTGAAGATCCACATCCATAACAGTTACATATTCACCCTTGGCACGCTCAAGTCCTGCATACAATGCTGCTTCTTTTCCAAAATTACGAGAAAAAGAAAGATAATGCACATTTGAATCTTTAAGATGCAACTCTCGAAGAACAGATAGTGTTCGATCGGATGAACCGTCGTTTATAAAAATATATTCAAACTTTTCTCCCATCTCCATCCGAACACGCTCCATCTCCCTATAAAACAATGGAATTGATTCTTCTTCATTAAAACATGGGACTACAACTGATAATGTCATATCTTACTCCTTGACTTATTCACTCTCTATTGTAACAAAAAACTAGGGTTTCCCCTAGTAATAACTTATTTTAGTCTTTCAATTATACAACAGCATATAAAACAGAGATTGTTTGTAGTATAGTTAAACCTATAATAATGAGACTACTTTCTACTACAAAATGATCCGTGAACTTTTGTTCATCTGAAATTCTTTGCTTAAACAAACTGCAAATAACTGGTAGAGACAGAGCGACAACTCCTAAATAGTATCTACCTTGAACTCCTAAAACTTCAAAATTTCCAACTGGTGTCCAGGTTAGATACAAGGTTAAAGAGATTAACCCAACAATTGCAAAAGAAACCAAACTTGCTCCTACTACTGATACTTTCGGAAGTTTGATCTTCCCAAAATTTGAAAAAGTAATCAAGGTATAAAGAGCATAGATTGGAATAAGAACCTCTGACATCGATAAATCTAACCAACCAAAGGTATAAAGCTGATTTAAATGACTGACTGATAATAACATCTCCTTCAAAATCACTGGTAAATACCAATGAGGTTTTGAAATGATGCTAATAACTTGAGCTTTTACATCTGCACCTTCCAGTTTAAAGTTCTCAATTCGAACTTGCTGGGTAAGAACGTACCAAAAAATCGTAAATAAAAAGACAGCAACAATCAAGGCGAGAGAAATGAGATAGTAGTTTTTACACTTCATTTTCTTTCTCGGTATAAATAGCAATAATCCCACAAGCAGAACATAAGGAAGTTTCATTGTAACAAGGATGATACAAAGCAAAGCATACAGCAATAAATCCTTGATGCTAACAACTTTTTCATCATCTGTTACATAGTTCAAGAACAATCCAATAATGATGTAGGTTAAACCTAAGGCTACGCTATCTTGATTATAAGAAGCAGCTAGAACCAGATTCATTGGAAACATCGCAACCATTGTCATCAACTGCTTCGCTTTTCCACTTAATTTAATGGCAATGAGAGCTAAAATACAGTAAGCGATGACATTAAAAATTCGACCTAAGTAATAGGAGACTCCTACGCTCAAGTTCAAAAATTTTCCAATCCCGAATCCAAGAGCCTGAGGAATGTAACCAATAAACCAATATGAGTTGGTTGCCCTGTAGTCCGTTTCTTTCCCAAATTTCACTTGTTTGGTCGTCTGCCCTTCTTCAAATAAAGAAGATTTAGTAAACGGCTTTTTGAAGTTCTTATATACATCAAAGTAATCTTCCGTAATATGGATATTTTTATTTCCCATATTTACGTCACCTTCAACAATATGAATGGTTCTTGATAGGTGAACTTGTTCATCGGGCGTATTCAAAACAGGTGTAATGAAAGCAAAGGAAAGACCACCAATGAGCATAGCAATGAAGGTCCCTATATTTTTCTTCGGTAAAAGAAAAATGAGAAAAGCAAATACTACAAATAGCAGCACACCAATTTTAGGAAAATCTACTAAACGCTTTGTATAAATGACTGTCATACAAAAGGCCAGAACTGCGAAAGCTACTAAATACTTTTTATTTCGCTCATAACTATCAACAAAATATCCCATCAGTTTCTCCTACTTATTCGAATTTTGACTCTTCACATATTGTCTCATCAACAACTTAGCAATCCATTTGGGCCAGAAGAGTTCGTACATATATAGATCTTCTTTACTTCGAGTGTTGTCTGCAATAGTTTTTGATGTTTCTGACTCTCCATGGATACGGTGGCACATAAGCTTATCAGATACATAAGCAAAACGACCTTTATACTCACTGATCTTATACCATGCGTACCAATCCAAACTCACTCTCATTCCTTCATCAAAAAAGAAATTCTTCAGATTTTCAAGATGATAGGTTACAGCTGGACAACAAATCGGATTTCCAAAAGCCATCACACGGTTGCGCCAGAAATGACTTGCTGGGAAAAGATTCATGGTTTTTAACATCAAGGTTTTGATCTTCAGATTCGTATTAGCAGGAATTTTATGGCCGTCTTTTTCTTCAAAATAATCAGAATAGGCAATTAACACATCTGGATGTTTCTCCATCTTAGCCAATACCTTTTCAGCATATTCCGGCTCATAATAATCATCCTGATGGGCAATGGTTGCATATTTTGTCTCTACAAAAGACAGGGCATTGTTCCAATCCTTGCCAATTCCCCCACCTTGCTTCGTATAAAATGGAATATCATAACGCTGGCAAAGTTCTTTGATCGAATCCAATGGTGTTGAACTATAACAAATAATCTGCGATTGGAGAGTTTGCTTTTTCAAGGATTGAATACAAGCGTCTAAATATTCACTCTCTCCATAAGCACAAATTACCCAGGTGTGTTGTTGATTAACGAGCATAGTCCTTCCTTTCTACTTTTCTTGCAACAAAATAAACAAGTAAACTTCCACTAAAATAAACGGACATCACGATTAAAAAGCTTAAAGAAGCTCCCAAAAGCCCTAATCTATGTACTAAATAGTCATTTGTCAGTTTGGAAGTTATGAACATGAACAAATATACAGGCAATAAATAAGTTTGTTTGCGAATAACTGTCATGACATCTCCAAAAACGATCCCAAGAGAATACAAGATACCAGAGAAAACAAGAATAGCTAGAGTACTGCTATGTTGATATAAAGGTAAGCCAAAAACAAGACTTAAAATTGGAGTCCCAATCAAATAGGCTAGTACACTCAAAATCAAGCCAACTCCCAAGACAATCACAAACAATTTCTTAATAATAGCATCGAATTTTTTCAAGTCTTTATTCTTCCATAAGATCGCTAACTGAGTTGTTAAGGGTCTAAGGATTAAAATAAAGAGACTCATAAAAAAGACAGGCATAAACAAAATATTATAATCCCGTTGTGTACCTGCAATAAAATGTCCCAGTCTGATTTCAGAGTCAATGGCGATTCTAGGCTCATTGAAAATATAAGCTAGTAAAAATCCACTAATAAAAAGAGGAATACAATTTTTTAAAATAGCAATTGCATCAAACAAGTTACTTTTGAGATTTTTCACTGAGAAATCAATGGACTCAAATTCTTTTGATTTTACGTAATCATAAGAGAATACAAAAATGAAATTTAAAAGAACTAAATAAAGCAAGGACTGGGTCAATGATTTTGTGACAAGTAAAAATACCAATAAAAGGATTGTGCTAATAGAATAACGAATCGTCATTGATTTGCCAGCAATATCCAATCGTTCCTGACGCTGAAACAGTCCATGGAAAAGATCAGAAATTGCCTCACACATTCGAAAGAGAACATATAAGGCGATAATGGTAATTTTTGAACTCTCATGAAGATCAATCCCCGAAATAAATAAATAAGGAAAGAAGATAGCCACCATAAGTAGGAGAGAGAGACCTCTGGCAATACTATAGCTTGTAAAGGAATGTCTATAATGGACATCTGTCCCCTGGTAGCTTCGAACCTGAAACATGCCTACCACCACAAGAATCGCAGCAATTCCATAAGCAAGACTAAAGGAATCTGCTTCCATTGGAGAGGTCATTCGTGTAACGATTAATGTAAATAGCACAGATGATCCAGCGAATGCCAAGTTTCCTAACAGATTCCAAAAATACACCTTCTCAGTTGAAACAGGCTCATTATTCTTCATGCTCTTTTACCTGTAGCGCTATTTTTTGTGCTAATTGTCGAATTTGAACAGACTGTTTTGAAGTTATACGAGTCAAAGAGAAATTTAAATAAACAAGTAAACAAAAACCTAAGAAAAAGACTAGATTACTTGGAACTTGAATTCCTAACATCTTTGACAATTGTCCAATCAAATTAGGAAACCAAATGACCGGCAGCGAAAGCAAGCAAAGAATGAGCCAAGAAATAACATTTTTCATTTCAACGAGTTTCTTTGCAACGAGTCGTAGAATATAAAGCATAAAAACAATTACAATAATGGTCAACCAAATATTTAGCATCTTATTTCTTATATCCTCCACCTATTCTAGCCAATAACATGGCCATTGTCACTTTAATCATATAGTAAACCGACTTACTTAAGGTAATAGAAGATTCCCCGTGTTCGCGTTCATTCATTAATACAGGGACTTCTGCAACGGAATAGCCTGAGGTTAAAAGCGACACTATGGTCTCTGGTTCAGGATAATCACTTGGATACTGCTTAGCAAATTCTTCAATGACTTTTCGATCTGCTACACGCAATCCTGATGTAGGATCTGTTACCTTCTGACCAGTCAAAATCTTAATCAACTTTTCAAAAAATGTAATTCCAATTCTTCTTAAGAAAGAAGATTGAAACCCTTGGTTTTCAATAAAACGTGAACCAATCACCATGTTGACTTCTTGTTCTTGAAGAACTTCTAACATTTTTTTAATAAATTCAGGATTGTGTTGGCCATCTCCGTCTACTTGGACAGCGTATTGGTAGCCATGTCTAACTGCATATTGATATCCTGTTTGTACAGCGCCACCAATTCCTAAATTGATGGGTAAATCAATGACATTAAATTGATTCCTTTTACAAATTTCAAGAGTATTGTCTGTGGAACAATCATTGATAATAACATAGTCAAATTCTGGTGTATGTTCCTCAATCATCTTAATTGTCTTTTCAATATTACCACTTTCATTATAAGCAGGAATAATAATTAGCAATTCTGAAGTTCTCAATCCTTCTACATTCCCTTCTAAGCATATCACTTCATTATACTATATATTGAACCATATTTCTACTTACACCCAATGATTAGGGTGTTCTCAAAAAAAAAACAAGCCCACATCCTCTTTTTAAGGCTGTGAGCTTGTTTCTTTTTTGTATCTTATTACTTCACTCTCCTACTTCCGATACATCTTCACTTGTAGGTAAAGGTCGTTATAGACGCCCAACCACTTCTTGCCAAGTTGTTCGTAGACTTCTAAGTTCTTTAGCGTGTCATCACTTGGATAGAAGGCCTGGTCTTCTTGGACCTCTTTTGGTAGCATCTTCTTAGCTTCTTTGTTCGGTGTGGAATAACCGACATAGAGAGCATTCTTATATGCATTTCTGGGCGAAGCATAAAGTTGATAAAGGCATAAGCTGCTTCTTTATTCTTCACCGTCTTTGGAATGACGATGTTGTCAAACCAAAGGTTGCTGGCTTCTGATGGGACGACATAGCGGAGGTCCTCATTGGCCTCTAGCATTTGGCTGGCCTCACCGGAGAAAGTCACCCCAATAGCCGCATTGTTTTGAATCATGTAGCCTTTCATTTCATCGGCTACAAGTGCCTTGATATTGGGCATCAAGGTATAAAGCTTATCAACAGCTTCTTGGAGTTGCTGAGGATCCTTGGAGTTGAGACTATAACCTAAGCTATTGAGTCCAATCCCCATGACCTCACGCGCCCCATCGTACATCATGATGTCATTCTTGTACTCTGGTCTCCATAGATCAGCCCAGTGCTCAGGTGCCTTATCCACCATCTTGGTGTTGTAGATGATACCAAGAGTTCCCCAGAAGTAAGGAACTGAGTACTGATTGTCCGGATCAAAATTCAGGTTCAAGAAACGTGGGTCAATATTGTCTAAGCCTTTTAGTTTGGACTTATCCAACTTTTCAAGCAAGTTTTCGTCCATCATCTTGGCGATCATGTATTCACTTGGGATGGCAATATCGTAAGCCGTCCCCCCTTGCTTGATCTTGGTGTACATAGCTTCATTGGAATCAAAGGTATTGTATTGGACTTGAACGCCTGTTTCCTTGGTAAATTCCTTGAGCAATTCTGGATCGATATAATCTCCCCAGTTGTAGATGACCAGCTTATCACTGTCTTTTGGATTGGTCTTGGCTTCAAGACGGGCACTTAGCCCCGCTAAAACGAGGATTACCACCACAATCCCTAGCAAGAATGAATAGAGTTTTTTCATACTGTTTCCTCCTTCTCTCTAGTGATGAAGTAATAGCCGACCACCAGTAAGATACTGAAGAGGAAGACCAGGGCAGAAAGGGCATTGATATTCAACGAAATCCCTTGGCGAGCCCGTGAGTAGATCTCAACAGACAAGGTCGTAAAGCCATTTCCTGTGACAAAGAAGGTCACCGCAAAGTCATCCAAGGAGTAGGTGAAGGCCATGAAGTAACCGGCAATAATCGCAGGTGTCAAATAAGGAAGCATGATTTCTTTCAACATCTGCACCTGAGTAGCTCCTAGGTCATAGGCCGCATTGATCATATCACGGTTCATTTCCTTCAAGCGTGGCAAGACCATCAAGACTACGATTGGAATAGAGAAGGCCACGTGACTCATCAAGACAGAGGCAAAGCCAAGCTGGAACTTGATCGTCGTAAAGAGGATCAGGAAGCTAGCCCCGATCATAACGTCAGGTGCCACCATAAGGATGTTATTGATGGACAAAAACGGTCCTTCAAACTTCTTCTTAGATTGGTAAATATAGATCGCACCAAAGGTCCCAATAATGGTCGCAATCAAGGCTGACAGGAAGGCCAAGAGGAAGGTCTGTGAGAGGATCAACATAAGACGCGTATCCTCAAAGAGACTTTGGAAATGCTCCAAGGTAAAGCCTGTAAAAGCATTCATATCCCCACCAGCATTAAAGGCATAGGCAATCAAGTAAAAGATTGGCAGATAAAGGAGTAGGAAAACCAATCCTAAATAGATACGTGAAATCTTTTTCATCGTTCACTCCTTTCTCTCGTTACCCACATGACTAAGAGCATAGCAAGGATCAAGACCACTCCAATGGTTGATCCCATTCCCCAGTTTTGTGTCGTGAGGAAATGTTGCTCGATGGCAGTCCCCAGAGTAATCACCCGGTTTCCTCCGATCAAACGCGTCAACATGAAGAGACTCAAACTTGGAATAAAGACCGATTGGACTCCAGAGCGAACCCCGTTCATAGACAACGGGAAGACAACTCGACGGAAGGTATCCCACTTATTAGCTCCTAGGTCATAGCTAGCATTGATGAGATTTGGATCCAAATCATCCAAAACATTGAAGATAGGAAGGATCATAAAGGGCAACTCAATGTAACTAGCGACAAAGATGAAAGAAAAGTCCGTAAAGAGGATCTGTTGAGGACCGATTCCGATGAAGCTCAAGAATTGGTTAATAGATCCCCCTTGACCAAAGATCCCGATAAAGGCATAAGCCTTCAGCAAGAGGTTAACCCAGGTCGGAAGGACGATGAGCATGAGCCAGAGCTGACGATGCTTGAGCTGGGTCAAAAAATAAGCTGTCGGGTAAGAAATCAAGAGCGTCACAAAGGTAACGATCCCAGCATAGAGAATGGAGTTGAAGCTCATCTTGAGGTAGGTCCAATTCTGCGCTGTAAAAAAGGTTTGGTAATTCTCTAAGGAACCCTGTCCCTGGACATTAACAAAGGATTGCCAAATAATCAAGGCTACAGGAGCCAAGACAAAGAGGAGGATCCAGAGAAAATAGGGAACCACAAAGAGGTTAGAGGTTGTTTTCTTCATCTCTTTCCTCCTCGATGGCATTGATCAATCCGGCTTCTTGCTCTTCCACTTCTACGTACTCTTCGATCCGTGCATCGAACTCTTCTTCCGTTTCATTGAGACGCATGACGTGGATATCTTCTGGTTCAAAGTCCAGACCGATTTCTTCACCTACGATTGCCTTACGCGTTGAGTGAATCATCCACTCATTGCCCAATTCATCATAGGCGATGATCTCATAGTGTACCCCACGGAACAGTTGGGTATCCACTTTTACCTGGAGCTTGCCTTCTTCGGGCAGTGTGATTCGCAAATCTTCAGGGCGAATAACGACTTCGACCGGTTCGTTTGGTCTCATCCCTCCATCGACTGACTCAAAGCGTTTGCCATTAAACTCTACTAAATAGTCTTCGATCATGATCCCTGGAAGGATGTTGGACTCACCGATAAAGGTCGCAACAAAATGGTTGATGGGCTCATCGTAGATATCAACAGGTGTCCCTGACTGAACGATTTCTCCTTCGTTCATGACGAAGATCCAGTCACTCATAGCTAGTGCTTCTTCCTGGTCATGGGTAACAAAAACAAAGGTAATACCCAAGCGTTGTTGCAATTCACGAAGCTCATACTGCATGTCTGTCCGCAACTTCAAGTCAAGGGCAGACAAAGGTTCATCCAAGAGGACTACTCGCGGTTCATTGATAATCGCCCGTGCAATAGCCACCCGCTGGCGTTGACCGCCAGAAAGTTTCTGGATGGAGCGTTTCTCAAATCCTCCTAATTGCACCATCTTAAGGACTTCAGTCACTCGTCTTTGAATTTCCGCCTTGTCTAGCTTCTTCAAACGAAGAGGGAAGGCAACATTCTCAAACACATTCATGTGTGGGAAAAGGGCATAGGACTGGAAGACGGTATGGACATCCCGTTTGTTAGTCGGTAAATCATTGATCCGAACACCATCCAAGAGGACATCCCCTGTCGAAGCGTCTAACAAACCGGCAATAATGTTCAAAATCGTCGATTTACCAGATCCTGAAGCACCGAGGAGGGTATAGAATTTCCCTTCTTCCAACTCAAAGTTGATATCTTTGAGAACCACTGTATCGCTGTCTTCAAATACTTTTGAGACATTTCTAAACTCAATAATTGGTTTTTTCAATTCACATAAATTCCTTCTTTTTCATGCGTTTCCATCTGAGACCAACCAACTAGTCTCATAGGGCTGACGAGAATACCCGTCAGGCCACCAACACCTCTCGGGGACTTATAAGACTGCCCCACCTATTTTCGGTATCGATAGGCACTCACCCCCTTCTAAAGTAGGAAGGGTCTACCCAAAAAGTAGCCCCTATTCCAGCTCGAACCGTTAATCTTTCCCAATAATACGGACTTCCCGCTCTAAAGTCACACCAGCTGATTTTTTTCAACTGTCGCGATGACATGAGCAATCAGGTCTTCATAATCTTTTGCGGTACCATGATCGACATTAATCATAAAGCCAGCATGCTTTTCTGAGACCTCAATACCACCAATCCGGTGTCCTTTTAGTCCAGCTTCACTGATCAACTGTCCTGCAAAGTGACCGACTGGCCGTTTGAAGACAGAACCACAAGACGGGTATTCGAGGGGTTGTTTCAACTCTCTTAAATGAGTTAGACGAGCCATTTCTTGATCGATCTGCTCATAGTTGCCAGGCGCTAAGGCAAACTTAGCCGAAATGACCACATCTCCTGTCTCTTGGATCTTGGAATGACGATAACCAAAGGCTAATTCTTCTGCTGTTAAGATTTTCAGCTCGCCTTCTGGCGTCAAGACCTTACAAGATTGTAGAATATGGGCAATCTCGCCACCATAGGCGCCAGCATTCATATAGACAGCCCCCCCAATACTACCAGGAATCCCACAAGCAAATTCAAAGCCTGTCAAACTATGGTAGCGGGCTACGTGAGTCACATCGATCAGTTTAGCACCTGCCTCTGCTTCAATCACGTACCCATTGACCCGGACATCATGGAAATGATCAAACATGATGACAAAGCCTTCAATCCCACTGTCACGGACGATAATATTGGAAGAATTTCCCAAAACCATCCAAGGAATCTCCTGGTTATTAGCAAAAGTGACAATTCGTTTTAATTCATATTGATTGCGAGGAAAGGCTAAATAGTCTGCAACCCCTCCAACCTTGGTATAGGTATATTGTTTGAGTGGCTCATTGAACAAAATCTCAATGCCAGCCAACTCCTCTTTGATTTGCTTTACGATTTCCATCTCACAACTCTCTTCTACACGTTATCTTATCCATTATAACAAAAACCAGCCCACTTTCGACTCAGAAGTAAAAAAACAGAAACAGCCAAAAGACCACTTCTGTTTTAATTTTTTTAAACAAGGGTTTATTAAATTAGCCAATCTTACGCGCAATGCCACGTGTTTCTTGAGTGGACAAGGCTGAGCCAATGGCAACTCCACCCCCAATAATGGTAAAGACTGCCAACATAAAGAAGTTAAAGAAGTATTTCTCAGGTGCTTCACCATTTAGAACAAGGGAATTGATCAAATCAAATCCATCACTAAAGTCGAGTCCAAGCTGTTTAACTGCTTCTAAGGCATAGTCAAATTGGTGAACGAGAACAACAGTCACCAACAAGAGGATACTAGAAATAACTGCACCAAGTTTGCTAAATTTCTTCCCTAAGATCTCATAGCCTTTGACAACACAGATCCCAAGGATGAAACCAGCATAAAAAGCTACGTAGCCGAGACGGGCAATAAAAAGAGTAACAGCTCCTCCGATAATAGCACCAATAAAGGCACCGACTGTTCCAAGAAGGACATTTTCTTTCTGACTATTATATGAATCTGTTTCAATTTTTAGTTGGGAACTCACAATTTGATAGTTTTCTTCATTCATCAAGAAGAGGGAATCTCCAATCTGGTAGAGACCAACTGGTCCTTTTTCACCAGAGTAGCCACAAACAGTGTAGAAACCATTGGTTTGTAAAAAATGCACGATTTCTGTTAAGGCTTGATGAATGTTTTCAATCGTTTTTGCTTTAGTCATCCCAGCTTTTACAGTGAAAGTTGTGACATATTGGTTGAGGCTAACGCTCTTCAGAACAGAAGATTCTTTCACCATTTGCTGCAATTGTGCAGCTGCTTCTTCCGCATCATCACGAGAAACAGAAAGAGCAATGCTGAAGACATTTTTTGTATCTGTTTCTTTCATTAAGAAGAAATACCCAGAGTTTTCACCATAAATAGACGAGGTTTGAGGATCAAACTGGAATCCAAGTTCCGTAGCAAGTTGATGACGTTCAAAGTCTTTCATTAGAATTACAATCTCCTTTACATTTCTATCTATCTTTTGAATAATTGTTTATTATCCTAAAATAATTTGATAGACAAATGATTTATAAGACTATTTTATCATAGATAAATAAAATTAGATAGACTAATTTAGCCTATCTAATCATTTTTTTCATTGAATCAAGATTCACTGGCCTCTACCTTCACACCAGTTGTGTCGATCTTTAGTGAGAAGACCTGACCATTTAAGCCCTTAGATTCCAAATCTTTGGCAAAGGCTTCTGCATGTTCAACTGGAAGCAAGGTCATAATAGTTGGACCTGCACCAGAAAGGTAAGTGGCATAAGCATCGTGTTGATGCGCAACTTCTTTCACCTGAGGAAACTCTGCAACTAGTTGTTGACGGTAGCGTTCATGGAAGCGATCCGCTTCGATGGCTTTTCCTGCGACTCTTAAGTCCCCCTTAGCAAGGGCAGCAATGGCCACGTTTGCAATGGAACTAGCTGCCACAGCTTCTTTATAAGACCACTCACTAGGAAGGACATTTCGGCTATCGCTGGTCTTGAGTTCGTAATTCGGAACAAAGGCCACTAGAGCACACTTAGGAAATGGTAGAACCAAATGATTGGTCTGCTGATCCACATAGCTTGCTACGACCAGATTTCCAAAAATAGCTGGCGCTACATTGTCCGGATGACCTTCGATTTTTGTAGCAATCTCTAATTTTTCTTCATCGCTAAGGCATAAGTTGCCCAGTTGATTAGCCAACTCAATCCCCGCTACAATGACAGAGCTAGAGGAACCAAGACCACGCGCCAAAGGCACTTCACTAGTCATCTTGAGACGATGAGGAGGCAAATCGGATGCGACTTGGAGAGCAGTTTGAAGCAAGAGATTCTCTTCATCGCTTGGAATCTCCTCTCCTAAATCATGTTCAATCCACCAGTTTTCTTGCGCTTCTAGCACATCAATGGTCAAATACTTAGAAACAGCGATCCCAACAGAATCAAATCCTGGCCCTACATTGGCACTAGTCGCTGGTACTGTAATTCTCATCTTATTCTCCCAATACTTTAAAGGTATTCATGAGTTTGAAATTCGGCTCTGAATCCAGTTTTTCAACCAAGTTCTTGAATTGCGTCTGGTTGACTTGGTGGGTAATGATAACCACACTTGCATAGTGACCATCTGAGTCTTCTTGGAGGATTTGCTTGAAGGAGGCTCCTTCTGCATTAAAGATCTCCGCAAGACGTAAGATTTGACCAGTCGCATCTGGTGCCTTGATTGAGAAGTAATAATTGTTCTTCACATCTTCTGGTTTAGCCAATTGAAGCGGGCGACTGTATTCGTTGAAGGCTTTTCCGATCGTTCCTTCTTTCAGACGACGAACAATGCGAACGATGTCGGCTACAACACTGGTCGCAGTTGGTTTTTGGCCTGCACCAGGTCCATAGTACATAGACTCACCAATCCCGATCGATTCCACATAGACTGCATTCATGACGTCGTTCACGCCAGCAAGTGGGTGTTGTTTTGGAAGGAAGGTTGGGGTCACCTCTCTTTGCGATCCCTGACTCTGTTTCAACAATCGAGCCGACTAGCTTGATCACATAACCAAGGCTTTGAGCTACTGAGACATCCTGAGGAGTGATCTGGCTGATTCCCTTGTGACCTACTTGGTCAAATTGGATGTTCATCCCAAAGGCAAATTGGCTCAAAAATCACCATCTTATAGGCAGCATCGATTCCTTCGACGTCATTGGTAGGGTCACTTTCAGCGTAACCAAGGCGTTGTGCTTCTGCTAAAGCATCCTCATAAGTCCAGCCTTCTTCGACCATTTTGGTCATCATGAAGTTAGAAGTACCATTGACCACACCAAGAACCTTGGTCACCTTGTCAGAAGCCAAGGAATTCACCAAGGTCCGAAGGATTGGAATTCCACCCGCTACGGCAGCTTCATAATAAAGGGCTACTTGGTGTTCTTTTGCAATCTCTAGTAACTCACTTCCATGAACGGCAAGGAGGTCTTTGTTGGCAGAGACCACGTGCTTGCCTGCTTCAAGAGCGCGGGTGATAAAGGTCTTCGCTGGCTCGATACGCCCCATCAACTCAACCACGATAGCAATATCTTTGTCTTCAATGATCTCATCGACATTGGTTACAAAATTGTAGTCATGGCCAGCCGCTTGCAAGCTTTCTTTCTCCGCATCATCGCGAACCAAGACCTTAGCAATCTCAATGTCATCTTGAGCAGCCTGGCTGATCTTTTCATGGTTTTCTTTTAATAAAAATGGTACGCCACTGGCAACAGTACCAAATCCTAGTAAGGCAATCTTAACAGACATGTTGGTCTCCTTAAACATCTAATATATTCCATTATATCAAAAATTAGCCCCTTCTGACTAGTTCTTTGACCTTCTTCCACTACAAGAACTTTATTTTTGGGATTTTGATCTCCTCTTCAAACTAACTAGCAACCCATGCATTCAAAAGCCAACGAGATTCCCAGAAATTTTACCCCATTTGTAACTTTGTCTTGAAAAGATTTTCTTTCCCTATGATATAATGATAAGGAATAAGAAAGGGGTCTCTATGAATCACCGAAAAAGACGTGTCCCAAAGAAAATACGATTACTACTTGTTTTAAATGCTTTTCTCCTATCTTGCATCTTCATTTTAGGCTTCTTCCTATTGAAACGAGGTCCTAGCTCTCCCGTTGCTGACAAGCAAGATACAAATACAAGTCAGACTGTGAGCCAGCAAGGATCTACTACCAAATGGGTAAAACAAGATCAACCTGTGAAAATTCCGATTCTCATGTACCACGCTGTACACACGATGGCCCCTTCGGAAGAAGCCAATGCTAACCTCATTGTGGCACCAGAAACATTCGAAAGTCATCTCAAAGCCTTAAAAGAGGCCGGTTACTACACCCTGACGCCCGAAGAAGCTTATCGCGCCCTTACAAAGAATGAACTGCCTGAAGGTGGCAAAGTCGTTTGGTTGACGTTCGATGATGGAATTGCAGACTTTTATACCATAGTCTATCCACTCCTAAAAAAATACCAAATGACCGCAACCAATAATATCATTACTTCATTTTCCGAAAAGGAAAAACCGAGTGTTTTAACCTTCGATCAAATCAAAGAAATGAAAGCACAAGGCCTTACTTTTGAGAGCCATACGGTATCCCACCCAGATTTGGCCCAATCAGATACTGCCACTCAAAAGGCTGAACTAGCCAATTCCAAACAAGTATTAGATAAGAAACTCGATCAAACCACTACCACCATTGTCTACCCTGCTGGTCGCTACTCTGAGGTCACCATGGATCTAGCAAAAACCAATGGCTACAAAATGGGCTTAACGACCAACAATGGACTAGCTAGTTTAGATGATGGCCTCTACTCACTAAATCGTCTGCGGATCTTGCCTACTACAACAGCAGAAACCTACTTGCAGAAATGCAAACCAATCCATAAGCATACAAAAAGCACGAGTTCGAGCGACTCGTGCTTTCTTTCTCCATAAAGGAGGCTTTTACTTAGACTTGATGTAGTTCACACCATCTGCTTTTGGCGCAACCGACTTACCAAAGAAGGCTGCTAGGACGATGATGGTCAACACATACGGAGCAATACGGAGGTAGACTCCTGGAATATGGGCAAGGAAAGGAATCTGCGTAGACACAACCGCCAAGGCTTGTGAAAGACCAAAGAATAGACTGGATAGCATGGCACCGATTGGGCTCCATTTACCAAAAATCATAGCCGCTAGGGCGATAAATCCAGGTCCTACAATGGTAGTTGCAGAGAAATTAACAGAAGCAGATTGCGCATACAAGGCACCACCAACTCCTCCTAAAAATCCAGAGATGAGCACACCATAGTAACGCATGAGGTAAACATTAATACCAAGGGTATCCGCAGCTTGTGGATGTTCACCAACTGAGCGAAGGCGAAGACCAAACTTCGTTTTAAACATGATAAACCAGGCTACAAATGAAAATCCAATCGCGACATATCCCATTAAGCTTGTATTCTTGAAGAAGATATCTCCAATAACAGGGATATCAGACAAGAAAGGAAAATCAAATTTACCAAATGACAAATCGATATTGTTGGTTTGACCTTTTCCGTAGATTGCTTTTACCAAAAAGACAGCTAAGGCAGGAGCCAACAGGTTCAATACCGTACCACTCACCACGTGGTCAGCACGGAAGTTGATAGTAGCTACAGCATGGATAGCGGAGAAAATGAGTCCAACCAAACCACCTGCAAGAAGAGATAGCCAGATGGTCATGCCACCAAGAGAGCTTGCAAAAGTCAAGTTAAACACGACACCAGTGAAAGCTCCCATAACCATGATACCTTCCAAACCGACATTAACGACACCAGCATGTTCGGAGTAGGCTCCTCCGATACTAGTGAAAATGAGGGGAGCAGCATAGACCAGCATATTCGATACAAGAATCGTTAGTATAGCAACAGTATTCATCCTTACTCTACTCCTTTCATTTGTTTTTTTAGGCTTGATGTATTTTTCAATAATGTAGTGAGCACTTACAAAGAAGATGATTGAAGCTGTCACAATATTGACAAGTTCTGGTGGAATAGTCGCTGTGGTCATACCTGGCGCACCTGTTTGCAAGGTTCCAAGCAAGAAAGCAGCAAAGACAATCCCAATAGGGGAATTGCTAGCAAGGAGAGCCACTGCCATCCCATTAAATCCAACAGCCAAGGAACCAGCTTGAACATAAACGTTCTGGAAGGTACCAATCCCCTCTACAGCTCCTCCAATCCCACAAAGGGCACCTGAAATCACCATGGAAAGGATGATGGTACGTTTAGCTGACATCCCTGCATAGTCTGAAGCATTCGGGTTGAGACCAACGGAACGGATTTCAAAACCAAGTGTTGTTTTCTTAATAATGAACCAAATAACTGCAACAGCAATCAAGGCGATAAAGATACCGATATTCATCCGTGACTTAGTCAATTCCGTCAGAAAGCCTAAACGATAACTTGCATTTGCCCCAACTGTAATACTGGATTCAGAATCGACCATGAACTTTTTAGGGAAGTTCCGGATAATTTCATTTCCAGCAAACAGTACGATGTAGTTCATCATAATAGTAACGATGACTTCACTCGTCCCCAAAAATGCTCGCAGAAGTCCTGGAATTAAACCAATGAGACCACCGGCAATTGCAGCCACAAGGACCGTCAAAGGAATCATTAGGATACGCGGAATATCTGGGAAGGACAAAGCAAACCATACTGCCGCAATCCAACCAGCTAAGGCTTGTCCTGGTAAGCCGACATTGAAAAATCCAGCTCGACTGGCTACCGCAAATCCGAGAGCGATCAAAATCAGCGGCCCCATAGTACGGAAAATTTCACCCACATTTTTAATGGAACCAAAAGCTGTCTTGAAGAGTTCTTCATAACCCCAAAGAGCATCATAACCAAAGATCCACATGATAATGGCTCCGAGGATGATTCCTAGGATTACAGAAATAAAAGGAATAGCAATTTGTCTTGTATTTTTATTCATTTGAAGCCTCCTTGATTTCTCCACCAGCCATAAGAATACCAAGCTCTTGTTTGTTGGTCTCAGATGGCTTCACAATACCTTGGATTTTTCCATCATGAATAACAGCAATCCGGTCGGATAGATTTAGAATTTCATCTAATTCGAAGCTGACAACGAGGACGGCTTTCCCTTTATCACGTTCACCAATCAAACGTTTATGGATGTACTCAATCGCACCAACATCCAAACCACGTGTCGGTTGGCTAACGATTAACAAATCTGGATTCCGATCAACTTCACGAGCAATAATGGCCTTTTGTTGATTTCCTCCTGATAGAGCACTTGCTGGCACAATCTCGTTGGCTGCACGAACATCAAATTCTTCCATCAACTTGCGGGCATAGGAATTAATTTGATTGTAATTTAAGACACCGTTTGCTAAGTGGTTCTTTGTAGTAAGTTTGAAGTGCGATGTTTTCAGAAAGCATCATTTCGAGCACAAGACCATCACGATGACGATCTTCAGGCACGTGGCTGACATTCATTTCAGTAATCTTACGTGGGGAAAGTCCAACAACTTCTTGTCCCTTAATTTTGATACTACCTGATTTGACTTTACGGAGTCCGGTAATAGCCTGAATCAATTCACTCTGACCATTCCCATCAATCCCTGCAATCCCGACAATTTCGCCTGCGCGAACATCAAGAGATAGCTCTTTGACCGCAGGAACACCACGGTTTTCATTCACGACTAAGTCAGAAATTGCAAGAACCACTTCTTTAGGCTGTGCTTCTTCTTTTTCTGTTACGAAAGAAACTGAGCGCCCAACCATCATTTCTGCCAAATCTTTATTGGTAGCACCTTCGATACCAACGGTTTGAATAGATTTACCACGACGAATAACTGTGACACGGTCTGCAACGGCACGAATTTCATCTAGTTTGTGAGTGATAAGGATGATAGATTTCCCTTCTTTAACAAGGGTTTTCATGATTTCCATCAACTCCAAAATTTCAGCAGGAGTTAACACTGCAGTAGGCTCGTCGAAAATCAGAATATCAGCTCCGCGATAGAGCGTCTTCAAGATTTCTACACGTTGTTGAGCACCGACAGAAATATCTTCAACTTTTGCGGTAGGATCCACAGCCAAGCCGTAGCGTTCTGACAACTCAAGGATATCTGCATTAGCTTTTTTCAAATCTAATACACCTTTATTAGTAACTTCGCTACCAAGAATGATATTTTCTGCAACAGTGAAAGCTTCCACCAACATGAAGTGCTGGTGAACCATCCCGATCCCTAGAGAAGCAGCCTTTGAAGGAGAATCTAGTTTTTCAGACTTCCCATTGACCACAATTTCTCCGCTCGTTGGTTCCAAAAGACCAGCCAACATATTCATCAGGGTTGATTTCCCAGCTCCATTTTCACCAAGAAGTGCATGAATTTCACCTTTACGCAATTCGAGGTTGATTTTGTCGTTTGCGACAAATTCACCAAAGATTTTGGTAATTTCACGCATCTCAATGACGTTTTCGTGTGCCATTCGAATATTCCTTTCTAGAAAACTATATTTTATTTCAGTAGGACCTGCTAAACGAGTTAGTAAGTTCTATTGAGACAAAATGTCTCAACACCTCATAAAAAAGCGACCCAAGAAGGATGGATCGCTTCTGGAAGGTTTTATTTCTCAGGTGCTTTTACACTACCATCGATAATTTGTTTTTTAGCATCTTCTACTGCTTTTTTAGCATCTTCAGAAAGATTAGAAGTTGTCAAATCAACACCACCATCTTTCAAACCAAATGTGATCACTTTTCCACCTGGGAATTTGCCATCAGCAGTTTGAGTTGCGATTTCTTGAACAGTTTTACCAACTTGTTTCAAAGTAGAAGCCAATACGAAGTTAGATTCTTTACCATCTTTTGAAGTGTATTTACCTTCGTCGACTTGGTCACGGTCTACACCAATAACCCAAACTTTTTCGTCTTCGTTTTTCTTCTCGTTCAAGTCTTTTGCTTCCTTGAAGACACCAGCTCCTGTACCACCAGCAGCTTGGTAAATAACGTCAGCTCCTGCAGCGTATTGTGTCGCTGCAATGGTTCTACCTTTTTCAGGGTTGTTGAAGTCTTCAGCATATTGTACGTCTACTGAAATGTCTTTGTTTACAGACTTCACGCCTGCTTCAAATCCTTTTTCGAAACGAGTGATAACTTCACCACGTGCTCCACCGATGAAACCAACTTTGTTAGTCTTAGTTGTTTTGGCAGCAGCAACCCCTGCAAGATAAGCAGCTTCATTATCTGCAAAAACAGCAGATGCTACGTTCTTTTTGTCGCCTACAACAGAGTCAATGATAACGTAGTTGATGTCAGCATTTTCATCTGCAGCAGCTGTAACAGCTGGAGCAAGTTTGTAACCAACACCGTAAACTAATTTGTAGCCGTTTGTAGCAGCTTGGCTAAAGTTATTTGCAAAATCTGCTTCACTTGTAGATTGGAAATAAGTGAATCCGTTATCTTTAGAAAGACCGTTTTCTTTACCCCAAGCTTGTAGACCTTCCCATGCAGATTGGTTGAATGATTTATCATCAACACCACCTGTGTCAGTAACGATAGCAGCTTTTAAATCAGTTTTTGCATCTGAAGAATCTTTGCGAGACGCACGATTTCCACATGCAGCAAGTCCGATTGCAGCGACAGTTACTAGACCTAGGCCTAACCATTGTTTCTTGTTCATTTCTGAACCTCCTAAATAAGATATGCAACTAAGTTGCGGATTAATGAAAGGGTCAATAGACCGCCTTTACAGATGTTACTAGGTAAGATCTGTAAAGGAATATGGAAGCAATTCCTTGACCGTCATCACGACCGTCGATTTATCTTTGGCTACCAGAGTAACCGGTAGGTCTGGCTCGAAATTCAGCCATCACCTGGCGACAAGCACCACAGGGTGAAACTGGTTTTTCCGTCTGACCATAAATAATTAATTCCTTAAATGAACGCTCTCCTTCTGAAACAGCCTTAAAGATGGCTGTCCGCTCGCCACAATTGGTCAAGCCGAAGCTCGCATTTTCAATATTGACGCCTGTATAAATCTTCCCCTCATCTGTCACAAGAACAGCTCCAATTGGAAAATGAGAATAAGGTACATAAGCATTCTCACTTGTTTTTACAGCTAGGTCAATCAACTCAGTAGTCGCCATGGGCTACTTCTCCCTTCATGATGGCTACTCCAGAGGAAGTGCCGATTCGGTTAGCACCCGCTTGGATCATGGCTTGTGCATCCTCATAGCTACGAGTACCTCCAGATGCTTTCACTCCCATATCCGGTCCAACAACCTGGCGCATGAGGGCAACATCCTCAACAGTTGCTCCTCCAGTAGAGAAACCAGTTGAAGTTTTGACAAAGTCTGCTCCTGCCAATTTGGCAATCTGGCAAGCCACTACTTTTTCAGTTTCAGTTAACAAGCAGGTTTCGATTATCACTTTTACCAAGCGATCACCACTTGCATCTACAACAGCCTGAATGTCCTCTTCTACTAATGTCAGATTTTTTGATTTCAAGGCACCGATATTGATGACCATATCAATCTCATCGGCTCCATTTTGGATGGCATTTTGAGTTTCAAATGCTTTAACAGCTGGTGTATTTGCGCCAAGAGGGAAACCAATCACTGTACACACTTTTACATCTGAATCCCGAAGTCCTTCTGCAGCGAAGTTGACCCAGGTCGGTTGGACACAAACACTTGCAAAATCATATTCTTTCGCTTCTTCGATCAAAGCTTCGATTTGTTCTTGTTGTGCATCAGGTTTTAATAATGTGTGGTCAATATATTTGTTTAATTTCATTAATAAATCTCCCCCAAATGAATTACGAAACAATTTCAATAATTTCTGAAACGCTTACAACCTTGTCTAGTATTTTAACATTTTTTTGGAATTCTGCAATGGTTTTTTGACTAATTTCTAAATTTGTATAAATAGTTGCAACAAGGTCGCCTTTTTGAACAGGATCCCCAACTTTCTTAGCAAAAACAATCCCTGTTTCATAATCTAAATCATCTGATTTGACTGCTCTGCCAGCCCCAAGACGCATAGCGAAGAGTCCGTGTTCCATCGCAGGCAAGGCTGCAATATAGCCATCCTCTTCTGCATAGACAGGCACTTGTTCTTTACCTGAACTGGACGATAGAGATCGTCTAAATCTCCACCTTGAGCAAGGACCATTTCTTCAAACTTCTTCAGTGCTTTGCCGGCTGTCAGATGCTGCTTGATTTCTTCCAAGCTGGCCGTTACCCCGCCGAGTTCCAGCATAATTTGAGCCAATTCACAAATGAAGTGAGTCACATCTTCTCTGCCTTTGCCTTGAAGAATATCTAAGGCTTCAAGAATTTCGAGACGGTTCCCGATGCTGGTTCCTAAAGGCTGGCTCATATCTGTCAAAACAGCTATGGTCTTACGACCAACAGCATTACCAAGATCCACCATGGTACGAGCCAGTTCACGCGCCTCTTCAATGGTCTTCATAAAGGCTCCTTCTCTAACGGTGACATCGAGAAGGATGGCATCCGCTCCAGCCGCAATCTTCTTACTCATGACCGAGCTGGCAATCAATGGAATTGTATCAACCGTCGCTGTTACATCCCGAAGTGCATAGAGAAGCTTATCCGCCATGACCAATTGGTCCGACTGTCCAATGACAGAAAGGCCAATCTCTTGTACTTGTTTAATGAACTCTTCCTGGGTCCGCTCAATTTGGAATCCTTTAATGGATTCTAGCTTATCGATGGTCCCCCCTGTATGTCCAAGACCACGACCGCTCATCTTGGCAACTGGGACGCCAAAACTAGCCACTAGAGGTGCCAGTACAATTGTTACTTTGTCCCCTACACCACCTGTTGAGTGTTTGTCCACCTTGATGCCTTTAATAGCGGAAAGGTCGAATTGCTCCCCTGTCTCCACCATCTTCATGGTCAAATCTGAAATTTCTCGGGTCGACATCCCCTTGAAATAAACCGCCATGGCAAAGGCAGCCATTTGATAATCAGGTACTGTTCCAGCCACATAGCCTTCGATCAACCAATGAATCTCATCTTTACTCAACTCAATGCCATCACGTTTTTTCTGAATGATATCTACAGCTCTCATGTGACTTTTTCACTCCTTAAAATATAATAACCTTTGTCTTTTTTGAGGATTTCACAATTCCCAAAGACTTCCTCCATTTTGGCCTTCGCACTTGGAGCTCCCTGTTTTTTCTGGATGACAATGGTTAAGTCTCCACCAGGATTCAAATGGTCAAAACTTCCAGAAAGCACTTGATGGACTACCTTTTTCCCAGCCCGAATGGGAGGATTACTGATAATATGATCAAAACTTCCCTCAACCTGATCATAAACATTGGATTGGAAAATCTTTGCTTCAACTTGATTTAAATCTGCGTTTTTCTGAGCTAGATCTAAAGCCCGTGTATTGACGTCTACCATAGTCGCATGGATTCCTTGGGCCTTAACCAAAGAGAGACCAAGTGGACCATACCCGCAACCAACATCCAAAACCGTCTCTCCTTGCTGGAAGGACAAACAAGATAAAAGGACCTGGCTACCAAAGTCGATCATTTTCTTACTAAAAACACCGGCATCCGTCAGAAATTTCATCCGCTCCCCTAAAAGAACCACCTGTAACTCATGGATATCATGTTGGGCATCTGGATGTTCGTCATAGTACATTTTACTCATATTAGCATTATAGCATAATTTAACCTATTTTTAAATCGTTTACAGAAGATCTCAAAACTGATATACTAAAGGTCACTATGGAGGAAAGGCTTGCAATGGATAAAGAATTTCTACACTTCGAAAAGATCAATCGACAAACTTGGCAAAATCTCCACCGGAAATCAACCCCTCCTCTATCTGAAGAGGAATTGAATTCAATCAAGAGTTTTAACGACCTCATTAGCTTGCAAGATGTAACAGATATCTACTTACCCTTGACACATCTGATTCAAATCTACAAAAAAGCGAAAGAGGATTTAGCATTCTCAAAAGGCATTTTTCTCCAACAGGAAAGTAAAAAACAGCCTTTTATGATTGGAATTTCAGGGAGCGTGGCTGTCGGCAAATCAACGACTAGTCGTCTCCTTCAAATCCTTCTTTCTCGGACCTTTTCAGATTCTACTGTTGAATTGGTGACCACCGATGGTTTCTTGTATCCCAACGCCACCTTGATTGAACAAAACATTCTCAATCGCAAGGGCTTCCCTGAAAGTTATGATATGGAGCTCCTTTTGGATTTCCTCAACCAACTCAAAATGGTCAAAACTATCAAATCCCCGTCTATTCTCACGAGATTTATGATATCGTCCCTGACCAGAAGCAAACCATCCAAGCTGCGGACTTCATTATCGTGGAAGGGATCAATGTCTTTCAGAATCCCCAAAACGATCGGCTCTATATGACAGACTTCTTTGACTTTTCCATCTATGTGGATGCTGAGGTTGCCAATATTGAGTCCTGGTATATCGATCGCTTTAAAAAGTTGTTAGACCGTGCGAAAGATGACCCAAGTAACTACTACCACCGCTTTACCAAGCAACCTGAAGAAGAAGTCCTCGCATTCGCTCATCAGGTATGGGAGTCGATCAATCTCTTAAATCTAAAAGACTATATCGAGCCCACCCGTAACCGAGCCGAACTGATCCTGCACAAATCTGCCAACCATGAGATCGACGAAATCTATCTCAAGAGATAAGAGTTTTAAGACAAAATGATCTTTAAAAAATAGCGATTCGAAGAAAAATTAGTTTGGGCTTGTCAAAAGAAAAGTTTTCAGATATAATAAGAGAGTTAGATTATCATTGGAGGTGAAAAAATTGGCAAACATTAAATCAGCTATCAAACGCGCTGAATTGAACGTTAAACAAAACGAAAAAAACTCAGCTCAAAAATCAGCTATGCGTACTGCAATCAAAGCTTTTGAAGCAAACCCATCTGAAGAACTTTACCGCGCTGCTAGCTCAGCTATCGATAAAGCAGAAACTAAAGGTTTGATCCACAAAAACAAAGCTAGCCGTGATAAAGCACGTCTTGCAGCAAAACTTGGCTAATCAAGCATTGCATACAAAATGAGCTCCTCGGAGCTTTTTTTGTTGCTTCCAAATGAGGAGAAGACATGAAAATTATGATTATCGGCTATTCAGGATCTGGCAAGTCAACTTTAGCGGAAAACTTAGCCCGCTACTACTCCATTCCCAAACTCCACATGGACACCCTTCAATTTCAACCGGGTTGGATAGACAGTGACCGGGATTGGATGGAAGGACAAATGAAGCAGTTTCTCAGCGATCATAGAGACTGGGTCATTGATGGCAACTACTCTTGGTGTTGCTATGAGGAGAGAATGGAGCAAGCCGACCAGATCATCTTTCTCAATTTTTCTCGTTGGAACTGTCTCTATAGAGGATGGATACGATACCGCCGTTATAGAGGCCGAGTCCGTGAGAGTATGGCAGCAGGCTGCCCTGAACGCTTTGACTGGGAATTCATCCGTTGGATTCTCTGGGACGGTCGCCAAGCCAGACAGGTCACACGCTATCAGGCTATCGGCCAAACCTATCCGGACAAATTTATCTCTCTCAAAAACCAAAAGGAACTAGACCGTTTCCTAGATAAAGTAAAAAATGATCTACTGGAATCGAAATAAACACTCGATCTAGTAGATCATTTTTCTTATTTTCTTTTCTTTTGAGGAAACAAGGGAAGACCTAAGGGAAGCCATCTTCTCCGCCGGCACCTTCATGCCATCCTTAATCCATTTGGCTAGGACAGAGACAATGGCTGAGCTGAGGAAGGAATTCAAATAGCTAGCTGGTCCTTGTGAGGATTTCTGACTTTTACTTCTCTTTTCCAGAAATTCATAAACGGCCTTGGTAAGCAGTTTCTCAAAATTATAATCGACGGCCAAGCTGATAATGCGGGCTTCCTTCTTAGCCTCTTTAAAGAGATAGACCCAAATCTGGTACAAATCGGTCTTAAAATTGTATCCTTCTAAAGACTTGGTAATCTTCGAAACAGTTGATTGGAAGATGGATTCGAGCAATTCTTCTTTTGACTCATAATTTCGGTAAAAAGCTGCACGAGAAACGCCTGCTCTCTCCACCAATTCTGAAATGGTAATCTTTTTCAAGTCCTTTTTATCCAACAACTGAAGCAGGGAAATCTCCAAGGATTCCCGTGTGATGGCATTGCTTTCTTGATTGGATCGCTTTAGGTTCGCTAAGGATTTTTCGGATATCTTTCTTTCTGCCATAACACTTACTTTCTATCTGTATCATCTGAATGTATCTGCTTTCAGAGAATGCAACTTCATGATATAATTGTAAAAAAAGACTAACTACTTGTCAATGTACAATTTTTTACATTTTGAGGTAATAAAAATGAAATGGAAAATTATTGCAGATTCTGGCTGTGATTATCGTACTTATGAAAGTGCTGCACCAGATACTAGCTTTGTTTCAGTTCCCCTTACCATCCAGATTGGTGAGACCATCTATACAGACGACGCCAAGCTTGATACAGATAAAATGATGGAAGATATGTATGCGACTACTACTGCTTCCAAATCAGCTTGTCCTAGTCCTGATGACTATATGAAGGCCTTCGAGGGTGCTGATAATATCATCGTTGTTACAATCACTGGTACTTTGTCTGGAAGCCACAATAGTGCTCAGGTCGCTAAAAAGCTTTATCTAGAAGAACATCCTGCAACCAATATCCATGTGATTGATAGTTTATCAGCTGGTGGTGAAGTGGACCTCCTCGTCCGCAAACTCCATCAACTCATCGCCCAAGACCTTGACTTTGATCAAGTGGTCGAAGTCATCACTAAATACCAAGAAAAAACCAAACTGATTTTTGTACTGGCTAAGGTCGATAATTTGGTTAAAAATGGTCGACTTAATAAAATTATCGGAACGGTTGTCGGCCTCTTAAACATCCGTATGGTCGGCCAAGCTAGCGATACTGGAACCCTTGAGCTCCTCCATAAAGCCCGTGGCCAAAAGAAAGCTATTTCCACTACTTTTGAAGAAATGCTCAAAGCCGGCTATAAAGGTGGACATATCACCATCGCTCACCGCCACAACGAGAAATTCGTAGAACAACTCTCTGCCTTGGTCCATGAAAGTTCGCCAATGCGGATATTGAAGTTCTTCCGACCTCTGGCCTCTGCAGCTTCTATGCTGAAGAAGGTGGCCTCTTAATCGGCTATGAAATCTAAATCAACATAAATTCAAAAGAGGCTGGGACAAAAGTCCTAGCCTCTCAATTGTCTTTGGATTGTCGAGCAAGACGCAGTGGTTGAGTGGGCTCTACTACGCCGATTTCATCAGCTTTTATAGCCCTACTCAACTGTGCGGAGGTGGGACGACGAAATCGAATTCTAACGAATGACCGATTTCTGTCCCACTCTCTTTTTTATTCACCAATTTCTTGGTTAAATTTGTAGAAAGTATTCTTATAAATAAGATAAGTCGCAAGAGTTCCAATACCCGAGATGAGAAGATAAATCACACTAGCAATCAAGGTGGTGAAGGCCACAGCGGATAGATAGAAAGCAAAACCTATCAGAATCAGCATAACGATAATAAAGATAAAGATCAATAAGCCTCTCAGGGCAGCATTTCCTCTATTACGGTTCATCAAATCTGTTACAGTCGACCAATTGGTCGTTAAGAGTTTGTAGTCACGTCTAAAAGCGATCACACTCAAACTCAAACTGGTCAAAAACCAAATCAAAAGCATGGCTAGAAGGGAGAGGGGATGGACCCCAAAGTAGCAAGATACCCCTACTAAGAGCACGATCGGTAAAGCAGACTGAACCGAAAAGAGGATCCAAAATTTCTTCAAACAATAGCGTTTAAAGTCAATCGGAAGGGCACGAAGATAAGCGAAATTTTCCCGTTCCAAGGAGATCCCAATACTGGTCAAGCTTTCGACAGAGTTGAAAACTCCAATCATAAAAGCAATCAACGATAAAGGAAGGAGGTATTGGGGTGTGAGGTAGTTTTCAATTTGGAGGGAAGCTCGTGATGCCCCTAAAAACAAGCCAAAGGTGAACAGATAAGGAAAAATCGCCATCATGAAGATGACCTGGGTCAGTAAGGTACCATCACTCAGAAGCCGTTTATGATAGGAAACGGTAAAGCGATGAAAGGCCTTCTGATCTCCAAGCTTCATCTGACTGACCCGCTCCTTGACCGCATGGCTGGAAGAAACCTCAAGGGCAGCATCATAGAAATGAGGCAAGACCTGACTTTTGACCAGCCAAAGGAGAACTGCTAGAACCAATACCCAAGCCAACATCCCCACTAGTGCAGCTGAATCCAAAGGATTCAAGATAAAGGTATGGAAGACCTCTATCGGAGGAAAAATGCTGGGTTGAGTGACCAAATCACCAGCTACCGAGTGCTCTGACTGGAGCATATTGATATAGAGATAGGCTCCAATGGAAATGAGACTACTCAATCCAATGATGAGGTTAGACACCAAACTCGTGTGTTTCTTAAAGACAGCTGATTTGGTAATCAGATGGGATAGGAACAAGGTGCCTAAGAAGAGGATGGAGAGGAGAATCATGGCACAAAGAAGGCCAAGAAGAAGCCCCACCAAAACATTTCCCCCTGCTTGGATAGGAAGAATGATGAAATAACTCAACATTGGAAGCAGGGCCATCAAAAGCACTAAGATGACCGAAATACTCTTTCCTGCAATCACTTCTGCATCCGAAAAGGCATAGGGACGGTAAAATTGTAAATCCTTGCTTTCGTAAAAGACATTGTAAAAACTCATCAAGCCTTGGGATATGGCTAAGAGCGCAAAGAGAGTAATCATATTGACAAAGGGACCAGGGCTAGAGACAAAATCATTGGCACTAGAAAGTATCCCAAAAAGGAAGAGATAAAGGAGACCGATAAATATATAGGTCCGAATGGACTGGGCGGAAACATTGACCTTCCTATTCGGATCCTTTTCCTGCTTCTTTCTAAATTTCGCTAATTGGGCAGGCTGAGTAGCGTAGATAATGTTGACATCGACTAGGCGACGAACCATTTTAAGACGCATCTGGACTCACCTCTTCTCTTCGACCGGCCAGTCCAAGATAAATGGACTCTAGGCTTTGTTCTGGGTGTTGTCCCTTTAATTCCTCGATGGTTCCATAAAAGATGAGGTTCCCCTTCTTCAGAATGGCAATCTTATCACAGAGTTGCTCTGCTACTTCAAGGACATGGGTAGAGAAGATGACAGTGTTGCCCTTATCCGCATGCTCCCGCATCATCTGCTTCAGATCGTAAGAGGCTTGGGGATCCAAACCAGTCATAGGCTCATCTAGAACCCAGATGTCTGGATCAGATAGAAGAGCCCCGATGACAAAGACCTTCTGGCGCATCCCATGAGAGAAAGACTCAATGACCTCATAACGATGACTAGCAAAGTCAAACAGATGCAGCAAATGCTCCAAGCGGTCATCACATTCCTGCTGGCTCATATCATAAGAAGTAGCGACCAACTCCCAAAATTCATTGGCCGTCAAACGAAGGAAGAGATCTGGCGAATCGGCTACGTAGCCAATTTTCTTCTTTATTTCCAAGCGATTGCTATAGAGGTCTTTCCCATCTACTAGGATTCTACCAGTCGTCGGGTGATGACACTGACCAGGCTCTTAATGGTCGTTGATTTCCCGGCTCCATTATGGCCGATCAAGCCGACAATTTGCCCATCTTCAATGGTTAAGTTCAAATGGTTCAATGCCAGTTGACCATCGTAATCCTTGGTGACTCCTTGAAATTCAATCATAGATTCTCCTTCTACCATTCTACTTTCCTAATGAAAGAAAGTGGTTACTTATTTTGCCTATATTTTAGTCCTCTTTTCCTCATTTGTCAATGGAAAACTTAAGTATTAAAGCAATTCTTCAAAACGGTAGAGAAGGCCAAATAGATAGTTAGGGATGGTCTCCAGGAGATCCTCCCTAAAGACCCGCTCCCCTCTTTGATGGAGCTCCTTGCCCCAAGGCCCCAAATTGACTGCTGGCACTTGAATCTGGGCAATTTTTTCCAGATCCAACTCGTAGACTTGAGAAGGGATCGCCAAACTATCCAAGACAACCTGATAGCTTGCTAGGTCTCTCTCCAGGGCACAATAACTGGTGTCACAAATGCCCATGAAGTATTCCTCCACCTTCAGGGTCAGGGCGCGTCTTCCTAAATAATGGCGGTAATCATCCACCAGGGTGCCAATTTTGAGACTGGTGTTTAGTAAAGAGCGACAGTTCATGGATGGGTAATAGGGTGGTGCAAAGCCAATGACGACCAATGGCGTTTTCTCTGCTAGGAAGTCTAAGTAAGCTTGGATCTGCTGGATGGCAATGGCCTGATAGCTGACTCCAGATAAGAAAGCTTGGTAAGCTCTTTGCTCACACTGGTCTTGGAAGCTTGAAAAGCCTTCCTTTTTTTGGCAACGATCTAGCAATTCTTGATAGCTGATCACCCATGGCTGAGCTATCACATGTTCTTGTCCTGCTTGGTCCTGGAGGGACAGGTATTTGACATAAAACTCATCAACCGCTTCCTGGCTCAACTCCTTGATGCGTTGCAACAATTCTTGAGGGGTCTTTTTCAGATGTAGCACACTGAAATAGCCAGCAGCGTAGAGGACAGTCGATACATCATACTGGTCCTTCAAATCTCGCAGATAAGACCAAGAAGGGAGAGGAGACTGCTCTCCCAGAGCTTGGTCGGATAGGTCTGGATGGAGGTCCAATTTCGATGCGACTGCTATCAGAAGAGAGAGGGCGTTGATTCCTTTAAGTGGCTCCTTCATATGGGATAAGACACCCTGAGTCACGACGACTGGCATGAGCTTGCCGACCGTTCCGATGTGCAGGACCTTCTCCTTATCACTAGTGGCTTCAAAGGGTTCTGAATCGACCGCTAAGACATAGTCCAAGTCAAACTCATCTTTTAACTGACAGAGCAAACTTAATGCTCCTCGCATCCCGCGTGAATAGGACTCCTCATCTCCCACAGAAAGGTAGAGGAGGTTGACCTGCCCGCCTTCTGGATCGGAGGCGTAGGCTTCTAAGACACCCAGTTGGAGCGCTAAAGCCGCCTTCATGTCACAAGAACCTCGTCCAAATTGCCATTGGCCAGAATCTAGGTCCTCCTGCATTTCTGATCGAAAATCAATGCCCTTCAAGGCTTGAACCAGTGCCTCGGAATCCAAAGCTATAGGGGCTAGGGGACCGTAATCTTCTAGATCTACCGTATCGTGGTGGTGAAAAAGGATCACTGTCTTTTTCTTGCCCTTATCGACCAAGGCCCAATTGACACTGCGATGAAGATGGTCATTGGGAAGAGGGTAGCGACCAAAGTGCTGGGGGTGACTCTTGAAATATGGAATAGACCCAATTCGTTGGTCTAGATAGTCTTCTATCTCCCTTTCTGTCTCGGTATTAGTAAAGCTCGGTATGGACATTGCCTCTTGAAAAATGGTGGCAATTTGTTCTTGGAAATGTTCTATGGATCTCAATGGAAGCCTCCTTCTGATGGACTGGATCCTTTGGTATGCTATCACCCTTGGGCGATCAGTCTGGTATCATTGATCTTCTTTGCGACGGTAGACAACTTTCCACAAGCTAGTCGCAAGGACGGTTAGCAAGCCATAAACTGTCCAAATATTTACTGTTTCTCCAGTTTCAGGCAAGTGAGCTTCCTCCTTTTCAGGCAAGCGAGCGACACTTTCCTCTCCTTGGCTTTGCTTTCGCTGACGTGTGCTAATTGAGCCAATTCTTCTTTCTGTTCTTTACGGAAGTCCATTTGGTCTCGTCCGACTGGTGGTTGTTGTTCCAGATGACTAGCTTGATCAGCAACAGAGACCTTACCGGCTTCTTCCACTACAGTAGGCTTCTTCTTAGAGATTGGGAGAATACGATCTGCCAAGCTTGCATATTCGGTATCCTTTTCACTTGGCTGGTAGCGGAATAAGAGCGACCGACTAGCTTCGACAGTTGGTATGGTTGTTGAAATAGAGTCTGTTTTGAAGGTCACTTCATATGGATCCGCAAAATAGATATAATCCGGATCATAGGTGTGTAGACTCAAGACCAGACGATGACCCTTTTTCACTGTATACAAGTTTGGCTGCAAGTACATGGTGTAATCATGGAATTCATTTTCTTTCACATCGATGGACTTACTAGAGCTAGCAGAGTCATAGCGAGAAGCTGGATTGGCCAGATTCATCCAACCACGCGCAATTACCACACTCTTAACCTTGTGGGTCTTGTAACGTTTGAGAGGCAAGGTTTCAAGGTTGCTACCATTCCAGTAACCTGTCTCATCGATGGTTTCTTTTTCCAGTGTGCGCGTGCTGTAGCCATCTTTGTCATAGGTGATTTCTTCCTTAACGACATCAAATTCTTCATCGGAAACATCCATCAGGGTCGCACTGACATGGGCATGGTTCTTGTCTCCCTTGACAAAAGCTGCGCTAAAATGCACCGGAATATGACCTTTGATGGTCGTATCTTGGTCGACGGTGGCTGCATAGGAAGCTGCCACTTCGGAAGAATGGAAGGCCGCATCCTGGTTGCGTGTGGTCCAGTTGTTTCCCGTGCCATAGTAATCCCCCGTCACTGTTACCTCTTCCCGCTTAGAGTAGATCCGACCTGAGATAGCTTGATCCGTATCCCATTTGTCAAAACGGTGCCACTTGCTAGGATCCAAATTGTCCTGAGCCGTTACTTGTGGGAGATTTTCAATGCCATTTTCGATACCGTAGAGGTAATGGCTATACCAGAGATTCATCAGGTCATTAAAAGCTTGTCCTGCCACTTCTGTCCCTGACCAACGAGTGGATGGATAGATGTGATTGCCTTGGTGGAGCAAGACCTTGGGATCGATTCCTGCCTTCTTATAGGCTTCCAGCATAAGTTCAAAATGTTTTGGTTTGACATTGTCATCATTGAGCCCTTGGATAATGAGAGGTGCCGCCTTTAAGTTAGCTGCGTTGAGCGTGTAGTCGCGTTTGGCATATTCTTCGTTGTAATTATGACCATCCTTGTGTTGGAGTTCATTGAGCTTGGTGATATAGGCTGCATAGTAATCCTTGACCTTGTCCCAATCTTCCTTGTCAAGGATACGACCTGAAGTATAGACAGATAACCAGGAAAGGTCATTGGAAGCTCCTGTATCAAGGGGAGAGCCTTGGCTGTTGAAATGGTCATACCAACTAGCAATCCCTGCAGCTGGCACAATGGTCTTGAGCCCTTCCACTCCAGTGGACGCTACACCAAATGTCGTCGTACCTGCCCAAGACAAGCCTGTCATAGCAACATTGCCGTTGGACCAGTCTGCCTTGACTTCGTGGTTGCTAGTCTTATCAGAGTAGGCCTTGCGTTTGCCGTTAAGCCACTCCACGATATTTTTGTAAGCAGCTACTTCAAGGTCAGAGCCGGTCGTATTGATCCCGTCTGATCCTTTTGAGCCCAAGCCACTGCTGGTCACCACTGCATAGCCACGAACCAAGTAGTAATTGTACCAGTTGAGATTTTCGTAATCATAATGCGTATAATCTTCAGAGCTTTCACGCGGATTGACGTAGTACCAATCCTTTGGATCAGCCGCTTTGGCTACTTCTTCTGTCGTAACAGTCTTGGTTGCTTGGCGTTTGGCAGGTTTTTCATAGAGCTTGGCCATCTCGAAGTTTCCACCTTCTTTAAGGCCAATCCCTTCTAAAGTCCGCTCTTCGGTCGTCCCTGTTACATAAGGGCTAGCTTCAAAGATACTGGCAGCCTTATAGTCCCCATTGACAGCAGCTTTGGCACCTGTACAAAGGTCTTGACTAAATCAGGTTTGCCATCTCCATCCGTATCATAGTCAGTTTCAACATAGACAATATAGCGGACGATGTCACTCTTATCATAGGAATAATGCTCAATATCATCCCCAGGTGAAAATGGGAAGACGGGCTGGGCTCGTCCATTCAAAAAGAGAGGTTTCTTCCGCTCTGCTCGGTATGCAGTATGGAGCTTTTTAGCCACTTCCACCATGCTGGAGAGATCTGTAACTGGAGCAGTACCCTCTACTCCCTCCTTGACCATTCCTAAGCTCTTAGCAAATGCCAATCGGTCTTTATCAGTTGATCCGACTTGGTTTTCCTTGGTCGAAGCCCAGTTCAAGAGCTGGTTGACAGCGTCTATCACTGTAGCTTCCTTCTTCACATCTGCCTCTGCTACTGGTTGACCTGTCACTTCTGAAAGTTCTCCTAGAGTCACTTTAGAAGCGCTAGAAACTGGAGAAGGATTCTTCTCTGCAACTGACACTTCTGCTGATTGAGGAGCATCACTAGTAGGCTGGACAGGAGCTTTTTCTGCTACAGCAGTCTCCTTGGTCGGAGAGGATTCATTTCCCGTTGTCGGCTGAATCGTTGTAGGACCTGTTTCAGCAGTCGCTTGATCCAAGTTAGGTTGATTCGTAAGCTCCTTCTTAGGAGACAGCTCCCCACTTGCTGGAACTGCATCTGAAATAGGAGTGGCTTCAACTGTACTTGGCTGTCCCACCTGGGTAGTCAAGGCTGGTTCTACACCATTCGTAGCTACTTCCTCCGCCTGGACATGGCGCGCCAAAACAACTGGACTCAGTAACAAACTTGCAAAAACAATCGAAACAAGGCTAGATTTTTTCATATACAAACTCCTTTGAAAGGTGTCGTTTTAACGGATTATCCGAAACGACAACAATAAGTAGACAAGATCATTTTTCAATAGATGCAGTAAAAACGAACCCTCCTTTCAACAACGGCATCTCCTCCTGTCAGCAAGCTAGAATTCCTCCCATCTGGTATTACGCTAGCTTTCAAACAGGATAACAACTTAACTGACAGCAGGGAAGATCCTACAGACATTCCTTCCTGTCAATCAAATGATGGAGACACTTCTTCGACTTATAGTCCCTTTTTAGACAGATTGAGCCAACTTGGACAAAACCGAAAAAAATAGTTCCTATTCATGAGGGCAAATTCCCCATTTTTCTCATGCGAGAGCTCGTTTCCAGCCCATTTATCCTTAATCCAATAAAGACAGCGTTTTCGAGAGTGCAAACCTTTGCCCTATCCTGTCATTTTTGGTAAAATAAGGCATTATTCACGAAAGATGAGAACAAAATGGAAAATCAAACCTTAATGCAATATTTTGAATGGTACTTACCCTCAGATGGCCAACACTGGTCCCGCTTAGCTGCAGATGCTCCTCACCTGGCAGATTTGGGCATTCGTAAAATCTGGATGCCACCAGCTTTTAAAGCAACATCTGCCAATGATGTCGGCTACGGCGTCTATGACCTCTTTGACCTTGGAGAGTTTGACCAAAAAGGAACCGTCCGCACCAAGTATGGATTCAAAGAGGACTACTTGCAAGCCATCCAGGCCTTAAAAGAAGCTGGAATCCAGCCTATGGCTGATGTGGTGCTCAACCATAAGGCAGCAGCCGATGGCCTTGAAAAGTTTGAAGTGGTCGAAGTGGATCCTAATGATCGGACCATCGTCTTGACAGAGCCCTTTACTATCAAGGGCTGGACCAAATTTACTTTTGATGGCCGAAATGGAGCCTACAATGACTTCCACTGGCACTGGTACCACTTCACCGGTACCGACTATGATGCTTCCCGCAATAAGAGTGGCATCTACCAAATCCAAGGGGAAACAAAGGTTGGGCACAAGACGATCTGGTCGACAGCGAAAACGGCAACTATGATTACCTCATGTACGCTGATATCGACTTCAAACACCCAGAAGTGGTCGAAAACCTCAACCAATGGGCTGAATGGTTTATTGAAACAACTGGGGTAGAAGGCTTCCGTCTCGATGCGGTTAAACACATCGACTCCTTCTTTATGAAGAACTTCATCCAGCAAATCACGGACAAATATGGAGACGATTTCTATGTATTTGGTGAGTTTTGGAACGGGGATGAACAAAGCAACAATGACTACCTAGCTAGCATTGACTATCAGTTCGACATAGTCGACGTTGCCCTCCACCAAAATCTCTTTAGGGCTAGCCAAGAAGGGGAAAACTTTGATTTAACCACTATTTTCAATGGTACGCTCGCAAGCAATCATCCAGAAAGTGCCGTAACCTTTGTCGATAATCACGATACCCAGAGAGGACAAGCCTTAGAGTCCACTGTTGGTGAATGGTTCAAGCCTGCTGCTTACGCCCTCATTCTCCTCCGCGAGGCCGGACTTCCATGTGTCTTTTATGGAGACTATTACGGCATTTCAGGGGACTTTGCCCAGCAGGATTTCCAAGCGGAACTTGATCAACTCCTTCGTATCCGCAAAGACTTATCCTACGGTGAACAAAGGGACTACTTTGACGATCCTAACTGCATTGGTTGGACTCGCTCTGGAACGGAAGAATCTGCTCCTATCGCCTGCGTCATTTCAAATGCGGCTGCATCTGCCAAACGCATGGAAATCGGCCAAGCATATGCAGGACAGACCTACTACGATGCCCTAGGAAATTACCAAGAACCCGTTCAAATCCAAGAAGACGGCTGGGCTGATTTCCCAGTCTCAGAACGCTCTGTCAGCGTATGGATTTTAGCAGACTAACTAGAAAATTTAATTGACTGAAGAGGCTGGGACAAAAGTTCTAGCCTTTTAATTGTCTTTTGATTGTCGAGCAAAAAGCAGTGGTTGAGTGGGCTCTACTACGCTGATTTCATCAGCTTTTACAGTCCTACTCAACTGTCGGAGGTGGGACGACAAAATCGAATTCTAACGAATTACCGATTTCTGTCCCACTCTCTTTCTTATATTTTATGGCAAACCACAGGTTCATTCTAACACCTTAGGAAAGCGCTGTCAATTCCTTATCTTATTCTGTTAACAAATTCATAAAAAGAAAAAACTCGCCCACTTCCATCATCGGAAATGAACGAGTTTGATTCGCTAAGAAGCCAAGGGCTCCTTTTATCTTAGCTTAATTCCGCAACAATCGCTTTGAGTTGTTCTTTGGTGTGAACACCAGCGACTTGTTTCACCACTTGGCCATCTTTTTTGAACAAGAGTGTTGGGATGGACATGATACCGAAGTTACGAGCAGTGTTTGGATTTTCATCCACATCCATCTTAAAGATTTTCAAGTCATCTTCATGGATCTCTTCTGCCAACTGTTCCAAGATTGGCGCCTGCATCCGGCAAGGACCACACCAAGTTGCCCAAAAGTCCACCAAGACCAAGCCTTGGCTAGTTTCTTGTTCAAATGTTGCATCTGTTAGTACGTGTACCATAGTTCCTCCTTTGATCAGTGCTTTCCACTAATCTCTCATTGATAGTTCTATTCTACACCAAAATTCAAGTTTTTAGAAATATTTGCTACGTTCTCAGCCTTGGACATCTTCTTTCTTTTTCTTCCAGAAAAGAAGGCTAGACAAGAGGAGGGTACTTAGGGCATATAGGCCAAACTGACTTTCTTGCTCACCTGTTTGAGGAAGCTGACCTGCTTTTTCTTGCGCTGGAACTACTGCTTTACCCGTCTCATAGACAAATGTTTGTCCATAAGCAACAGATAGAGATTCTGGTTTTGCAGTTTCTTTCTCAGCCGTTTTGACGAGAGGACGAAGATTTGTACCAGCAGGAATCTCTGACCTACCATATTTTTCAGGCTCTGGAAGGACTGGCAGATGGTATTCTTCGATGTAATGAACCGCTGGTTCTACCAATTTGGCTCCTTGAATCTCTGGAAGGGCAGCATATGCTGTATCAGCTGCGTTAGGAAGATAAGTAGCTACTTGCGAACGCGTCCCTTCTACAATCGGAATGCTCGCACGGATTGAATCTGTCTTGAAGGTGACTTCATAAGGATTTTCAACGGTTAAGTCAGATGGATCATAGGTATTGAAGACTAGGGCTAATTTGTGGCCCTTTTTAACCGTATAGAGGTTTGGTTGGAGATGGACCGTATAGTCGTGGAATTCCCCAACTTTTGGCTCGATACTATTTCTTGAGCTGGCTGAATCATAGCCAGACTCAGGGTTGGCCAGGTTGATCCATCCTTTGGCAATGACCTTGTATTTTGTCTTAATGGTCTCAAACTCTGCTACAGAGAGATTAGAGAGGGTACTTCCCATCCAGAAGCCATCTGCTTTTTTATCTGCCTTGACGCTACCGTTACCGACCACATCAAATTCCTCATCAGAGACGTCGACTAAGAGGGCATTGATCTGGAAGTTCTTGCCTTGCCCCTTAGCTAGGGCTGCCTGAAGTGTACAGGGATATGCCCTTTGATGGTAGTATCTTCTGTCACTTCTGATACAAAGGTCATGTTGGCTTTTGAAGAAGCTTGGCTCACAGTTTCGTTGCGTTTAGCAATCTCTATGCCAGCTCCTGCATAGTCACTTGAAATCGTCTCTTCCAAGCGTTTCGACTGGGCATTGAGGAAGAGGCGTTGCGAAGTCTTCCAGTTATCATAAGTGGTCCACTTACTTGGGTCATAGTTGTTTTGAGCTAGAACAGCTGGTAAGTTTTCGACCTGATTGTCCACGCCATAGAGGTAATGGGTCAACCAGGTATTGAGCAGGTCATAGAAATCTTGGCCATTGGCCTGGATACCATAACCACGAGACATGGCTGCTGGATAGACGTGGTCTCCCTGGTGGAGATAGAGCTTGACATTTTGGCCTGCCTTCTTGAGGGCATCGTACATGAGTTCAAAATGCTTGGTTTTAACGTTGTCATCATTCAAGCCGTGAACCAAGAGGGCACTGGTCTTGAATTTTTCAGGATGAAGGGTATAATCCCGCTCCTTCCAGACATCGCTGTAATTGCGTTCGTGCGCATTTTGATCCTTGTTGAGCTGGTTGATATAGTTGGCATAATTTTGCCAAATACCAGCCCAGTCTTTTTCATCTAGAATCCGAGTCCCGACATAGAGGGATAACCAAGATAAATCACTATATGGTGGGTTCCCATAGGCTGTTCCTTGACTATTGAAATAATCATACCAAGAAGCAATCCCAGCAGCTGGTACGATGGTCTTTAGACCTTCGACTCCTGTACCTGCCACACCAAAGGTCGTTGTTCCAGCCCAGGATAGACCGGTCATGGCAACATTTCCTGTAGCCCAGTCTGCCTTGATTTCGACATTGCTGGTCTTATCGGTGTAGGCCTTGCGTTTGCCATTGACCCACTCGATAATATTCTTAAAGGCATTGATTTCGAGATCAGATCCTGTGGTGTTAAATCCTTCTGATCCCTTGGTACCAAGTCCTGCACTGGAGATAAAAGCATAGCCTCTGACCAAGAAATAGTCGTACCAGTTGAGATTTTCATAGTCATAGATATACTCGTAGGGACTGTAGTAATACCAATCCGAAGCCTTGGCCTTCTTAGCCGCTTCTACTGTTGACGAGTTTCCAACTGCCTGACGTTTAGCCGGTTGCTTCCGCAACTTCTTCATATCATAGGAGCCATCTGTCGGCAAGCCCAAGCTTTCAAGAGTCACATAGTTCTCATCCAAGGTTCCTGCTACATAAGGACGTGCTTCCAGAATGGTCGCCGCCTTAAAGTCTCCTCTGGCAACCGCCTTAGGCAACTGGACAATGGCCTTGACTAGATCCGGCTTGCCATCCGCATCTGTATCGTAATCGGTCTCCACATAGACTGGGAAGCGGACGATTTCGCTATCCTCATAGTGGTAGTCTTCATCTGATTTTTCCCCACTTGTATAAGGGAAGATGGGTTGAGCCCGCCCATTTAAAAAGAGAGGAGCTTTCTTTTCAGACCGATAGGCATCATAGAGTTTCTTAGCAATGCTATACATATTGGTCAGCTCTTCTTGACTGACCTTGCGGTTCAAGTCTTCTTGAGTACTGATCATTCCTAGACTCTTAGCAAAGCGTTCCCGATCCGCAGCCGATTGACCGACCTGTTTGGAATCCGTCGCAGCCCACTGAAGCAATTCATCAACAGCATTTTGAACCGTTAATTCCTTGTCCTTGAGCTCACTATTTGCCAAGCTTCCTGTATAAGAGGTCAAGGCTTGTCCTGTAGCAGGAGTTGATGTTCCCGTCGAAACCACTGGACTAGCCGGAACACCTGCCCCCTGAGGTGCCTGTGGAAGATTTGTTTTCTCAGTTACCGTCACGGTCTTTTCTTGTCCGACTGGCTGGTCAACCTTCTCCGTCTCTGCCGGACCAATTGGACTCGGTCCTGCAGGTTCAGAAGTCTCTACTTCCTTCTTAGGTTCCACACTTGGAGCGGATGCAGACTGGTCTGCTTGAGATTGGGAAGCTGCTCCTTCAGAAGCTACAGGCTCCGGAGCCACCTGAGTCACGACTTCTTTCTTCGGAGCAAGCTCTGCTAGGTTCTCATCTGCTGCTACCACTTGATTTAAGACAAAGGGAGCTAGTAGCAGGCTTGAAGCCACCATGGACACCACTGTTTTCTTTTTCATAAAAGAGACCTCACTATTTTGTAATCAATACAGCTATTATACTATGTAAGCGCTTTTATAGCAAATTCTGAACAAGAAAAAAATCGAGGCAAATTTGCCTCGATCAAAAGATGTTTATTTCACGTGATCTTTTAATTCTTCTTGAGCTTTTTGGTTAGACTCTGCTTGCTCTTTCTTCCATTTTTCAAGAGCTTTGTTGTAGTCTTCGGTTGTTACAGGCTTATCTTGAAGTTCCATACCTTTGTAGACAACGTTGTCTTTCCCTTTACCACCAGTCCAGCCAAATGGTGCTGAGAATGGTACGACACGAGTCAAGAATGGACGACCAGTCTTAGAAGTAGTTGGGATGACCAAAGCACTATCCGTCAACCAAGCTTGAGCTGCAGCATATTTCTCATAACGTTTGTTAAGGTCTTGTGTTTCAGCTCCTGCTTCTGTTACCATCTTCTCAAAGTCGTACAAGCCAACTTTCTTAGCTGCCTCATTGTTTTCGCTTGGGTCAAATCCAAGGAAGGTACGAGTGTTTTCACCAGAAGAAGCTTTCAAGATATCAAGGTAAGTTGATGGGTCTTGATAGTCTGGGCTCCAACCAACGTTATCTGAGATATCCCAGTCTTCGTCTTCTGCTTTAGCAGCAAAGAGGGTTACGTTCAAGAGATCTTCTTTTGATACCATATGGATATCGACAACGACGTTTTCTTTTCCAAGCGTACTTTCAACTGATTGTTTGAAGGATTGAGCACGTTGAACCTTAGATTGAGTCGTTTGGTCTACTGGCATATCCAAGTGGATTGGGAATTTCACGCCATCTGCTTCAAGTGCAGATTTCGCTTTGGCAAACTCTTCTTTGGCTTGTTTTGCGTTGTAAAGACCATTTTGACCATCGTCAAGATTTGCATCTTTCCACTCGTCTCCATAAGTCACCAACTCAGATTTAACCATCTCACCGAAGGTCTTGCCATCTGCTTGAACAAATGTAGGTGGGATGTACAAGTTACGGATCAGTTTGCTTGCTCCATCTTTACCATTTGCTTGGGCAGCATAGGCTTCACGGTCAAAGGCAAAGCTGATTGATTGACGGAAGTCTTTGTTCAAAAGAGCTTTCTTAGTAGATGATTTTTCTTCATCTGTTGTTTTTGAAGTGTACTTGTAAGACTGACGGTCGATATTCACACCGATAACGAAGGTGCTGGCATCTTGAGGAGTGTAGATGATTTCATCTTTAAACTTCTTAGCTTGGTCTGTAAATCCAGGTCCAGTTGGGAACAATTTAGCAAGGCTAAGAGCGTTGTCCTCAAATGAGTTCGCCAATTTACTTTGGTCTTGTCCATCATAGTATTCGAGCTTAACGTCTGTGATGTGAACATTGTCCTTATCCCAGTAGTTTTCATTCTTGCTCATCTCGATAGATGATTTAGAAGTGAAGCTCTTCAAGATGTATGGACCATTGTAAAGAAGAGAGCTAGTATCACTTGCTTGGGCAAATTTATCCCCTTTTGATTCTACGAATTTCTCATTGATTGGGAAAGTGATCCCAAGAGTCAACTTAGAATTCCAGAAAGGCTCTGCCTGGTTCAAAGTGATTTGAAGGGTATGATCATCAACTGCTTTAATACCTACATTTTTGAAGTCTGAAGTCTTACCTTCAACATAATCATTCAAGCCCTTGATAGAGTTTTGAATGATGTAGAGCATTTCAGACTTGTGGTCAGCAGCATACTTGATCCCTGCAACGAAGTCATCTGCTGTCACGTCCGCATACTCTTCCCCTTCTGAATCATACCATTTCGCATCATCACGAAGTTTGTAAGTATAAGTCAAGCCATCTTGAGAAACTGTCCAATCTTTAGCAAGTGAAGGAATCAAATTTCCATACTTGTCGTTTTCAAACAAACCATCGATCAAGTTTCCTGTGATTTCGTGGGTTGCAGCTTTACCAGATGTGATGTAGTTCAAGTTTTCAGGTTCTGTCTCATAGACGTAAGAGAATTTTTGACCTGACTCACTTGATTTTGAGCTTGAGCTTGATGATTTAGAACCACCAGAACATGCTGCAAGAATACCTGCTGAAAGAAGAGCTACTCCTGCAAGAGCAATGACATTTCTTTTTTTCATTGTTTACTCCTAATAAATTTTTAAGGTTGTCTTAAGATTATACCACAAAGATTTTCAGAAGAGAAGTAATTTTCTGAAAATTTATTAAATTTTGTAATTTTTCTTATCTTTAGCATTTATTAAAGTGTGAACCATAGTCTACAAAGGCCTTAACATCGCTGGTTTTGCCCTCATGAAGGTCCCGAACAATTTTTGACCCCACGATGACACCATCCGATACCTGATTAAAGCGTTGGATATCTTCTTGGGTGGAGACCCCAAATCCTGTCAGAACTGGAATAGTGGCCAAGTCTCTCAAGGTCGCCAAGTGCTGATCCAAGTCATCCCGGTAGTTGCCCATTTTCCCAGTAACTCCATTGATGGCTACCGCATAGATAAAGCCTTCCGCTTCTTGGATCAAGGCCTTTGGCGTTCGATGCCTGTGGTCAAGCTGACCAGGGGTACAAGGGCAATATCACTCCCTTCCAAGTAAGGTGCTATCATATCCGCATGTTCATTTGGCAGATCTGGAATGATCAACCCTTTGACGGAGGTAGAAGCCAATTCTTTTATGAAAGCCTCTATCCCATATTGGAAGACTGGATTGATATAGGTCATGATGACCAGGGGAATCTTGGTCTCTTGTTCTTGAAGTTTTTTTACAATAGCGGTTAAGGTCACTCCCTTGGCCAAACTACGTTGCCCAGCCATCTCGATAACTGGCCCATCCGCTACAGGATCCGACCAAGGAATCCCCACTTCAATAGCCGATGCTCCACTTTCTTCCAAGAGCTGAATGGTCTCAAAAAGCCCATCTAGTCCCTTCTCATGATCCCCCGCCATGATGTAAGGGACGAAGATCCCACGCTTGCTGTCTTTAATAGCTTGTAAATGCTGTGTTAGTGTTTTGGTCATCTCTACTTCCCTTCTGCTTCAAACCGTTCTTTCACCTGCATGACATCCTTGTCTCCACGACCAGATAGACAGATGATGAGATGTTGGTCCGGAGTCATTTTTGCTGCGACTTTTTGCGCTAGAGCGATAGCATGACTGGACTCCAATGCTGGAATGATCCCCCTCCAAACGAGAGAGTAACTTAAATCCTTCGAGGGCTTCTTCATCCGTGATGGAATCATAGCTTGCCCGCCCAATTTCATTAAAATAGCAATGCTCTGGCCCCACACCAGGATAATCCAATCCAGCAGAGATAGAGAAAGCCTCCATGATCTGTCCATGGGCATCTTGAAGCACTTCCATCAAGGCTCCGTGAAGGATACCTGGACGACCTTTGGCAAAGGTCGCTGCGTGTTTGTCCGTATCCAAACCAAGACCAGAAGCTTCTGCTCCGTACATGGCTACAGATTCGTCTTCTACGAAGGGGTAGAACATGCCAATGGCATTGGAGCCTCCACCGATACAAGCTAGGACCGCATCAGGAAGTTTTCCACCTGAGATATCAGCAAATTGACGTTTGGCTTCCTTACCAATCACGGATTGAAAATCTCGGACAATCTCTGGGAAGGGAGCTGGACCAAGGGCAGATCCCATGATGTAGTGGGTATCATCAATCCCAGCTACCCATGCACGAAGGGCTGCATTGACCGCATCTTTCAGCACGCGCGATCCGTCCGTCACACTATGGACTTTTGCTCCCAAGAGCTCCATCCGAAAGACATTGAGGGCTTGGCGTTTGACATCTTCTTCTCCCATATAGATGGTACACTCCATCTCAAAGAGTGCCGCTGCCGTCGCTGTCGCAACTCCGTGTTGACCAGCTCCTGTCTCCGCGATGATCTTCTTCTTACCCATCCGTTTAGCCAGCAAGACCTGACCAAGGGCATTGTTAATCTTGTGGGCTCCTGTATGGTTGAGGTCTTCACGTTTCAGGTAGATTTGTGCCCCACCAATGTGCTTGGAGAGACTTTTGGCGTGGTAAAGTGGAGTCTCCCGCCCTACATAATTCTTGAGCAAGTCATCCAATTCCGCCTGAAAGCTTGGATCTGCTTTGGCTTCTCGGTACGCCTGATCCAGTTCGATCACGGCTGTCATTAGGGTTTCTGGGACAAACTGGCCCCCGAATTTTCCATAAAACCCTTTTTCATCCGGTAGTTGATAGTTCATGCTTTCGCTCCTTCTATAAATGCTTTTATCTTTCTATATCTTTGTGTCCGTCTGTTTCGACCCCTGAAGAGACATCTAGTGCATAGGGCTGAAAGGTCTCTCGCGCTTGGCGGACATTGTCCACTGTCAAGCCCCCTGCAATAAAGAAGTCCTGCTGGATTTTCTGATCTTTCAGCAAGTCCCAATCAAAGGTTTGGCCACTCCCAGCTACTGGAGCATCAAAGAGCAGATAATCAGCCTGGCTTAACACTTGGGTTTCCTGATCACTGAGCTGAATCGCGCGAATGACGGGAACTGTAATCTTTGGAATCTGATCTTCATCAAACGTTCCATGAATCTGAACAATGTCTAAGGGAACCTGAGCAATGGCTTGCTCCAAGTCCTCTATACTGGGTGAGACAAAGACTCCGACAATATTGGTCGGACCAGTCACCAGTCTCGCCAATTCATGGGCTTGCTCCAGACTGACTTGCCGCTTGCTCTTAGCGAATACAAAGCCGATATAGTCTGCTCCTGCTAGGACAGCCGTCTCCACGGCTTCCGCTGTAGACAGGCCACATATTTTAACCTTTGTCAATTTGTAACTCCTTGACCTTTTTTGCAACATCCCCTACTGTCATGAGGGCAGTCCCTACCAAGATCCCATTAAAGTAAGGAGCGACTAGAGCTGCATCTTCCCCATCAAAAATAGCAGACTCCGATATATAAACTGGCTGGTCTTTGAAATGCGTGGACAATTCAAGACTGGTATTCAGATCTGTCTCAAAGGTGACCAGGTTCCGGTTGTTAACCCCGATAATGTCCGCCCCGATCCGATGGGCGATTTCGAGCTCAGGTAAGTTATGGGTCTCTACAAGCACTTCCAAACCAAGCCCTGTCGCAAAGTCATAGAGTTCTTTGAGTCGGGCTTCGGGTAGTGCGCGACAATCAAGAGAATAACCGTCGCTCCGGCATTGCGAGAGCGGACAATTTGCTTCTCATCAATGATAAAATCCTTGGCTAAGGTTGGAATCGTCACCTGGGAAGAAATCTCACGAAGGTAGTCTAAATCTCCCTTGAAGAAGACTTGGTCCGTCAGGACAGAAATCATGGCTGCCCCATTTTCTTCATAGGTCTTGGCTTGGGCGACAATATCCACATCCAAGTTAATATCCCCCATACTAGGGCTGGCTTTCTTCACCTCAGCGATGATCTGCAAGTGCTCTTGATGGCTCTTGAGAAAATCATAGAGACGGTAGGTCTGACGAAGAGGCTGGAGGTCTTCCATGACCATTTGCGCCACTTCTTTTTCTTTTTGTTCTAGGATCGTTGGTAGAAAGGCTTTACTCATACTTGAACCTCTTGTAAGTGTTGCAATTTAGCAAGGGCAGAACCATCCGCAATCAAGTGACGCGCAAGCTCCACACCTTCTTTGATGGTTGCCACTTTTCCATTAGCATAGAATCCAAGACCAGCATTGAGAACCGTTGTTTCCAGATAAGGGCTGGCTTCATTCTTCAAGACACTGAGGAGAATTTCTGCATTTTCCTTGGCATCACCACCAGTAATTTCGGATAGCTCCACCTTGTCCATACCCAGATCTTCATAGGTGAAGGTATGCTGGCTGATCTTGCCATTTTCTAGCAGGGTATAGGTATTGGTCCCATAAAGAGCCGCTTCGTCCATATTGTCAGGACCAGTGATGACGACGGCACGTTTACGTCCCAACTGTTGGATAGCACGTGCGACAATCTCTTGCAATTCGGCACGATAGAGACCCATGAGTTGCGTTTCTAGATCCAACGGATTAGCGAGAGGGCCGACCAGGTTCATAATAGTTGGAATCCCCATAGCTTGGCGAGCAGGGCCAATGAAGCGCATAGCAGGATGCATGGTCTGAGCAAAGATAAAGGCTAAACCAACCTCATCCAAAGCTTTCGAAAGGTTCTCTGGTGAGGCAGCCACGTTGATGCCAAGTTCTTCTAGGACATCTGCAGAGCCCGACTTAGAAGAAACAGAGCGATTGCCGGCCTTGGCCATGCGGATCCCTCCAGCAGCCAAAACGAAGCAAACGGTCGTCGAAATGTTAAAGCTATAGGATTGGTCTCCACCAGTCCCACAGTTGCACATAGCATCTGAAAAAGTTTCGGGCAATACCGTCGCATGGGCCTTTAAGGCGCGAACAATCCCCGTAATTTCGTCCGCTGTTTCCCCCTTGGTTTTGAGTCCCATCAAAAAGGCAGCGATTTGACTTTCTGATAGTTGGTTTTGCAAGATTTGATCAAAGACTTCTTGGACCTGCTCTTGCGTCAAGTCTTGGCGATTAGAGATTTGTAAGAATAATTCTTTCATAAGGGTTTCCTCTTGTCTTTTCTACACGTTTCAATAGAAATTTTATCTGCTTGGAATTGCTGGTCTAGTCTAGGACTAGCTTCACAAAATTTTCGATCATTTTTAGACCATCTGGACTGCCGATACTCTCAGGATGATACTGAAGTCCGTAGATGGGCAGGCTCTTGTGTTGAATAGCCATGATTTCTTGGTCGTCCGTGGTAATGGCCGTCACCTCAAATTCTTCTGGCATTTGGTCAACGACGATAGAATGGTAACGCATGATGGGTACATCATTCTCAATATCTTTGAAAATGGGAGATGGCGTTTCAAAGGTAATCTTGCTTTTGTTTGCCATGCATGACATTCTTAGCCAAGCGCAACTTGCCACCAAAAGTCTCCGCCAGGGCCTGGTGACCCAAGCAAATCCCTAACATAGGTTTTTTTTAGCTGCAAAGTCCTTGATCATGGCTTCCATTTTTCCCAGCATCTGCCGGCCAGCCTGGACCGGGGGAGAAGACGAGGGCATCTGCCACCTCCGCTTGCTCATACAAGCGCTCGTCATCATTTCGCAAGACCTCAACCTCTGTAAAAGTTCCCAGGTATTGGGCCAAATTATAGGTGAAGGAATCGTAATTATCCACTAATAAAAATCATTGAACATCTCCTATTCTTGTCATCGATTTTGCCTTGTTAATCGTCTCGTAAAATTCATTCTCTGGAACACTGTCGTAGACAATCCCTGCTCCTGCTTGGACGTAGGCCTTTTGATTTTTGAGGATCATGGTCCGGATAGCAATGGCAAAGTCCATATCTCCTGTCGCAGAGAGGTAACCAATAGCTCCCGCATAGACACCACGTTTTTCCTGTTCCAACTCATAGATCCGACGCATGGCCCGAATCTTAGGAGCCCCAGAGACTGTCCCAGCTGGTAGTGTAGCTTTCAAGGCATCGAGAGCTGTTAGGTGTGGCAAGAGTTGCCCCTTGACCACACTGGTCAGGTGCATGACATAGCGGAAATACTCGACTTCCATATACTTGGTCACTTCGACCGTCCCGTTTTGAGCGATTTTCCCGATATCATTTCGTCCCAGATCCACTAGCATGCGGTGCTCGGCTGTTTCCTTGATATCGTGAAGGAGTTCATGAGCCAGGGCTTGGTCCTCTTCTTCCGTCGCTCCACGAGGTCGGGTTCCGGCGATTGGATTAGTGGTCACCTCTCCCTTCTTCACCGATACCAGACTTTCAGGACTGGCTCCAATGATCTGGTAGTCGCCAAAGTCATAGAAATAGAGATAGTTAGATGGGTTGGTCACGCGCAAATTCCGGTAATAATCCAAGGGATCACCTTCAAAATCTGCTGAGAAGCGTTGACTGAGGACACATTGGAACATATCGCCTTCACGGATCAGCTTTTTGGCCTTCTCCACCATCTCCATAAAGACTTCTTTCTCGATATGATTAGTGAAGTGGAGGGCCTGCAAGGCCTGAGGAGTGAACTCGTTGGGCGCTTGGGTTTGCAGATCGGTCACTACTTGCCCCAGTGATTGGCGGACCGCGTCATTGCTCCGCCCAGAGTAAATATTGTCTTCCACCACATAGACTTTTTCCTTCTTGTGGTCAAAAATTAAATAAGACTCGTAGATGAAGAAATGCATATCTGGCGTCCCGATGGTATCCTGAGGAATGGAGCCAATCTCCTCATAGACTCCGATCATATCGTAGCCTGCAAAACCGATGGCTCCACCGGCGAAAGGAAGATCAGACGTCAGCCCCTTGACCGTTACCTGGTGGAGGTAGTCAAAAGGATCTTGTTCCAGCACCTTGCCATTCTCATACAGGATGCCATCCTGATAGATCACCTCAAATACTGGATTGTAGGCCACGATAGAAAAACGGGCATTCTCCTTCTCACGCGGGATCGACTCAAGGATGACCTTATGGTCACCTTGGACACGCATGTAGGCTAGAATGGGGGTTAAGGTATCAGCTGGTAAAATTTTTTTCATAGGAATTCCTTTCTTTTCCTAGGGACGAAGCGATGCAAGTCCTGATCCAAGCACATCCAATACTCTTCGAAGTTAGCAAGCTGACCAACTTCAACAGAATACAAAAACCTCACAGAGTAACACTCTGTGAGGGCATTAAATCAGGTTTAACACGGTACCACCTCAGTTAATGGTCAAAAGGGTAGAAAGCGACCATTATCTCTATCTCCTCTAACAAGGAGTTGCACGATAAGGGGTGCCTACCGAGAAGAATATGTGTTATCCTCTCCTACTCTAAACAATCAGCCCAATGTTCACTAACTCCGACTACCCGCTCACAATACCCGCAGGCTCCCTGAAAATCTTAGACTAGCTACTTTCTGATTTACTACATATTCTACTACATTTTTTGGGGATGTCAAGAATTTTTTGACAATTTATCCTAAAAAATCTGCCCAGTCAACTGGACCAGGCAGATTCAATCTTTTTTAAAACCTTGAAAACGAAGCTTATTTGACCAAGTCGCTCTTGAGGTAGGCGTCGACCATGCGCTCTGTCGCCACCACAGAATCCACGTGGGTCCGTTCATAAGAGTGGCTAGATTCGATCCCTGCTCCGAGAAGACCATGCTTGACTTCTGCACCTGCGCTCATGGCTGCAGAGGCATCCGAGCCATAGAAAGGATAGATGTCCAGTTTGTAAGGGATATTTGCTCCTTGGCCAAGGCCACCAAGTGTTGGCGGAAACCATAGTGGTATGGACCAGAAGCATCTTTGACACAGATAGAAACCGTGTACTCGTCTGTCTGCTGGTCATCTCCCATAGCCCCCATATCGACTGCCAAATATTCGACCGCTTGAGCTGGGATGCTGGAGTTAGCCCCATGGCCTACCTCTTCAAAGACAGAAAAGGCAAAGTGAGTCGTCACTGGTAGGGTCACGCCTTCTTCCTTGTAAACACGAAGGAGGTTAAGCAAGATGGCAGCGCTGACCTTATCATCCAGGTGGCGAGACTTGATAAAGCCTGTATCTGTGACGATGGTCCGAGCATCAAAGCTGATAAAGTCTCCCACTTCAATCCCTAAGTCACGGGTTTCTTTTTCAGAGGTCACTTTTTCATCCAAGCGCACTTCCATGTTGTCCTGGGTCCGCTCCACTGTTCCTGCATCCTTGTAGACGTGGCAAGAGGTTTGGTGGACAAGGATAGTACCGGAGTGGGTCTTACCAGTATTGGCCACATGGACCGTACAGTTTTCCCCTTCAATCATGTTCCAAGGGAAACCACCGATACGGTCTAGCTTGAGACGGCCATCTGGTTTCACAGCACGGACAATCGCTCCCAAAGTATCCACATGGGCCGTGATATAGCGGTGTTGCTCGTCATTCTCACCCTTGAGGACAACGGTTACGCCTCCCTTAGCTGTCCGAACAGGGCTGTAGCCCATGTCTGTCAAAGTCTTGACCAAGTAAGCTGCTACTTCTTCCGTAAAGCCTGTCGGTGATGCGATGGCTGTGAGTTCTTTTAGATATTCAACTGTTTGATTCATGAATTTCTCCTTCAATAATCTGCTAGTACGATTATAGCACGACTGCCTTTAAAAGACTAGCTCTGATAGAAAGCAAAAAAGGCTGGGACAAAAGTCCTAACCTCTCAATTGTCTTTGGATTGTCGAGCAAGACGTAGTGGTTGAGTGGGCTCTACTACGCTGATTTCATCAGCTTTTAAAGCCATACTCAACTGTGCGGAGATGGGACGACGAAATCGAACTCTAACGAATTACCTATTTCTGTCCCAATCTCTCTTTCTTTATTTCTTTTCAGATCTAATCTACAGCTGAGGAAACTGAGCCCCCACAGAGAAGACAGGGGCCTTAGCTACTCAAACCTCCAACAAACTTATAAGCAGTTACCAAAGCATTTGTCATGGTATCACGGGTTGCTTTGAAGGCCTCGATAAAGGCTGCACGGTGCTCTTCTGGGAAAAGCGTTGTATCATCTCCAAATTGAGTAAGAGTTTCATTCACAGAAGCCAACTCTTCATCCATCTTCTTGATACCAGGTTCCAAAGTCTTGAAGTAAGATTCTTGTTCAGATTTTGGCAACTTTTCACCCAATTCATTGGCATGCTTCTTATAATTTTCAGCTAGTTTTGCATAAAGTCCCTTGATATCCCCGATTGTTTTCGCATTTTCAATTTCCTGATCTGTTACCAAAACAACTTCTGGAGTAGTTGCTTGAGCGCCAGAGCCTGAAGTAGACTGACTAGAAGAGCTACTTGTATCATCTGTCAATTCAAATTTCTTTGAAGAAAATGATTTCTTCTTAGATGAGGATGTTTTCTTAGAGGAAGAAGATTTCTTTTCCACCTTGCTTGAAGACTTCTCTGAAGAAGCCTTTGGTTTTGCAGTTTGATTTCCCGAACATGCGACCAAGGTCAAGACCGAGAGAAGGGTAATACCGCTTGCGACTAATTTTTTCATGGTTGACTCCTATTCATAATTCATTTATAGAATTATATCTAAAATTATTTCGATTGTCAAAGCATTATAATATCTTAGCTCCTTCTGATGACGGTACATTTTTTAAGATGAGATTTACCTTCTCCCTTCCATGCCCCTTTCTTAAATTGTCGGACTTTTATCATTTAGGACAAAAGGCTTGCAAAATTATATATCTTTAATTATAATCATTCTAAATAAGAACTAGGAGACAAGTATGACTGAAACAAAACATGGTATTGATGCTTCTTTCAACGACCGCTTAAATATCTTACGGGCTGGAGTGCTCGGTGCCAATGATGGCATTATCTCAATCGCTGGAGTCGTTATCGGGGTTGCCAGTGCGACCAGTAACCTCTGGATCATCTTCCTATCTGGTCTCTCTGCCATTCTGGCTGGTGCCTTCTCTATGGCGGGTGGTGAATACGTGTCTGTATCGACCCAAAAGGATACAGAAGAAGCCGCTGTGAGTCGGGAGCAAGCCCTTCTGGACCGCGATCCAAAAGCTGCACGCGACTCCCTCTATGCAGCCTATATTCAAAATGGGGAATGCGAAACGGCAGCTCAAATCATGACCGAGCGGGCCTTTCTCAAACACCCTCTCAAAGCCTTGGTGGAAGAAAAGTATGGACTGGAGTTTGAAGAGTTTACCAATCCTTGGCATGCGGCTATCTCGAGCTTTGTTGCCTTTGTCCTTGGATCTCTTCCTCCTATGCTATCCATCATTCTCTTGCCAAAAGAAATCCGGATTCCAGCAACGGTAATCATCGTCGCCCTTTCCCTTCTATTTACTGGCTACACCAGTGCCAAGCTAGGAAAAGCTCCTACCAAGCAGGCTATGATCCGTAACTTGGTCATCGGACTACTGACTATGGGTGTTACCTATCTCTTCGGACAATTGTTTAGTATTTAAAAAAGCTGAGACTACTGTCTCAGCTCAATTTGAAAATTTAATCCTCTAAAAAACTTTCCTTAGGTGAGTACGGACGTCAGCGAACTTCGAAGAAGTTCCATGACTTAGTTTTGGACCTAAGGTTCCAAAACTCCCGAGTGCCTGAAACAAATGAGTTTCAGGCACTTTCTCACAGCGGAAAGTTTTTTATCTTCAATGACTAAAAATAGAAGTTATTATTTGGAAGAATCATCTAGACATTAAATATTCTATGCTGGAACCTAAGTCTCAGCTTTTTTTACGCTTCCAATAGGGCTTGGGCTTGTTTTTCCAATCCTGCGATTGCTTCGTCTGTCAAGACCAATTCACCTGTTGTCCAAGCTTCTGGGTTAACGGTTGTTCCTGTGAATTCTCCCACTACTTGTGTACGAACGAATGGCAAGAGGGCTTGGTAAGCCGCAAACATTGGCTCGTGTCCTGCATTAGCGACTGAAGAGACTGTTACGATCTTGTCTTGGAGGGCAGATGGACCACGAGTTTCTGATAGGTCAAGGGCACGGCTGAGCCAGTCGATCAAGTTTTTCACCACACCTGGAATGGCAAAGTTATAAACTGGTGAGAAGATCCAGATGGCATCCGCCGCAAGGACTGCATCACGCGCCGCTTGCACTGCTGGCAAGGTTGGCGTTTCCAAATCTTGGTTCATCATTGGGATGTCCTTGTAGTCCAAGTAAGTCACTGTTGCTTTTCCTTCTAGGATGCTTTCTGCTTTCTTGGCCATTTGGTGGTTAAAAGATCCTTGACGAAGAGATCCGACGATAAATAAAATGTTTTTCATAGTTGTTTCCTCTTTCTGTTGTAAGTTTATTTATTACAAAAACTATTATACACGGCCTAGATGTAATGTCAAGAATTACATCTTGAAATATCACTAATTTTTACTTTTTTGTTTTTTCTTTAAAAAGCCTAATTTATCAAGCTTTCTAACCCTTTCTGACGCGGGTCACAATCCCATCTTTGTCTGTTAACTCGAGCTCAGTTGATGTCAGCCAGGTGACAGGTGCTTCCTGCTCTTTTACTCGCTCTGAGATGGCAATCAGGTCTTCTTTCTGTTCTACCTGGACGACATAATAGGCAAGGCCGGGGAGCTGGGCTTCACGTTTGGCCAAGTGTTTGCCACCCCACTCATTGACTGCTAGGTGATGGTGGTAGTCCCCAGAAGCGATCCAGCTGGCAGACGGAACGGTGAACTTATCCGATAGGTCTAGCACAGCTTGGTAAAAAGCTGACGCTACTTTGCTATCCCTTACAGAGAGATGGATATGACCCATGCGGGTAGCGGATGCTATCCGGAAAGGCTCCACCTTGCGGCCCATCTCATAGATCTCTTGGGCAGAGAGCTCCTCCGTCACGCCGATGATGCGGCCATCCTCACGGATATCCCACTCCGCCACTGGCTTATCCCGGTAAAGCTCAATGCCGTTGCCCTCTGGATCTTCAAGATAGAGAGCTTCGCTGTAGCCATGGTCAGCAGCCCCGACAAAGGGAACCTTCAACTCAGCCATATGCTTGAAGACATCCGCCAGGCCCTCCCGACTAGGTAGGAGAATGGCCATGTGGTAGAGACCATAGCTAGCCTTAACAGCCTCAGTCCGATCCGTTTGGATCAGATGCACCAAGGGTTTGCCTCCAGCCCCAAGAAGGACTTCCTCCTCAGTCTGAGACAAAATCTCCAACCCCAGAATCTGGGTGTAAAAAGCTGTCTGGCGAGCCAGATCCTTCACATTGAGCACTGCTTCTGCCAAGTAAATCTTGCTATTGTAGGCGTAGGTCATAGATGACTCCTTTTCGGTTTTGTTTTGTTGTAACATTTTGTATTACATCATTATACACTCTTTTTCCTAGGAAGCAAGAAAAACAACTCGACAGAAAACACTCCTTAGAAAACTAAGGAGGGGTGTGAGTTTAATAGTTGGACAAAATAATTATCTTACTTTAGAAAATTTCCGCTACCCTTATCAAAATTCAGGAAACTATTTTTGAAATCTTACTTTCTATTACCAATTGCTTTCTTAAGAGCATTTTGAAGTTCTTCATCAACCGCATAGACAAATAGCCCGTTAACTCCACGGGTGAGCAAAACATTTAACTCATTTCGCAATAATGTTTCTCCGTAATTAATCATTTCACCTGATTCAAGTTTTCTGTTTTGCACAGCACTTTTATTTTTACTTTCACTTATATCAAAAATGATTTTCCCGTCTCTATATTTGACAGATGGGCCAATGATAACTCCCACATAATTTAGATCAAATCCCTGAACGGTAAACGTTGAGCCAATTTCATGAATCGTTTGAGACTGCTCTATCCAGGATAAATGTTTAGATTCTTTTTCTTTTGCAAGTTGTCTGTTCCACGGACAAGACCAGTCTCCGATACGAACACACCAATAGTCCGAATCCTTTGGTTTTGATTGACTACTATATTCCCAATCATAGGTTGCTGTTAAGCGTGAAATCCCTAAACTCTGATTATCATTTTTTTCCATGATTGCACTTTGAAGTTCCTCAGGAGAGTCAAAAACTCTAATATCATAATCATTATCTCTTGGAACCTCATTCACAACTCCAACATCAATCAGATTTCTTATCCACTCAACTGTTTCCTTTGTAGCATGGATACGCATTTGGTTATGTAGCGTAATGAGATTTCCTTTTAAATTGGCTTCGTGTTCCAATTTCAAGAAAGAATCATCTGTCCATATTTGGGATTTGTTCATGATCTGATTTTCATCATAAACAAGTACTACTACTTTTGATTTAGAAAGTAAATCATTTAGATGATTCCCACCTAGATAAGCTTGATTTTTTGAAGTCAATAATAAATGACCTTCATCAACCACTACAATTCCAGCATCAGTTTTTTCTTTCTTCAGAGCATTCAAAAATTGAGTTGGTTTCATCACAACATTAATATTTGATCCACTCTTCCATTCCAATTTTTTCTCAATTTCTTGGTAAACACTGAGTTGATCATCATGATTCACAACCAAATTGATATCATTGTTTTCACGGATCATCTGAATATCTTCAGAATTCAACAAATCATCGATGAGAGAACTCATCAATACCGTTTTCCCTGCACCAGCATCACCCTTTACTAAAATTAGAACTCCTGTTTCATTTTTACTGATGACGGATGTAATTTTGAGCAATATTTCATTTTTGGCCTTTACTTGTTCATCCGTTAACTTGTGAAATGGAGAGGATTTAAATATCGCTGAATTTCGAATAAAGCTTTCAGCTGGGAATAAATAGTGGTTTTTTCTATTTAGGCTTCTCCAAATCTTTGAAAAAATCTCGTCCAATTCCTCAGAAGTATAGTATTGATTTTGAGGATTCCCTCTTCTATTCTGAACACGTTCAACCTGTTCAACACTTGAAAGATAGAGCATTAATCTATTCTCAATATCCAATGTCAATGATTTATTAAAATGGTTATGCCCAATGACAAACATTTTAGAAGTTTTAGATTGTTCAAATTGTCGCCAATCTTCTCGGTTCTTCTTTATATCATCTGATAAGTGTTGATTTGTTCTTCGAATAATATCTGTTGTTTCTCCAACATACACACTATACTTATTTTTATTCTCATCATTTACGATATATACAGTTGGGTAATCAAAAATGAGCTTAGAATATTTGGGTTCTACAGAATCTTTTATCTGATTAAATGTTCGACTTGAATAGTCTATTTCCAATACTACGGGCGGTTGAATTTTACTCATTTTTTCTCCAAGTCCGTATATTTTTTATTGCTACCTTTACTTAATTCTACAGGATATTTTTTTGAATTTATGTCAATTTTCTCTTTTATAATTTCTTCTACATCTAGATTCAAATTATCTGCCAACATTAAAGAATACATAAAAACATCCGCAAGTTCTTCTTTAATTTCTTGTAACGACTTTTCAACTACTTCCTCTGATTGTTTCCATTGAAAGTTCTAATAATTCGCTTGCTTCTAATGAAATCGAAATGGCCAGATCTTTTTCATTATGAAACTTTCTCCAGTCGCGTTCATCTCTAAATTTATTAATTAAATCGATTAATTCTTTCATCCGTCTATCCTTTTCCTGTACATAATCTCCTATTATTATAGCATGTTTGGAAAAGAAATTATCGCTTTCAAAGCATTTTGTTATCTTACTATTAAAAAGTACAAAAAACAGGCCTAAGCCTGCTCTGTTTCTTATCCTGTTTCTACCAAATTTTATTGCTTATAAATATAAATAAGTAGAGAAAATACAAAGGGTAACTAAAAGAGAATTAAATCGATGAGTTCAGTAAGCAAGTAAATTGCACTTGTCATAGGTGCTTTTTATTTTAATAATACTGCACTTCAATTTCATCCATAATATTTATTAAAGTATTATCGCCAATTTTTAAAGAAATCAGTTCATTTAATGATGATACCTGATATTCCTTATCTCCAATCACCACTACAATATCATGAACAGAATTAGGAAAAATCCCACAAGCTTGACCATTATAATCAAAAGAGGCGTCCCAACCATTATCATATAACGCTTGTAAATCATCTAATATCGTCATAAAAAATCCTTTTCTATAGTATTTTGATAGGTGAATGCTCCTAGATTGTTCTAAGCGCTAAGTTTTGCTAATTGTTTTGCCTTTTCGTAGTAAGGTTTTAGGAAAGTGATAAAGCCTTGTTTATCACTTGGGTCATGTTCTTCTAAAAACATCATCAGCTCCAAATCGTTGAGAGCATCAAACATTTCAGGATTTTCATTATCCCAAGCCTCAGCAAAATTCTCATCTTCCCCAAACAGAGCATTAAACTTAAAAGAAAAATCCCAAAAATTATCAATCTGACCACTAACAGCTTGCCGAAGCATTTCTAATACTTGTTGACTGTATTTCATAACACTAGACCTCTTTTCTTGAGTTAAGCCATGATAGCCTCTTCATCTTCTTTTGAAAACGTGGTAAACCTCAAATGTGATAGCTCTTCATCTGTCATCTCTGATGGGATGATCTTAGGAGAACTCAACCCCATTGACTCAATTTGAGAAAATGCCTCTGATAAATCCATGTTAAACCTCTTTGATACTAAGGATCTCATCCTCAAAATATTCATAGAGAGTGCCATCGACATCTAAACCGATAGAGTCAACTCCCTCATCATTATCATCTTTGCTACAGTATTCTTGGACAAAGCCTGAAACGATTGAGCCATCTTTGAGCACAAGTTTCACGTTTTTTCTTAAAAATTTCCATAATTTCATGGCTTACCTCCGTACGTTGGGAAATATAGCTATATCTCATAACCCAACCCCTCCTAATAAGAGAATTATATCATACCTAACTTACTAAAGTACAATATACCCTAACAAGCGCTTCATTTTTTTATAGAAACAAAAATGAAACGTAGGATTACTCATATGCTAACAAAGTGCTCTCTCGATAGATTTTAGCAAAATCCAGCAGCATCTCTGCTTTGAGATGACTATTAGCAATTTATAAAAATCAGTCATAGGTAACTAAAAAGGTAGTAAAAAGAAGAAAGCACTCTAGAATAGAGACCTGAAGTCCTTAGTTTCAAGGCTTTATAGCCTGTCATAGTTAAAAGATATTGCAAATTTTTATTGGGAATTGGTGCAAAAAAACGAACCTGGTCTGGTCCGTTTTTTCTTATTCTAATTGAATCCCCTTCTCTGCTAGGTTATCTAGGCATTCTTGGAGGTAAGTTTCCTGATGCTCAGGATAGATAGGAGTGCTCAAGGCTTCCTCTTCCAGCTCTGGATAAGCTGGGCAGGTCTTACCTCGGTAGGTCGGCTCCCACCACTCTGGGCTAACCTTGTAGCCACGAGCGGTCATCTCCTCCATGATCAGGCGGTGATAGGCATAGAGGCGATAGGGCGAGTAGTCAAAGACATAGTTGACCGTCGCGTGCTTCTTGCCCCAGCCATTGCCTCGAAGAGCACAGCATTCCCGATGTTGGCCCAGGAGCTGGGGACGAGGGAGTTTGCTAATCAAGTCTTGGTGCCACAGTCTCATCTATTCACCTCCTAATAGCGTTGAGTCTTGCAAGTAGCGATTAGGGTAGCGCTCTAGGAGCATTTGGATCCCCTTGATGAGATTCTCTTGGCTAGCTTGCCCATGCTGGTACTTCTCAAGTAGCAGCATGAAGTCGGCCTTTTCCTCAGGAGTCGCCTGCTTTTTGAAATAGCCCCAGATATGCTGGAAGGCATTGGAGACCTGGCCACGATTTTCCGGCAAGGCCAGCGCTTGCTGGATCAGGTCCTCGACATGGCTGACCTCCACCTGGTCTTGCTTGAGGTATTCTCGGATCTCCTTGTAAATGTTGCTGGAATGACTCAGCACCAGGTATTTATTTTTCGCCCATAGGACTTGGCAGTGATGTTTTTGATCCACTCGTGTCTCCTTTTGATCTTCTCTATGAATAGTCCTCCCATTATACCATGGAAATGAGTTAAGTCATAAAAAAAGCGGACCTATTCGGCCCGTTTTTTCTTTCCGCTTTATCTATCAAAGGGAGGCTTTTAACTGTTCTATCTGCTCTTCACTTAAATCGGTGTACTGTTGGACTTCCTCAGTGCTAAAGCCATTGGCCAAGAGCCCTTGGGCGATACGAAGAGTAGCCTCTTCTCGTCCTTGTTCTAACCCCTGCATTCTTCCTTGTTCTAATGCAATCTTGCCAGCTTCTTCCTTGGTTTCTTTGAGCAAGGTTTCCATACACATATTCCAGTTTTCTCTGAGGCGGATGCGTTCATCTATCATGTCTTTTTCCTCCTTGGTCCAATTGGATGGGATTAAGAGCGACTCTGCTTGTTCGATCACTTGATCTGGTTGATGACTAAAGGGATGATTCCCGAAGAATTCTAGCCACTGTTGCAATGGATCACTCACTTGCGTCCCTCTCCTTTCATTATACTTGTCCAATTCTAAAAAGGCAAGTCGCAATAGATTATGACGTTGATTCCCCTTGCTATTAGCGAGAAGGGGACCCCCATGGATGGCATGACGCACTTCATAAACATTGACAGGAGAAGCCTCATCAGGAAAAATACTCTTCTCCAAAATCGCAATCCCATAGACTGGAACCAGATCCTCGTACATCTGATGAGTTTGGCCTTTCTTCCGTTTTTTTCGGACATTTTCAATCAACTGGTTGGCCAAATAATAATAAAAACGATTGACAAAATACTCCTGCTTCATGACTTGAATCTCAATAATGACTTCTAGGCCTGTATCCAATTTGGCCCGTACATCTACAGAAGTTTCAAATGGGAAATCTCCTAGGAAACCTTGTTCATGAATTTGATTGCCTTCTAAGATTTCTACCGAGCGGATGGGTAAATCCAAGACCTCTTGAATAAATTTTGCAGTGACATCTGGAATACTAAAAATTTTCTTTGCAATCAGATCCAGAGTGGGTGAAATATGGGGATGACGTTTACGCATTTTTTCCTCCTTTTACATTCTTAATTAGGGAGAACCAACTCCTCCCTCACTTATATCATTCGTAAAAAGATTCGTTCCCACGAAAAAAAGTCTGAGACCAACTCAGACATTAAATATAGAAAGACCATTTTTCATAAAACAATCATCGATTTTACAAAAAATGTATTAGTTTAAAAGTGATTCAAATAGAGACTGAAACTTTCCTCCGTGAGAAAAGTGCCTGAAACAATATCGTTTCAGGCACACGGAATTCTTGAGACTCTATGCTCAATAATTAGCATGGAACTTCTTCGAAGTTCGCTGACGTACGATCTCACCTAAGGAAAGTTTCAAAGATAAGATTACCATAAGCAAAAAGCCTGAGACAACGCTCAGACTTTTTTGTATTAATCAATTTCAAGGCCACCGGTGTAGAGGCGGTAATAAGTCCCGCGTTCTGCCATCAAGGAAGCGTGGTTGCCTCGCTCGATGATGCGTCCCTTGTCCATGACCATGATCACATCCGAGTTGACGATGGTTGAGAGACGGTGGGCGATGACAAAGACAGTCCGTCCTGCCATCAAGCGATCCATCCCCTCTTGGACCATCTTCTCTGTCCGTGAGTCGATTGAGGAAGTTGCTTCATCAAGGATCAAGACCGGCGCATTGGCCAAGGCTGCACGCGCAATAGCGATCAGCTGACGTTGACCGTTAGAGAGACCAGCTCCATCATCATTCAAGACGGTATCGTAGCCTTGGTCCAAATGTTTGACGAAGGAATCCACATTGGCAATGCGGGCTGCTTCCAGGATTTCCTCCCGGGTCGCATCTGATCGACCATAGGCGATATTTTCTGCGATAGTTCCAGTGAAGAGGTGGGTATCCTGCAAGACGATCCCTAGCGAACGACGGAGCGAATCTTTCTCAATCAGCTTCACATCGATCCCATCATAGGTGATAGATCCTGATTGGATATCGTAGAAACGATTGATCAAGTTGGTAATGGTGGTCTTCCCTGCTCCTGTCGCGCCGACAAAGGCCACTTTTTGCCCCTTGTCTGCGTAGAGGTTGATATCGTAGAGGATTTGGTTCTTATCATTGTAGGAGAAGTCTACATTTGTAAAGACAACATTTCCGACCAGTTTGACCAGTTCGTAGTCGCCGTTTTCCCGAGGGTGTTTCCAAGCCCAGAGGTTGGTCTTCTTATCAGTGATGACCATGCGACCATCGACCTCTTCATAGTTGACCAAGGTGACTTTCCCCTTCATCCACTTCGACTTCTTCATCCAAGAGATCAAAGATCCGATCTCCCCCAGCAAGAGCCATGAGGACAAAGTTCAACTGTTGCGATACTTGGGTGATAGGTCCGTTGAAGGAACGGTTGAGCTGGAGGAAGGCCATGAGTCCCCCAATAGTAAGACCACTGATACCATTCAAGGCAAAGATCCCACCGACCAGTGAGGTCAAGACGAAGGAGACATTTCCCAGGTTCCCCAAGATAGGCATCAAGACATTGGCATAGCGGTTGGCTTGGTAGGAAGATTCAAAGAGTTGGTCATTAATCCGCTCAAAGGCTTCAATACTTTCTTTTTCATGAACGAAGGCCTTGACAACCTTTTGACCAGACATCATCTCTTCGATAAAACCATTTTCAATCCCTAGGTTCTTTTGCTGATCGGCGAAATAGCGACCAGATTTGCCAGAGATATCTTTGATGACATAGGCCATGACTCCGACCATCAAAAGAACGAGAAGGAAAAGGAGAGGGCTGATCATGATCATGCTGACAGCTACCCCGATAATGGTAATGGCAGACTGCAAGAGCTGCGGGATAGACTGCTCGATCGCTTGGCGAAGAGCATCGATGTCATTGGTGTAGATCGACATAATATCCCCGTGTTGGTGGGTATCGAAATACTTGACAGGGAGCTTTGCATGCGGGCAAAGAGCTGGTTCCGCAGCGAGCGAAGCGTATCCTGAGAGACTGTCGCCATAATGAGGGAAAAACCATAGTTAGCCAAAACTCCCAAGATACCGACTACTGCTAGCGTCATCAAGAAGCTGAGGAGAGGCCCAAAATCCTTGCTTCCACTATCCAACATGGGTTGGATGTATTGGTCCACCAAGGGCCGGATAGAGGAAGTAATATAGACCGTAGAGAGAGAGGCTGTCACAATGAGGACAGCCGCTAAGAGAAGGACGAACTTATATTGTTTCCACATATAGTCTAGCAAGCGTACGAGAGAGCCCCAGCTGGCTTTTTTCTTATTCTTCATCTGCTTGTCCTCCTTTCCCTTGGGTTTGCATGTCATAGACTTCACGGTAGATGGCATTGGTCTCGAGCAGTTCTTGGTGAGTACCGATGGCATCGATCTTCCCATCATTCATGACCACGATCCGGTCTGCATCTTGGATAGAAGAGATCCGTTGGCCAATGATAATCTTGGTCGTGTCCTTGAGACTAGACGCTAGACCTTGACGGATCAGGCTATCCGTCTTGGTATCGACAGCTGAAGTCGAATCATCCAAGATCAAGATTTTTGGATTAATCAAGAGAGCGCGGGCGATACAGAGACGTTGGCGCTGACCACCTGAGACATTGGCTCCACCATGTTCGATCATGGTATCATAGCCATCCTTAAAGTTCTGGATAAATTCATCCGCTTGAGCAATCTTACAAGCTTCCACGATTTCTTCATCCGTCGCGTCCTTATTTCCCCAGCGCATATTTTCCTTGATGGTACCAGAGAAGAGGACATTGGTCTGAAGCACCATGGCAACTTGCTTGCGCAAATGGTCTAGATCATAGTTTCGCACATCCTGACCAGCTACCTTGACACTACCAGACTCTACATCATAGAGACGAGGGATGAGCTGGACCAGACTAGACTTACCAGAACCAGTCCCCCCAAGGATTCCGATGACTTCACCCGAGCGAATGCTAAGGTTGATATCGGACAAGACATGGGCCTTGTCGCCATTTTCGTCTGTGTAGGCGAAGTTCACATGGTCGAAGGTAATAGATCCATCTGCTACTTCTGTCAGACCATTTTCAGGAGAGACGATGGTTGACTCTGTCCCAAGCACTTCATTGATCCGCTCCACTGATGCCATAGAGATTGAGAGCATGACGAAGATCATCATAAACATCATGAGAGACATGAGGATGGTCATGACGTAGGCAAACATAGAGGTCAATTCACCTGTCGTAAAGCTACCAGCCACAATGAGTTGGGCCCCGATCCAAGAGATCAAGATAAAGGATGCATACAAGGACAGCATCATGGCTGGACTACTCAAAATCACGATGCGAATGGCCTTCATGAACATGTTGTAGATCAAGCGAGAAGCCTTCTTAAACTTGACCGTCTCTTCTTCTTCTTTGACATAGGACTTGACCACGCGCATATTGGTAATATTTTCCTGGATGCTGTTGTTCAAGTTATCATAGGCGTCAAAGACCTTAGTAAAGAGTGGATAGACAATCTTAGTGATCACACCCAAGACCAAACCCAAGAAAAGGGTAATCCCTACAAAGATCATGGCCATCTGCGGATTGATCAAATAGCTAGCAACAATGGCAAAGATCAAGTTGAGCGGTGCACGCACACAGATCCGGATGACCATCTGATAGGAGTTCTGCACATTGGTCACGTCCGTCATCATCCGGGTTACCAGTCCACCTGAGGAGAAGCTATCGATGTTCTCAAAGGAGAAGGTTTGGATCTTCTTGAAGATCGCCTTCCGTAGATTCTTAGCAAAACCGGCTGATGCAAAAGCCCCGTAGCGAGCCGACTGCATCCCACAGAAAAGAGAGAGAAAGGCGAAGACCAACATGAGGAGACCATAGGTCAGAACCGTGGTCATATCCCCCTTCTGAACCCCCTTGTCCAGAAGCGTCGCCATGATAAAGGGAATAGAAATCTCGAACATGACCTCAAACACCATATAGAGTGAGGCCAGAACTGAGGGTTTCTTGTATTCCTTGATTTCAGCAATCAATGACTGAAGCATAGATACCTCCTAAAATACTAGTTAGTACAGTTTTCGTCAGCAAGACGTCCATTCCCAAACAAAGAGAAAATCATTTGAAGAGATCGGCCATCTCTGCATTCGAAAGCTATGGAAACAGAAAGCGCCCTGACAGCGTTACTGTAGGGACGACTTTCATTATTCATAACAGTTATTATAGCTCAACAATGGATAAAAATCAAACTTTTAGTCAGTCCTTACCAAATAGACTGACATTCTTCTGGATACAAGTTTCTACTCTTCACTGGTACTGAGAGACACCAAGCTCAGGAAGCGATCAAAGTAGGTCTTGTTCTTCTTCAAGTTTTTCTTCAGGCTTTGCGCCTCTGCTACTTCATCCGTGATGATCCCATCAACCGGCCGTTGAAGGTAGGCCGTTAACTTTTGCTCATCATTGATGGTCCAGACATAAAGCTCTTTTTTCATCTCATGGGCCTGGGTTACTAAATCCTCCTGATAAGAAAAGTCTTCGATCGCAAAGAAATCGACTGAGGCATTTTCAAATTGACCAAACTGAATCGGAATGACATAGCCGGTCTTAATCTCCGGAGCTTTCTTCTCCACCTTTTCCATCACCGACAGATCCAAGGACATGGTTGGATAGTCCTTTTCAACTCCCAACTCCTTCATTTTTTGGACAAAGAGATCCACGTAATTTTCTGGTTCTGCACCGTGAGGTTTGAGCTCGACCAAGAGGGGCATCTTCAGCTCCTTGGCCCGGGTGACAAACTCCTCAAAGGAGGGGATATGACTGGTATGACCATCCTGTTGGATCTTCAATCCCTGCACCTCAGCCAGGGTCATATCTTTGACATCCTTGTCCACTCCAGCCAAGCGTTTGAGATTGTAGTCATGCATGACGACGAATTGATGATCCTTGGTCAAGAGGATATCCATCTCTACATAGGAAGCCTTCTCCTTGGCAGCTGCCTCGAGTGCTTCGAGAGAATTTTCTACACCCTTGGCCACATAGCCACGATGGGCTACGAGTTGAATCTGATCATTGACCTCTAAGGTCGCTAAGTCATATGCGGCCATCCCTGATTGAGCCAAGAGGAAAAGAAAGGTCAGGACAAAGAGCCCCTTCATCTTACGAGATCCTCGAGTCTTGATGACCGAGCGACTTGGAGCCTCCCAGCCATTGTCCAGGATGATTCCCAAGGTTCCCAGTTTAGACATAACAGAAAAGAGGAAAATGTAGAGGCGAATCAAGACCAAAAAGACGGTCTGCACCCAGATATGCTGGCCCGTTTTGTCCAGCTGACTAGATGCAAAGACAAGGCCGAGGATCAAGAGAATACCCGTAACAGAAAGGATAAACTCAAAGGAGAAGATCCGCAAGATAAGTCGAACCCCACCTTTTTTAGTCATCTTCCAACTCTTGCGCATAGCTGCGCCGAAAGGAAGCTCTTCAATCACGATATTGGGAACTGTATAGATGAGACGAAGATTGAGATAAATCAGAAGCAATTGAACTATGAAGAGGCCGATTGCCCCAGCGGTCGTCTTGCTAAATTCCCCTGTGATAAAGTTCGGAATATAGAGACCGTCCGTCAGCGTGGAACCAATGAAGAGACCCGCTACAGGCAGAGACAGAACCATATAAAAGAGAAAATGCAACAGGTTCCAACCGCTAAAATCCTTTAAGCGACCAAAAGACTGGCGAAATACCTTTTTAAAAGACAGATGCTGATCCGTACGAGACAGATAGATCAGGGCAATCATGGTCCGCATCTCCAGCATAAAGAGAAAGGCAAAGACAATAGCAAAGAGGACCAAAGCTACCAGACTCAAAGGATTGGTCAAGGTAGATAGGATATTGTTCTTGTCAATGTTGGACTCACCCGATAAGAGGAGGGCCAGTTGAAAGACCCAACTCAAGGCCGCAGCCCCAATACCAACCACAAACTGCAAAAAGGATCCCCAC